>MWWJ01000014.1_pt1 | contig 16440 bp, 12 predicted proteins | sample 1047271 | NCBI WGS metagenome assembly MWWJ01 (sample SAMN06349965, study PRJNA376086) | soil metagenome | isolation source: CN-4 sample Antarctic (ecotone) soil | place: Antarctica | collected 2015-01-13 | reverse complement strand
AGGCGACGGTCTTTATATTTCGTGCGGAGCGCTTGAAGCGTTTCGCGCACGGCTGTTGGATGATGCGCGAAGTCGTCAATGACTGTCACGCCGCGCTCGATGCCGCGTACCTGCAAACGACGACGCAAATCTAAACGTCGTGTTCGCATCAAAAATCTGCCGCGAGATGTACGAGACATCGCCTAAATCGTCCACACCGGAAGAATGTGTCAGCTTGATGGCCTGCTCGAACATTGAAAAATTTTTCATCGCGGCAGCAACCTCTCGCGCCCACCTGTGAACGCTGCGCCCTTCTACTCACACCCCACTTCGCCAACATTGCAAATGTTTTGTAAAAGTGTGTAGCCTGCTGATGATTGAGTCGGTTTACTTTACCTCTATGAGGACAGTCAATAATCTTTATCCCCAACATGTTGATAGATTCTATCAAGATCATTCTCACCAATGGCCTTCCTGGAATAGCCAGACCTCGCGCCAGACAAGCCGGTCGAAAGAGGCATGAGCGGGGAGGCTTCTCGCGTTGAAATTCAAAGTTGGGAACTGAGGAAGGAGCTAGAGCATGAGCGCAAATCAGAAACCGCGCAGAGTCATCGGCTACATCATTATTGGAATCGTCTTCATCGTCATCGGAGTCTGGCTGTGGGTTGATGGCATCGAGGCAATCAGAACCGGCACGATTATCGCTGGCGGTCGGAAGTCCAGGCCAATGATGGGAGACGAGGCGATCTACTACGGGAGCGCCGCTTTGATTATCGGGGCCTATGGCATCTGGACTGGCTTCAAGGGTAAGAGATATTGAAGTGACAGATAGGCGGATGAAATTTAAGGGCAAAGGAGACTCACATCAACTTAATCGCCAGGATGTATCTGTCTTATTTGCTTCCGGTGTCGGGCGTGGAATCTTCGCGCAATGCTGCGAGCAATTTATCGTGGATGCCGCCGAAGCCGCCGTTGGACATGATAGCGACGACATCATCTGGATGAAGAACAGGCGTGAGATGCTTAACGATCTCGTCTGCGCCCGCGATGTTGAAGACGGGTTTGCCCTGCGCGGCGATGTCGGCGATGAGTTGCGCGGTGTCGAGGACGCGCCCCTTCTCTGTGGCTTTGCTGCTATCGAAGACGCTGGCGATGATGACGTAGTCGGCGGATTTGAAAGCCTGCGCGTAGTCGTCTTGAAAAACTGCGAGGCGCGATGACCATGAGCGCGGCTCGAAGACTGCGACGAGGCGACGGTCTTTATATTTCGTGCGGAGCGCTTGAAGCGTTTCGCGCACGGCTGTTGGATGATGCGCGAAGTCGTCAATGACTGTCACGCCGCGCTCGATGCCGCGTACCTGCAAACGACGACGCACGCTCTTAAACGTGGCGAGCGCATCTTGAATCGCAGCGCGTTCGACGCCCCAGGCGTCCGCCGCGATGATGACGGCGAGGCAGTTGCGAATGTTGAAGTCGCCGATCATCGGAGTTTGAAATTCGCACCACGCCGCTCCTTCGCGAAAGACGCGGAAGCGCGCCATCTCGCCCGTGTAATCAATCTCGCGAGCCTGCCACTTCGCATCATCGCACGTCCCGAAAGTTTCTAGTTGCGTGTAGAGACGCGCGCCCATCTCGGCGACGACTTCGCGGACGTGCGGGCTATCCCAACCTGCAATCAGGCGTCCGTTGCCAGGCACTGTGTTCATCAAACGACGAAAAGCGAGTTTGACGGCGGCGAGGTCTGCATAGATATCCGCGTGGTCGAACTCGATGTTGTTGACGATGGCGATTTCAGGAAGGTAGTGCATAAACTTCGGCCCTTTGTCGAAGTAGGCCGTATCGTACTCGTCGCCTTCGATGATGAAGTAGTCGCTCTGTGTGACGCGAAAGCTTGCGTTGAAATTCTGCACGACGCCGCCGACCAGAAACGTCGGGTTAAGGCCGCCCTGTTCCATCACCCACGCGGCGATGCTGGTGGTCGTCGTCTTGCCATGCGTGCCTGCAACGACGAGCGAGCGGCGGCCACGTATGAACTCTTCCTTGACCGTCTCGGCCTGCGAACGAAAGAGCAGCTTACGATTCAAGGTTGCTTCCACTTCAACGTTGCCGCGCGGAATCGCGTTGCCGATGATGACGCAGTCGGGCGCAGGCTCTAAGTGCGCGGCGTCGTAGCCCTGCATAACGTTGATGCCAAGCTCCGCGAGCATCGTTGACATCGGCGGATAGACGTTTTCATCCGAGCCGGTGACGTGTGCGCCGCGCGCCTGAAGCATTCCGGCCAGCGAGGCCATCGCCGTGCCGCAGATTCCGATTAAGTGATAATGCATAAGAGAATTAAGAATTAGGAATTAGGAATTAGGAATTAAGAGGAATGTTCTGAGTAAATTGAGAAATAGAAATTGAGAGAAATATTCAAGACGATTTTCTACTTCTGTAATTCCTAATTCCTAATTCTTAATTCCTAATTTTCCTTTCGTGGGTAATGTGAATGAGAAACTTGAACCGTGTCCGAGTTCGGATTGGACTTCGATTTTGCTGCCGTGTAGCTCGACGAGTTGGCGTGTGATGTAGAGGCCGAGACCCGTGCCTCTCTCGCCGTGCGTGGCGCGGTTGCGCGCCTGCTCGTACTTGTCAAAGAGGCGCGCGACATCTTCGGGCGCGATGCCGACGCCCGTGTCTATGACGTTGATGCGGACGCGCTCGCCTATCTCTTCGGCTTTGAGTTCGACGCGGCCATCCTTGCGCGTGAACTTGAGAGCGTTGGAGAGCAGGTTGACGAGAATGCGTCGGAGCTTGGCGCGGTCTGCTTCGATGGGCGGCAAATCGTCTGGCAGAGATTCAACGAGCGCGATGCCCTTCTCAATCGCGAGCGGCCCCATCGTTTCGTGCAGTTCGCGGATCAGTTCGTGCAGATCAATGGAGGTGACATCGAGGCGCATCGTGCCCGATTCAAGTTTGGAAGCGTCGAGCAGATCGTTGACGAGTTCGATGAGGCTCTGCGTGTTGCGCTCCATCATCGCGACCATGTTTTTTTGTTCGGGCGAAAGTTCACCGAGACGCCCTGAGGTGAAGAAGCTGATGACGCCGCTAATCACGCTCAAGGGCGAGCGCAAGTCGTGAGTTGTGAGCGCGAGGAAATCTTCTTTCATCACTGATAACTCGCGCAACTTGGCGTTGGCCTCATTCAATTCCCGATTGGTTTCGTTAAGCTGATCGTTCGCCGCTTCTAGTTGCGCGCGCTTTTCTTCAAGCTCTGCGAGGATCGCCACCAGGTCGCGATTCTGTTTCCGCAATTCTTCGATGGCGGAATCATCTGCTTCCGAATTGAACTTAACGCGTAACTCTTCGACGCGATTCCTTAAACCGTTCGCGGCGGCGCGCGGCAACCATTTCACGAGGCACACGCGCGTTCCTTCTCCGGCTACGGACTGAATATCAAACTCGTCCATCAAACGGCGCGTGCCGGAAAGCCCGACGCCCATACCCGATGTTGATTGATAACCGCCGCGCAGAATCGCGCCGAGCATCGCCGCGTCAATGCCTGGCCCCTCGTCTCGCGCAATCAACTGCAAACCGAGATCGTCGCCGCGCTCCGCCAGCGCCAGCGAGATCGCGCCCTGCTTAGCATACTCATAAATATTCCGCGTCACTTCCGAAACGGCGGTTGTAATCTTAATCTGCGTCGTTGCATCAAACCCTATCTCACGCGCCAGACTCCGCACACGCTCCCGCACCTTCACGATGTCCGCCTCGCGCCGCACGTAAATCTCTCCGAGCCTGATTGAGTTGATGTCCATAAGAAAGTGACGAGTGACGAGTGACAAGTGACGAGTTAAAGCAGTGACGAGCGTTGATGGAAAAGTTATTGATGATGACAGTCTGATGGTGAGTAACGAGCCACTCCACGTCTTGACTCAGCGCCTATCACGCACTACTCATCACTCAGCACTATTCTTGCTCGTCACTCGTCACTTGTCACTCGTCACTTTATTACCATCGCCGTCGCGTCGTCGGAATCGCGCGCGTAATCGCGCATCAGGATTCCGGCGAGAAGTTGCGGGCTGCGTTTGAGCAAGCCTGGATAAGAATTGATGCTCCATGATTCGCTGATGCCGTCGCTTGAGAGAACGAGTGTGGAGTCTTCCGTCCAATCACTCGACCAGACGCGAACCTGTCCAAGACGCGCGCCGAGTGTGCCGTTGGTTGAGATGGGACTGACGGGCGCGGGCGCGTCGAAAACGCGGACGCTGATGTTGCCGACGCCTGCATAATCAAAACGCTTTGTGCTGCGATCAATCACAACTGCGCCCATCACCGCGCCTCGCGTCCCGCGCAAAGCCTCATGCGTTCTTCGCATAACTTCATCAAGCGACTCTCCGCGCCACTCATCAAGCGATTCCAACGCTACGCTGGCGGCTTCATATGCGCCGCGCCCGTGTCCGAGTCCATCAACAACGGCGTAGAGCGTGCGAGCCTCACGCGCGGCAATGAAATAAGCGTCGCCGTTAAATTCTTCTTTAAGGTGCGGGCGACTCCAGAGACCGATGCGCTTTGCTTCGGCTACAACTTCGGGCGCGGCCTCTGCTCCGCCGACCCACTTACGGGCGAGCAAAGACGTTCCATGCATCGTGCGCTCAGTGTTGGTGAACGAGAGACGTTCTGTCTTTCTGACGGTCGAGTAAACATCAAACTCATCCATCAAACGACGAATCGCGCCGAGTCCAGCGCCTAAAGTTCCGCTCGTCGAAACACCGTCGCGAACTGCGCGGTCAAGATTATAAATGCCTGGCCCCGTGTCGCAGTAAAAAAGTTCGAGACCCATTCCAACGCCCGCCGCGCTCTCACCAAAGGGCTGCGTGAAATGAAGTGTCCCGCCGCGCGTCGCGTGCGTCGCGGCATTCGTCCCGACCTCCTGCACGACAATATCAATCTCCGCCAACTCCGTTTCGTTGAAACCGAGTCCGCTCGCAAACTCATGCACAGTACGCCGCGCCGCACCAACCTGCGTCTCGTCTCTGATCTCGATGGAGTTGATTTCGCGCATGAATGAAAGAACGGCGTCTGATGCCTCATCCTTTCCATTTGACGACGGTAACATTTGTGCCGCGCCCAACTTCGGATACGATCTTGAATTCATCGGCGAGACGCCTTGAGCCTGGCAAGCCCTGCCCGAGACCACGATTGGTGGAGAAGCCGTCGCGCATGGCGGCTGCGATGTCTGGGATGCCTGCGCCCGCATCTTCAAAGACTAGGCGGAGTCCAACGCGCCCGCTCGCTTCTTCAACTGGCTGCGCGATCATGCGCCCGCGGCAATGAAATAAGCGTCGCCGTTAAATTCTTCTTTAAGGTGCGGGCGACTCCAGAGACCGATGCGCTTTGCTTCGGCTACAACTTCGGGCGCGGCCTCTGCTCCGCCGACCCACTTACGGGCGAGCAAAGACGTTCCATGCATCGTGCGCTCAGTGTTGGTGAACGAGAGACGTTCTGTCTTTCTGACGGTCGAGTAAACATCAAACTCATCCATCAAACGACGAATCGCGCCGAGTCCAGCGCCTAAAGTTCCGCTCGTCGAAACACCGTCGCGAACTGCGCGGTCAAGATTATAAATGCCTGGCCCCGTGTCGCAGTAAAAAAGTTCGAGACCCATTCCAACGCCCGCCGCGCTCTCACCAAAGGGCTGCGTGAAATGAAGTGTCCCGCCGCGCGTCGCGTGCGTCGCGGCATTCGTCCCGACCTCCTGCACGACAATATCAATCTCCGCCAACTCCGTTTCGTTGAAACCGAGTCCGCTCGCAAACTCATGCACAGTACGCCGCGCCGCACCAACCTGCGTCTCGTCTCTGATCTCGATGGAGTTGATTTCGCGCATGAATGAAAGAACGGCGTCTGATGCCTCATCCTTTCCATTTGACGACGGTAACATTTGTGCCGCGCCCAACTTCGGATACGATCTTGAATTCATCGGCGAGACGCCTTGAGCCTGGCAAGCCCTGCCCGAGACCACGATTGGTGGAGAAGCCGTCGCGCATGGCGGCTGCGATGTCTGGGATGCCTGCGCCCGCATCTTCAAAGACTAGGCGGAGTCCAACGCGCCCGCTCGCTTCTTCAACTGGCTGCGCGATCATGCGCCCGCGCGTCCCGTACTTGATGATGTTGCGAGCCAACTCCGAAGCGATGGTTGTGATCTTGGTCTGGTCAAGAATGCGGAAGCCGAGAGCCGTCGCCATCTGGCGCGCTTCATTGCGCGCGATGGTGATGTCCTGCTCATTCTCAAGCGCGATGACTTTGCTTTCCAAGCGACGCGATCCCCCTCAATGAAGCCGCTACGTCTTCATCATCGTCCTCTTCATCAAGAGAAAACTCTGCGCGCAAAAGCTTGAACCCTTCGTCAATATTCAAGACCGTATCCACGCCCGCCAATTCCAATCCAAGCTCGACCAGCGTAATCGCGACTGCCGGCTGCATCCCGACAACGACCGTGCGCGCATCCATCACGCGCGCCATCGCCGCCATGTCCGAAAGCATCCGCCCGATGAACGAATCAACCATCTCCAACATCGAGATGTCTATCAGGATGCCGCGCGCGTTGGTGCGTTCCAACTCGCTCAGGATATTTTCCTGAAGCGCCATCACCGTCTGATCGTCCATATCAACCTGAATCGGCACGATCAGCACACGGCCAACTTTGAGAATCGGGATACGCATAAAAATTAGGGCGTAGGGTATAGGGTGTAGGGTGTAGCGCAGATGAAAGGTGTGGGGTGTTGGGGATAGGGTGTAGTGAAAGGCAAAGAGTTGTGTTTGGCTTCAATCTTCACTTTATTTACAAGCGTGTACTTCATTTCATTTACAAGCGTGTTCATAGCAGCATTAAACTTCAAGAATTAACTCTCCGCTTCGACCTTCTGAATCCTAAAGTTTTCACCACACCAAACATCTCACGTCCCTTGCTCCTCACTACACCCTTCCCCCTTCCCCCTACACCCTTCTTCCCCGCTACACCCTTTCTTCGCTAGTTTTATCGGTTTGCGCTGCTGCCGTTGCTCCGTTCGTCAGGCGAGCAAGCGCTTTAGCGTTGATGACGACGCGGCCGGTCAGTTCGAGCGCGAGCTTGATGCCGTCGGACATTTGCGCGCGGGTTGTGATTTGCGAAAGGTCTATGCCGAGTTGCACCATCGTCTGCGCGATGGCCGGAGAGACGCCCGTCAGGATGCAGCGCGCCCCCATCAAACGCGCCGCCGTGACCGTCTTGATGAGATGATTGGCGACGAGCGTGTCCATCATCTTAACGCCCGTGATGTCGAGGATCGCGATGGTTGAATTGGAATCAACGATCTTTTGCAGGAGCGCTTCGGTCATCAACTGCGCGCGGCGTGAATCGAGCGTGCCGATGATGGGGAGCGTCAGGATTTTGTCCCAGACTTTGATGACGGGCGTCGAGAGTTCCATCATATCTTCGCGCTGTTGACGAATGGTCTCTTCGCGCGAGCGTATGAAATTCTCGACCATCACGAGGCTCATCTTATCGAGCAGGCGCGTGAAAAAATTCATCTCGCGAACGAGCGCGTCCGCATCATTTTCGAGTTCTTCGGCGAGGAGCGGCAGGATAGTGTTGCGAAGCGAGAGAATGTACGTCGCATTCTCCAGAGGCGTGTAGCCTTTGACGGCGCGGGCGCGCGAAATCTCGTTGAGAAACGAGCGCAGTTCGTCGAATGCCGGAGTGTCAAACTCCGCGCCCTCAGAATCTTTGAGCGAGCGCGCGAGCAAATCAACGATCTCCTGTGACTGTCGCCGCAACTCTTTCTTCGAGATTAACTCTTCGCGGAACTCGCCGGAGTCCAGACGATCCTTGATCCAGAGATTGATAATTTCATCGTGACGCTTGACGAGCAGATTGACGATGCTCGCCGTCTCCTCTTGCGCCTGCGCTATGTTGTCAACGGCCATTTCAATCCTCACATCTCAAAGGCGCGTCGGGAAAATGACCGCGCACGATTCGTTTTAAGAAAGGGAGAAGTTAGTTGCTGCCAAATCCGTCTTGCAGTTGAGTTGGAGCAGGAAAATTATCTTAACATTGAGATTTGGAAAAGCAACTCACTCCGCGCCGCCGCGTTCAATTCAAATCTGGATGCCGCGAATTTTCTCAGGCTTCTTCGTTGGTTCGGGACGCATCAACGCGGCATTATCCTGCGCGCGTTTCTCGCGTTCTTCATGATTCATTGCTAAGAGGTTGTCACATCGAGTAAGTCTTGCGGCAATTCGATCAATGGACGTAGCTTCCTAGCGCGGATCAGAATCTCCAGCTTATTCAAATGACTGACAAAAGCTTTGTCATTAGCCGCAAGATCAGCGACGGCAGACCAGAGGTTCTGTAAGTCGAGATGGTAAGTGCAATCAAGGTCTCCGTCGCCTCCTGCTACGGCAGAAGGTCTATGCCGAGTTGCACCATCGTCTGCGCGATGGCCGGAGAGACGCCCGTCAGGATGCAGCGCGCCCCCATCAAACGCGCCGCCGTGACCGTCTTGATGAGATGATTGGCGACGAGCGTGTCCATCATCTTAACGCCCGTGATGTCGAGGATCGCGATGGTTGAATTGGAATCAACGATCTTTTGCAGGAGCGCTTCGGTCATCAACTGCGCGCGGCGTGAATCGAGCGTGCCGATGATGGGGAGCGTCAGGATTTTGTCCCAGACTTTGATGACGGGCGTCGAGAGTTCCATCATATCTTCGCGCTGTTGACGAATGGTCTCTTCGCGCGAGCGTATGAAATTCTCGACCATCACGAGGCTCATCTTATCGAGCAGGCGCGTGAAAAAATTCATCTCGCGAACGAGCGCGTCCGCATCATTTTCGAGTTCTTCGGCGAGGAGCGGCAGGATAGTGTTGCGAAGCGAGAGAATGTACGTCGCATTCTCCAGAGGCGTGTAGCCTTTGACGGCGCGGGCGCGCGAAATCTCGTTGAGAAACGAGCGCAGTTCGTCGAATGCCGGAGTGTCAAACTCCGCGCCCTCAGAATCTTTGAGCGAGCGCGCGAGCAAATCAACGATCTCCTGTGACTGTCGCCGCAACTCTTTCTTCGAGATTAACTCTTCGCGGAACTCGCCGGAGTCCAGACGATCCTTGATCCAGAGATTGATAATTTCATCGTGACGCTTGACGAGCAGATTGACGATGCTCGCCGTCTCCTCTTGCGCCTGCGCTATGTTGTCAACGGCCATTTCAATCCTCACATCTCAAAGGCGCGTCGGGAAAATGACCGCGCACGATTCGTTTTAAGAAAGGGAGAAGTTAGTTGCTGCCAAATCCGTCTTGCAGTTGAGTTGGAGCAGGAAAATTATCTTAACATTGAGATTTGGAAAAGCAACTCACTCCGCGCCGCCGCGTTCAATTCAAATCTGGATGCCGCGAATTTTCTCAGGCTTCTTCGTTGGTTCGGGACGCATCAACGCGGCATTATCCTGCGCGCGTTTCTCGCGTTCTTCATGATTCATTGCTAAGAGGTTGTCACATCGAGTAAGTCTTGCGGCAATTCGATCAATGGACGTAGCTTCCTAGCGCGGATCAGAATCTCCAGCTTATTCAAATGACTGACAAAAGCTTTGTCATTAGCCGCAAGATCAGCGACGGCAGACCAGAGGTTCTGTAAGTCGAGATGGTAAGTGCAATCAAGGTCTCCGTCGCCTCCTGCTACGGCAGCCAGGCGCAAGGGAAAAGGCTCGCACGTCACGCACACAAAATGTGGCGGTCTGCCTCGCCGCTTTCTGATGATGTTTGCCGCTTCGAGTCTGACGTTCTGCACCCTATCAGAGCGGATCGTCCATTTGCATGAGACGGAAGCGTGTAGAAATCTGTGGGACGATTCGCGAACAATCAAATCCTTCTCCTGGATTACCAGATCACGCCAGGGTCGGTTCTTCCACTCCACAATTACATCCGGCTTAACCACATACTCACCGCCCAAGACGATTTCAAGTTCTCCGGTGCTATCGTCGCGAACGAGTCGTCGCAATTCCTCCAGATGTTGATACTGATAGAAATGGTCAAGAGGCTCGTTGCAATTAGCGATCAAAGTCTCCTGTAACTTTCGAGCTTGAATTTCTGTGTTCAGCCAATCACGAATTACATTTTGTAATTGAGTCCCAGGTTCGACTTTAAGCGGCTCTTCGCTGATCGCGAGTTGATATTGAGTTTCAATCCTTTCAGTAAATGATCTGGCAATCGCACATGAAACCCTGTTGTCTATGTCCGCGATATTGCTCGTGCGTCCATGCCTTTTGCTTTTCGTCCACCTGAGAGCACTCTCAGCTATTGCGGCAATGAGATTCAATGTCGCCTCCGGCTAAGCCTTATAAGCTGCAATAACGTATTCGTGATGCATTCGATCTTCGATGCCGCTACCATTTCTCGCTCCAAAACGCGCAGGCATCATCCGCTTGTCGCGATCTATCTTTCGTTCAAACACGCCGACAACATCAAAGCCTGTCGCCACCGCAAGGTCAGCCAGGCAGTAATGAGTTTCCACATCAATCCCACGCATCGTTGAACTCCCAACAACGATGACTGCGGTTCGATCAGGACGCAGCACACGATACATCTGTTCAATAGCGGCTTGCATATCCGCGTAATACTTGCGGAGAATACGAGCCTTCAATTTATCCAACATAGTCAAGTGCGAAATAATTTCTTCGGCGCGTGGTGGTAGCAGAACTTCCGACAAATTTGAAGTGCGCTCTGCTCCGATGTAACGAGATCGGAGCAGAGCCAAATCTTCTATCCGAGCGCCGAACCAGACCAGAGAAAATTTATGCGCCCGCATATAATCAATCGCATTTGCATAAGGTGGCGAGGTGATGACGAGATCAATTGAAGCCTCTTCCAACGGCAGTTGGCGCGCATCCCCCTGTCGAATAACAGGCGGATATGTTTTTTCGGGCAGGGCGGCGAGGTTACGAATGTTCTTGCGAACTCGCGCTTCAAATTGTTGGAGAGCGTCGCGAGGAATTTTGTCAGCTACTCGATGCGGACGACTATGAGCCAGGTCTCGCGCCATCGAGACGCCGCCAGATTTAGTGACGATGATGGCGGAGAAAGCAACCTCTATAAAATCTCTGACGTGACCCTCTGGCAAACGGTTAATAGATTCCAGCAAGGCGAGCAGTTGTAATTGAGTCTCCGGCAAAAACCAATACTGAATAAATTCTACGGCCTTCGGGGTGTAACGCTCATGTAACAAAGGCTCAGGGTCTTTGGTTTTCAATAGCCATGAACGTGCCGCACTAATTATGTCGTGCGTAGTTTGCTTTAGAAGATCAGCCGACACCCACGTTGTCTTAACCTGGCTCTGTCGAATAGCCAAAGGGTCTAAATCAAAGCCCACTGATTGCCGATCATGCAGATATGCTTCCAGCAGAGCCGTTCCTGATCCCATCATCGGATCAAGTACGACCTCGCCAGGCAAGGTTAGCCCTTCAATAAATGTTCGAGGAATTTGAGGTGGAAATTTTGCAGCGAAGGCGTGGAAATTATGCGAAGCATACGAACTGTCCTGGCCTTTGAAATCAAGGTCTCCTCTGACCAGTTCCTCTAAAAGCTGGCGTCTGTTTGGGAGGGCACTCAACCTGTGATGGGCAGATGCGCCTGCTTCAATGCGAGGCTTTATTGAAGGTAAATTAAGTTGTGACATGTGCTCCCTTACAATGCTTTAGTCATCAATCCCATATCTCTCAAATCTGAATGCCGCGAATTTTCTCAGGCTTCTTCGTTGGTTCGGGATGCATTAGCACGGCGTTGTCTTGTGTGCGCTTCTCTTGCTCTTCACCTGAATGCCACCTGGCCCATTCTGATGGCGCGTCGAAAGTTTCGCCGCCGTGACGTGTGAGGCGTTCACGCACCCGACACATGACGGGCGTGTTGACGCCGACGCCGCTGATGACGGCCTGGCCTTTGGTGAGCGCGGGCAACTCGTTAAGAAGTTGACGCCCTGCGCCTTCGACGGATTTTGCAACCGTGTCCTGATCTATCGGATTGACGATTCGCATGATGATCTGCGTCATGCACTGCGAAAGCACATCCTGATCGAGCTTGCCTGGACGCTGCGTGATGAGGCCGATGCCGACGCCAAACTTGCGGCCTTCGGAAAGAATTTGTTTGAGAATGTTCGTCGAGACAACAGTTTGTCCGGCGGGCGCGAAGCGGTGCGCTTCTTCGAGCAGAGTGAAGACAGGGTAAGGAAGATAGTTGTCGCTCGTCCGTTCGGCTTCCTCGCGGACGGTGAGAACGCGGGCTTTGTTGACGCGGCGCAGGAGTGTCGCGACGACGACCTGCTGCTCGTTCTGTTCGATGTCGGAGAGTTGGAGAATGGTGCAACGTCCAGGTTGAAAGAGTTCGCGCAAAGGGATGTGTTCGTTGTCGGAGAAGATCGAGTCTGGACGATCAAAGCGATTGTCGAGACGCCACAGCAACGCATCTATTGAACCGACGTTGCCGCCTGAACCCCCGCCGCGACTATCTTCTTCGCCGTACTTTTCAGCCGTCACCAAATCTCTTAAATCCTGATAACCCCACAACCCGCGCTCGCCGCGTTCGCCCGCCGTCAGCTTGCGATAAGCCTGCGAAAGATAATGCAGCATCTTGTCGGACGTCGTCGAGACAACAGTTTGTCCGGCGGGCGCGAAGCGGTGCGCTTCTTCGAGCAGAGTGAAGACAGGGTAAGGAAGATAGTTGTCGCTCGTCCGTTCGGCTTCCTCGCGGACGGTGAGAACGCGGGCTTTGTTGACGCGGCGCAGGAGTGTCGCGACGACGACCTGCTGCTCGTTCTGTTCGATGTCGGAGAGTTGGAGAATGGTGCAACGTCCAGGTTGAAAGAGTTCGCGCAAAGGGATGTGTTCGTTGTCGGAGAAGATCGAGTCTGGACGATCAAAGCGATTGTCGAGACGCCACAGCAACGCATCTATTGAACCGACGTTGCCGCCTGAACCCCCGCCGCGACTATCTTCTTCGCCGTACTTTTCAGCCGTCACCAAATCTCTTAAATCCTGATAACCCCACAACCCGCGCTCGCCGCGTTCGCCCGCCGTCAGCTTGCGATAAGCCTGCGAAAGATAATGCAGCATCTTGTCGGACGTGCCTTCGGGCAAAAGATATTTGATGTCGGCTTCGGTGAGCGATGAGACGCGAACCTTGATGCGGTCGTGCGTAAAGATTTTAACTTGCGGCAAGCTTCCGTCGTCGGCGCGAAAGCGCGCATCGCCTTCAATCGAGCGCAAGGTGTCGTACTCGCCGTGCGGGTCAACGATCAAAACAGCCGCGCGATTGTGCGGCATCATCATCTCTTCGATGAGCACGCCCGCCGTGTAAGATTTCCCTGAACCAGTCGAAGCGAGAATCGCTAGGTGCGTCGAGACGACATCCTTGATCGAAAGCACGATGGGGACTTCGCCCGCACTCCGTGTCAACAAGCTTCCGATATGCGCCGCGCCGATTTCATTAACGCGCCTGGTTGAAAGCACGCTCGCGAGAGTTTCGGATGAAGCGAGACGGACAGGGTCGCCAGGGTTGGGCGGGATGCGCGGGTTGACGAAATCGCCGAGCGCGTCGCTGAAGTAGCCGATGGTCTCAACCGTAATTTCGTAAAGCTCGCCGCAATCCGTGCTAAGACCGATGAGGGCTGAAACGACTGCGGGCGGTGTCTGCGGGTCTGAAAGAAAAGCGTCCGGCAGATTCCGCACGAGACGCCGCGACGTGATGTTGCCGAGAATGTTGCGCTCTGCGTCGCCATCGCGTGCGACGTAGTAAACAAATTCGCCGATGCGTGCGCGGACGTTGTCGGCGGTGATGAAGAGGTACTCGTGCGGCAGTTCGCCAGGCCCTTTGACCGTGCCGGTCAAAGCATCGTTGGTTGAGAGATTGTCAGACATATAGCTGTTTGAGTTAAGCGCGACTATCTTCTCTGCGCCTCGCCTCCTGCGTCCTCTGCGTCTCTGCGGTGAATGCTTTTCTCGCCTCTAAACGAGAAACGCGAAAGATGGAAATGTGGAGATTGAAAGTTGTCTTCGCTTCGACCGTCAAACGCGACGTTGGCGGCTAACCGTTTCGCTCAATATAACACGCGGCGCGCGCAAACCGCGTAATGACAGGTTAGGATTTGATGAAGAGCGCATCGGCTTGCAAGGCGCAACCATCAACAGGGCTGAGGAGTTGATAGAGGTTGCCGTAATAAACGAAGCCTCTCTCGCAGAGCAGGCGATAGATGTCATCGAAGAGGGGCTGGCCTTCATAAAGTTTACGGAAACTAACTTCGATGATGATGGCCTTCGCTGCGCCGATTACCTTTTCGCCGCCAGTGATTACTTTGTCTTCATAGCCCTGCACGTCAATCTTGACGAGAATCTCCGCTTCGAGTTTCAGATCAGCGAGAATATCATCAAGGCGTTTCACCTCAACCGTCTCCGTCGTTTCGTGTGTGGTTTCTGGAAAAGCTTCTTTGTGCAGGTCGGCCATCGGGAGTAAGGATGAGCTTTGCGTGTAATCGTTGTGGTGCATCTGAACGCTCGCGCTCGCGTCGCCAAGCGCGCAGTTGAAACCACGCCAGCCCGCTACGCCGCGCATAGAATTTTCGAGTTGCTGAAACGTGTCCGGCAAAGGCTCGAACGAAATCACATTGGCCGCAGGCAAGAGCTTCTTAATCATTCGCGCAAACTCGCCCTCGTGCGCGCCCGCATCAATCACGGTCTTAATGCCAAGCGTCGTCAGGTAAGCATACTCGCCGAGCGCATACTGCGGGCGAAACTTCACCACATCAACGCCGAGCGCGTTGAGGGGTTTCTTAATCAGCGTTCTCATCATATCGTGCATTCAAAGCGGCTCGTCGTTATGAACATTGTCGGCGTCAATTCTTCTGCTGCGCCCATTTCAGAAAAGAAGCAATATCATCCTGCGCGAAGAGCGGCTGCGCCTGTCGCAACTCCTCTTCGCTGCGATTCCACCACTCAAGCTCAAGCAACTCTTTGATAACCTCTTCGCTGAAACGGTAGCGAATCACCTTGGCCGGCACGCCGCCAACTATCGCATAATCCGGCACGTCTTTCACCACCACCGCACCCGCCGCGACAATCGCGCCATTACCAATCTTAACGCCGTCTCGCACAAACACACGCACGCCGATCCAGACATCGTGGCCGATGTTTGTTTCTCGCTCTTCATCAAAATAATCATGCGCGGCGAATGATGTGCCGGATTGATTGCGCGTCGAATAAAAGACTGGACTCGTGCTCGCGAGATGCGAAGGATGCTCGCCGTAGCCGCAGAGAAAATGCGGGGCGATGGAAGTGAAGCGTCCGACACTAACGGCGCGCAGGAGCGAGTGTTCGTTGACGTAGCTGAATGAGCCGAAGCGCACGTTGCTCAACATGCAATGCGGATAGATGACGACGCGCCGCTCAAACTGCGCCTTGAAAATCCGGCAGCCATCTTTAATCTCTACATCATCGCCGAGCGTCGAATCGTAAACGTAACAGTCCTTACCGATCCTGACACGCGCGCCAAGCTTCGTCGCGCCCGTCACGCGCGAACCGTAAGCGACATCGGCGTGTGCGTAGAGTCTTTTGTTGCTTAAATGTTTGAGAAGATTCTTCAATCGAATCGTCTGCACGCCTTTGTGCGAGATGGGGATAAATTATTAAACGACAGATTCATATTCCGCACGCTTGAAGACATCTAGAAAACCTCCGCGCGTGGCGTTGATGATCTCGACGCCGCGCGACTCGGCCACCCTTTTGATTGATTCATAACCGCGCCACATAATCAGCACAGCCTCCATTAAATCTTTGTACTTCCAATCGTCAATCGTTGATTCGTTCGGCATCGCCGCGCCCTGATAAAAGGCTGTGTGTGCGCCGGAGTGCGAGAGCCAATCGTGATCCATGCCAAGCAAACAAATCTGCGAGCAACCCATGAACATCGCGCCCATCATCGCGAGTTGGACGACGGTTCTCACTCCTGGCACGACGCGCGTCAAGTCCGGCCTCCATGACAAATCATCGGCAAGGTTTCCGGCCATCGCAACGTAATAAGTCTCATCTGGTTTTAAGAGTGCGTCCTGTCTCACGACATCTTTCGCCGTGTGCGGAATGAAGTAAGTCGAAGACTCGACGCGCGTGCTCAATTCGCGAAAAAAGTCGCGGGCATATTGCGAGCCGTCGAAGTAGATCGGGTCGGTCAGGAAATAATAATCGGGTTGCCACAGGTCAAGCACGGGATGTTTGCAGAAGGCGTTGGAGACGAAGGTCAACTCGTCACAAAGCCTTGTTAAATCCTGAGTGTTGATTGATGGCCCGTTGCCGAGAACGAAACAGCGTCGGCCTTTATGACGGTCACGAAAAATCTCATTGCGTGCGAGCAGCGTTTGAAACTCGCGCATCATCGCGCGCTCGGCAACCTTGTAGTCGAGTTGCTTTGAGAG
>MWWJ01000013.1_pt1 | contig 16524 bp, 16 predicted proteins | sample 1047271 | NCBI WGS metagenome assembly MWWJ01 (sample SAMN06349965, study PRJNA376086) | soil metagenome | isolation source: CN-4 sample Antarctic (ecotone) soil | place: Antarctica | collected 2015-01-13 | reverse complement strand
CTGGAATGTAGAGCAGTTCAATATTTTGGAGCATAAAACCCATCCCGAATTAAAAGATCAAATGTTTGATCTTATCAATCAATATCAGCCTGATGTTGCGTGCTTCCAGGAAATGGTTGGAGGAGATTATGATAAAGCAATAAATTATTTAGGAGATTTCAAAAAGAGTTTAAATTTTTCCGGCTATTATTATTCTTATGCCAACCGCTTTGATTTTGATCAACAACATCATTTTGGCATTATCATCTTTTCAAAATATCCTTTTATAAATAAGCAAACAATTATTAATTATCCTAATGATTATAATTCAACGTTTCAATATGTTGACATGGCTGTAAACAATGATACGCTGCGGTTATTTAATATTCATCTGCAGTCGCTTCATTTTTCTCAAAATAATCGCCAATATCTTGACAAGCCAAATATGAATACAGATTCTACACTTTCTGAATCAAAAAATATAATAAGTAAATTAAAACAGGGGTTTTTAAAAAGAGATGTTCAGGCAAATAATATAAAAAGAGAAATTTATAAAAGCCCATACCCGGTAATAGTTTGCGGAGATTTTAATGACGTACCAAATTCTTATGCCTATTCAAAAATCGGCAATGGGTTGCAAAATGCTTTTGTTGAAAAAGGCTTTGGTTTTGGCAGAACTTTTTCAGGCATTTCACCCACGTTAAGAATTGATAATATTTTTGCAGCAAAAAATTTTACCATAGAACAAGTCACAAGGGTTCCTAAATTATTAAGCGATCATTTTCCTGTAATTGCTGATGTGAGTTTGCATTTGAAAAAATAATTTTTATCTTTGAAACGAATGATGAATATCTCCTCATATAATTTCTCCTGTTGTTGCATCTGCTGCAGCTTATAAATTCATTTTCGTATTTAGTTATTTCAATTTTCTTATCTCTAATTTTACAATATGCCCCTTACAGTTTATAATTCTTTATCAAGAAAAAAAGAAGAATTTGTTCCATTGATAAAAGATCATGTGGGTATGTATGTATGCGGCCCAACCGTAAGCGGGGAGAGCCATTTAGGCCATGCAAGGCCCTTCATAACCTTTGATATTATTTATAGATACCTTTTGCACCTCGGCTATAAAGTAAGATATGTGCGCAACATTACAGATGCAGGTCACTTTGAAGAAGAAGGCCGGGAAGCCGAAGATAAGATCTCAAAAAAAGCTGTAATTGAAAAACTTGAACCGATGGAATTGGTGCAGAAATACACCAATCTTTTTCATTGGGCAATGAAGGAGTTTAATAATCTTGAGCCGAGCATTGAGCCAACCGCAACCGGCCATATTGTTGAGCAGATAAATATGATTGAAAAAATAATTGAGGAAGGATATGCTTATGTTTCAAACGGCTCTGTTTATTTTGATGTAAAAAAATATGCAGCAACACACGATTATGGAAAGCTTAGCGGTCGGGTTATTGATGATCTTTTAGAAACAACAAGAGACCTTGAAGGCCAGGATGAAAAAAGAGATAAAGCGGATTTTGCCTTATGGAAAGCAGCTCCGCCGGAGCACATCATGCGGTGGAAAAGCCCATGGGGAGAAGGTTTCCCAGGCTGGCATATTGAATGTTCTGCCATGGCTACAAAATATTTAGGTGCAGAATTTGACATACATGGCGGCGGTATGGACCTTATGTTTCCTCACCACGAAAGCGAGATAGCGCAAAGCACTGTTTGCAATCATCACACACCGGCAAAATATTGGTTGCACAATAACATGATAACGATTGCCGGAAAAAAAATGGGCAAGAGTTATAACAATGTGATAAAGCTTACGGAAATGTTTAGCGGCGATCATCCACTATTAACCCAGGCATTTACGCCGATGACAGTTCGTTTTTTTATTTTGCAAACACACTATCGCAGCACTTTAGATTTTAGCAGCGAAGCCTTGGTAGCTGCAGAAAAGGGATTGAAAAGATTGTGGGAAGGATACGAAGTGCTGCAAAAGTTAACAGTTGACAGCGGACAGTTGACAGTTGAAAATACGATAGATAAAGAATTAGAAGATAAAATTAAAAGACTGATCTCGGAGCTTGATGAATTTATGAATGATGATTTCAACACTGCAAAAGTGCTGGCAAATTTATTTGAGCTGGTTCCAGTTATCAATGGAATAAAAGACGGGCATATTTCTTTGAATACAATTTCACCGGATACTTTACAATTACTTAGATCATCTTTTAAAATATGGATTGAGGATATTTTGGGATTAAGAAACTGGAAAGAAAACAGCCAGGCATTAAATTGCGTAATGCAGCTTTTGGTTGATATAAGAAAAGAAGCAAGAGCCAAAAAAGATTTTGCAACTTCAGATAAAATCAGAAATCAATTGCACAAAGCAGGGATACTATTAAAGGATGAAAAAAACGGGAATATAAGTTGGGAAATAAATTAAAAATAAATGCGACAAAGACACCAGGACATTAAGTTTCAAAAAGTTCTTAGTGTTACTTTGTGCTTTTGTGTCTTAGTGGCAAGATAAAATAATGGAACACATTCTTCATTTATCAAAAGATAAAAATTTTAAAAAGATTCTTGAAAAGCAGGCCCCGCTTATACTTGAGCAACGCAAAAAAGTGTACCTGCGTTTGTGCAGTTCCATCATGAGCCAGCAGCTAAGTACAAAAGTTGCAAAGGTTATTTATAAAAGATTTCTTGAATTATTTAATGGCAAAGAGCCAACACCACAGCAAATTCTTGATGTGCCCTTTGAAACTTTAAGAGCTATTGGGCTTAGCAACGCCAAAACAAATTATATAAGAAATGTTTGCGAATTTTTTATTGCGAAAAAGATAACAGATGCAAGGCTTGCAAAAATGACTAACGAAGAAATTATCGATCTTCTTACCCAAATAAAGGGTATTGGAAAATGGACGGTTGAAATGATATTGATGTTCATACTTGGGAGAGAAGATGTTTTTGCGGTTGATGATCTTGGTATTCAGCAAGCCATTACAAAAATGTATAAGCTTGATAGCAGTGATAAGAAATTAATGAAAGAAAAAATGCTTTCTATCTCTGCAAAATGGTCGCCATACAGAACGTATGCCTGCAGGTATTTGTGGGATTGGAAAGATGATAAACCAATTGAAAATAAGCAATTGGAAAAAGGCAAATAACTATTTTCTTTTCAACAGCGGATTATTCAACCCATTTACAACATTATCAACCAAAATAAAATCAGGAAGCTTGGAAAATAATTGGGTCAATGTTCTAAAGCCGTATGTTCTGCAATCGAAGCTGGGATCAAGTTTGCGAAGATTGATGCCCAGTGTGGAGATGTGTGCTTCGCTGCTTTCATTGGCACTCATGTCGAATGCTTTGTTGATAAGTCTTGTATCAACTTTTACTCTTTCTTTTTTATGAACTTCTTTTTTCTCAGGCTTCTCAATTTTTGGTTCTAGGTTTTCTACATGCGTAAAAATTTCGCACGATTTTACAAATGCATTCGGTGTTTTTTCTTCGCCTATTCCCATTACAAAAATCCCATCTTCCCTAATCCTTTTTGCAAGGCCTGTGTAATCACTGTCGCTGCTTACGATACAAAAGCCATCTACCAAATTATCGTGCAAAATATCCATTGCATCAATTATCAAAGCGCTATCAGTAGAGTTTTTTCCTGTGGTGTAAGAGAATTTCTGGATGGGATTAAACGCCATTTCATTCAACTGGCTTTTCCATGAGTTCATGTGCGGTGTTGTCCAATCACCATAAACTCTGCGGATAGTGACCTTACCATATTTTGATGCTTCTTCTAAAACAAGTGTGAGTAGCCGCGGTTGTGCGTTATCACCATCTACCAGCAAAGCAATCCGGTTCATTTTATCCATAAAAAATAATTGTTTGTAAAACTATGATTATTAAAAAACAAATTTTTTTAAAAAATATCCTGTGCAAATGAATGAAGTATGCCAAAATTTTTCATGCTAAAACTTTGCGACCTTTACCGCAATGGAAAAAACAAATTTTGTAGATCAAATCCGTGTGTTTTGCAGAAGCGGCCATGGTGGTGCAGGCAGCCGGCATTTTATGCGTAATAAGCTTACGGCGTATGGCGGTCCTGATGGTGGCGATGGTGGCAGGGGAGCAAACATTATTCTTCGCGGCAATGAAAATTTATGGACGTTATTACACTTGAGATATTTTAAAAATGTACTTGCAGAAAATGGTGAAAATGGAAGCAAAAATAATTCTACAGGTAAAGATGGAAAAGATATTATTATAGAAGTGCCTCTGGGTACAATTGCAAAAGATGAGGAGACAGATAAAATTGAGGCAGAAATTTTAACCAACGGCCAGGAAATAATTTTATTAAAAGGCGGCCGCGGCGGATTAGGAAATTCAAATTTTGCAACCCCTACTAACCAGGCCCCTGAACATGCACAACCAGGTGAGCCGGGAATAGAAGGATGGAAAGTGATTGAGCTGAAAGTGTTGGCAGACGTGGGTTTGGTGGGTTTCCCTAATGCAGGCAAATCAACTTTGCTTTCTGTAATTACTGCGGCAAAACCAAAAATTGCTGATTATGCATTTACTACCATCACGCCAAATTTGGGGATAGTAGCGTACAGGGATCATAAAAGTTTTTGCATTGCAGATCTGCCTGGGATTATTGAAGGCGCTGCAGAAGGAAAAGGATTGGGACATCGTTTTTTACGACACATTGAACGTAACCCTGTTTTACTTTTTCTTATCCCTGCAGACAGTAATGATCATAAAAAAGAATTTGAAATTTTGGTAAATGAATTAAAAGAATACAACCCGGAATTGCTTGATAAAAAATTTATAATTGCCATAAGCAAAAGTGATATGCTTGATGATGAATTAAAAGAAGCAATTGAAAAAGATCTCCCCGAAAACATCCCTTATATTTTTATTTCATCAATAGCAAACAAAGGCTTGGTTGAATTAAAAGATATTTTATGGAATGCTTTAAACGCTGGTAATACTTAATTATGCATCGCAGAATTCTTTACTTCATCAATCCAATTTCCGGCACAAAAACAAAGAAGCAATTAGAAACGCAGATCATAACAAAAACGCTTGCAGAAAATATTCCTTTCGAAATTTTATTTACTAATGCGGAAGGCAATTACCCTGATCTAATCAATAAAATAAAAAAAGAAAAAATTACGGATGTTGTTGTTTGTGGTGGTGATGGAACAGTAAACCAGGTTGCGTTTGCGCTCAAAGGAATAAATATTAATATCGGGATTATACCTTTAGGTTCAGGGAATGGTTTGGCGCTTGCTGCAAAAATTTCACGAAACATTGATAAGGCATTGCAAATTATTTTTGATGGCAATTCAACTTTCATAGATGGATTTTTTATCAATAATAAATTTAGCTGTATGCTCTGCGGTGTTGGCTTTGATGCACAGGTTGCACATGATTTTGCAAAACAAAAAAACCGGGGCCTATCAACTTATATTAAACAGTCTGTAAAAAATTTTATTACAGCAAAGCCGTATCAATTTGATATTACTGCAAATGGAACGGCATTTTCTGCGGAAGCATATTTTATAAGTATTGCCAACAGCAACCAGTTTGGAAATAATTTTACTATTGCTCCCAAAGCAAGCATCCACGATGGTTTGCTTGATATAATTGTTGTAAAAAAAATGAGCAAAGCCAGAATGATATGGGCTGTTTTAAAACAAATAAGAGCCGGCGAAGTTGGCGAACAAGCTGAAAGAAATTTTCATGAAAATGAAGTATTGTATTTTCAAACAAATAAATTGATTATTCACAATCATCAATTAGCTCCGTTGCATATTGATGGTGACCCTGCGGAGACTGATAAAAAATTTATGATTGAAATTCTGCCGAAAGCGTTTAAGTTGATTATGCCTATTGCCTGACATCAATAACAAACTTTGTTGGGTATGAAGTAATCATACAGTAAGTTGTTCTTCATTAGAAATTTTCAATGCTGCATACAAGAGGCAAGCTTTAATATCCTCGTCTTCTATTAAAGGAAGTTCTTTTATAATATCAGGATGAGATATGCCTCTGGCAAGCATCTTAATAATTTGTTCAACGGGTATTCTCATGCCTCTCACAACTGGTTTGCCAGTTAATACAGCAGGATTAGTAGTTATCCGGTTTAATAATGTAGTTTCCATAATCTTCCATTTCAGTAAAGTTATTTAAACTAATCTAATGTTGCTCAGGCCTGGCGGTTAGAGCACGTTTAAAAACCCTATACTCCATTAATCCCTACAAATTTTGTGATTGGAATTCTGCCTAATGCTTTTAAGTTGCTTATGCCGTAACTTATCGGAACCTTGTTGCCCTTTCCCTGACTAATAATAAAAGAAGTTGAATGATCAATGAGGTTTATCTCATTTTTTGCGGGGGGGGGGATAAAAATATTTTTGCTTTTTAATTGAAGAACTAATTCTTTATGCTCCCACTATAACTGTTCTATCTGTACATCTTTATTTTTTAACTGTTCTTCCAATAATGAAACGAGCCGGGTAACCTTATCATTAGTATCAAAAACTATATCATGAAAGTCTAATAATTCAGAAGGCTGTTTTTTATAAAATTCGGCAAATCTTAATAACAACTCTATATCTATTTTGGTTTTTCCGGTTTCTAAATTACTGTATGTATTCTGTGTTATATGAAGTGCATCAGCAACGTGGAGTTGAGAAAACCCTTTTTGCTTACGAAGTAATTTTAATTTGTGATGAATCATATCACAGGTGTTAGGTAAAGTAAATATAGAAATAATTGGTAGGCAGGCTTATTTATTTTACATCACTTTGATGTTTAAAATATTTATAACTTTAAAACTTTAAAAACATGAAAAGATTACATTAGTGCTGCTAATAGCATGCACTGTTTCATTTTCGGGTTTTGCAAAAAATGCTTTGGTAAAGAATTCTAAACCATATCCTATCAAGGTCTTTGCTGAAATTAGTGCGAAAAAATTTAATTTTATGCCAAAGGTCTGGCATATTTACTTTGATTTTAATTCTGGAGGGTGTAGTTATCATGTGAATGTTTTATTTGATGACCATACCGGTGCAGCAGCTGGTTCTTTAGCTCAAAATTGTGGCCACGGCACAAAAACTATTACATTCGGTGCTAGCAAACTTTGGCATATCAAGAGCATACTGCGACCAATGTGGAGTAGATGATGGTGGTGGAGAACATGTTCCAAATGTAGATACAGATAGTTTTTCCAATTGGAAAGATGAAAATGGAACTTCAGCAGATGCTATTATTGATTGTGATATTTTAGAGCAATTAGCTTCAGGAATTAATAATACACCTCCTACCGATCTTATCGAAGAGTAAATTGATATTTATTAAACACATAAAAGTGGTTAACTTATTTGTTAACCGCTTTTATAATCTTATAAAATGAGGTTTATTTATCTTATTTTACTTTCTTTATTACATTGTCACTTAGGGTTTGCAAATCTTCCTCAAAATGGAATTATTCTATATGCCAATGTTTTTAAACAAAAGCCATTTAAGGATGGAATGTTTGATAACTTTAAACAACCCGATAGTATTTTTTATTTAGTTCAATATAATATAAATAATTGTTTTTTCTTTTTTAATACTCCCTCACACATTGCTACAGAAATAAAATTAAATGACTATAAAAGTTATTGCTATATAAATGGTGACTTAAATTATCGGATAGAAAGTTTTTACTGTAATACATATTATAAAATGCCATTGCATTCAGCACAACTTAATAAAACAAATCAAACTATAAAAGTTACAGGAATAGTATGTAAGAAATATTTTACTGTAAATGAATTTTCTGATACTACTATATATTTTTTAACTAGTGAATTACCAAAAACTGCTGGAGTGTGTGTGTTTTCTAATATTAAGGAATGTATTATTGGCATTGAAGATAAGAATAATAAGATTTTCCCTATTGCTTTTCATGAGACTAAAAAACCTCTTATCTTCAATACAGTTAATAAAATTCAAGAAATAAAAAGTACTGCAGAAGTTTGGATGGATGGTGTCTCAACAAATATATATGAAGGTAAAGATTTTCCTGTATTTAAGGCAAAGGGTATCAATGATAAAATTATAAACAATAATTCTTTGAAATCAAATTATTCAATATTCATAATTTTTGATCACATAAAAGAATGTATTGGCCATTATTTTAGCTCGGAAAAAATGGCAAATGAGTTTAATGATAGTAATCAAGAATTACTAACTGCTTTGAATGGAATTGCAAAAGAGAAAAAAGCTAATGGGTTTGTAATTACAAATGATTATATGGAAAATATTCCTGAAAATTCATATCATTACCTTCACATAATACCTAATAGTGCCGTTTGGAGACAGAAAGTACAAATTAACACCTCACCTATAATAATTATTACAAATAAATCCGGAATTGTTGTCAAATATATTACCTCTTTTGATCTTAACCCTTCCACTTCGATTAAAAGCGGATTATTAGAATTATTAAATTAAAGAGCCGTAATCTCATTAATCAGGATTCAGTCAAATCACCGCAACACCATTTGCCTGTCTGCATCTAATCTTATTAAAATAAAAATAAGCACACTAAACGTTAGTAAAGATGAGCCGCCATAACTTATTAATGGCAATGTTATGCCAATAACCGGTGCCAGCCCGATCGTCATACAAATATTTATGGCGACATGAAAGAATATAATTCCGGCAACGGCGTATGCATACACACGGCTAAAGGTGCTGCGCTGCCGCTCTGCAATAAAAATTATTCTTAATAAAAAAGAAAGGTATAAAAGTACTACCAGCGCACTTCCCCAAAAGCCAAAGTTTTCTCCAACGGAAGTAAAAATAAAATCTGTGTGTTGTTCCGGTACAAAATCTCCCTGCGTTTGTGTGCCTTTTAAAAAGCCTTTGCCCCACAAACCACCAGAGCCAATTGCAATTTTTGATTGCTTTACATTATAATCTGATTTTGCTTTTTTTTGTTTTTTAGAGAGATCAATTTGTGTTTTTTCTTCATTTAAATTTATTGCTCTCGATTTATTTTCGGGTACATAATCTACTCCGAAAGTATTCATGATTCTTTCTACCTGGTAAGGATGCATCACATGTTTAAAAATATAAGGAACAGCAAATCGTTGAATGGTTACACATAAGATCCAAATGCTTGCAATCAATATCAAAATTGATTTTTGCCGCTTAATTTCTTTTCTAAAAATATAAATACACAACCCTGCAATGGCTGTAAGAATGATTGCCAAAGTATTTTTTTCAATGAGAATTGTGGCAACAATTAAAACGGCAAATGAAAACCCGATTATTAAATAAACCGGTGGCAAACCTTCGCGATACATGGGAATTAAAAAGGCAAAATAAACGAGCGCTAAACCTGTTTCATTTTGTGCAAGTGAAAAAGCAATGGGCACTAAACAAAGTGCAGCCGCAATAATTTGCGATTGCGTTTTACTAAAATCAGTTTCTGACCGGGAGAGGTATTTTGCCAGGGCAAGAGCAGTGAAAATTTTGCAGGTTTCTACCGGTTGCAGGTTAAAGAAACCCAATGGTATCCATGATTTGGAGCCATTGATATCCTTGCCAACTACAAACGTCGCCATCATTAATAAGATGCCGAGTACATAACCAATATTAGCAGTTGCAGTAAATAATTTGCTGTCGGTTAATAAAATAAAAGTTGCAGCAATTGCAGAAATGCCAACAAATAATAATTGCCTGGAATAATTTTTTTTAAGGCCAAGAATGTTCTGTAAAATATTTTCCTGGCTGCGGTGTTCTACAGAAAAAATGCATAGGAACCCGATGGTGATAAATATAATGTATAGCCAAACCATTGGCCAGTCAACCCCTTTTGATATGGACGCTTTGTTATTCATTTTAACCGGCTGTATCTTTTATAACCGGCTTCTTTTTTTCATCCGGAAGAATACCTTCTAAGTTCGGTTTGTTTTCTATTTTACCCGGCAGTTCTTTCTTTTTTTGATCTTTTTCTTTTGATTTTAATTTATCAATTGCATCCTGATCGTCTTCATCATCATCAATACCCAAAGTATCTCGTATGATTTTTATATATCCTTTTGCAAGCAAATAAGAAGTATCCTTAGCATGACGCAAAGAATCCTGTGTGCGTAATTCTTTAAAAATTCTTGGCGGCATTAAATTTAATTTAGAAAGCTTTTCTATCTGTGCTATACGTTTTGGATCTGTTATAGAATCTTTTAAATATTTTTCTATAAGCAGCCCAACGATAGGCGCAGCATAGGTTCCGCCAAAGCGGCCACTGTTTTCTACCACGCACATGATGGCAATTTTAGGATTTTGCCTTGGTGCAAACCCGCAAAAGAAAGAGTGGTTCTGTTGTTTAACGCCGCGAAAATAATTTTCAACTGTTCCGGTTTTTCCGCAAATGGTTATACCCTCTACTTTTGCGCCGTTGCCTGTTCCTCTTTCCACAACTCCTTCCATCCCGTCATGTACAACTTCAAACACGCTATCAGGAATATCTATAGTTTGATTTTTTTCTTTAAAGCTTGCCAGCAAATTAAATTTATCACCGTCATCAATGCTATCAATAAGATGCGGCGTTTTGTACCAGCCTTTGTTTGCGATGTAAGCCATTTCATTTGCAACCTGGATGGGTGTAACATCTACTTCTCCCTGGCCAATACTTACTGAGCGGAAGTTGCAATAATTCCAATGACCGGCACCATAAGTTTTATCAAAAAAAGCAGGAGTGGGAATGTATCCCCGTTTTTCTGAAGGAACATCAACACCCAATTTATGACCGAGGCCAAAAGCATACATGTAACGATCCCAATTTGCAAGACTGCTATCTACATTTGGATATTTTGGATTGTTTATCACTCTTTGCATCACAGTTGCAAAATAGGTATTGTCAGAAACTGTAATTGCACTTTGAAGATCGAACACGCCACGATCCAAACACTTCATCGGGTTGGCACCTCCGCAACCGTAAAAAGCGCCGGAACAAGCAACCCTGAATTTTGTTGTGATAACTCCCTCATGCAGGCCTATCAAAGCTTGCAGCGTTTTAAATGTTGAACCGGGAGAATACGTTGCACCCACGGATCTGTTCAATAATGGCAAGGCCGGGTTTAATAATAATTCTGAAATGTTTTTTCTTCTATCGGAACCTGTTAATAATTTTGGTTTAAAAGTGGGGCTGCTCACCATCGCCAATATGCCTCCGGTTTTTGGGTCAATCGCTACAATTGATCCCAATTTATTTTCCATTAATTTTTCTCCTAATTGCTGCAACTCAATATCTAAAGCCATGTGCATATTTTGACCTGCCACTGCCGCTGTATCATATCTTCCATTTTCTAATCTTTCGGTTAAGCGGTTTTTATTATCCCGTTTCCAAAACTCAATTCCACGCTGGCCCATCAAAACTTTTTCGTAATTGCGCTCAAGCCCTGTTCTGCCGGCATAGTCACCAATCTGGTAACCATCCTCGGCATGCTTTTTTAAAAAAGAAGAATCTACTTCTGATAAATAACCTAAAATATTTCCACCTGCATCATAAGGATAGTCCCGTACCGGCCTTTCCTGTAAATAAAAAGCGGGAACAAATTTGTACATGCTTTCATTAAGCCTGGCAATTTTTTGTTCAGGCAAAAGCGCTTCAAAAACGGATGGACGATAGCTTTTATTTTTTATGATGGCTGTTACAATTCTCTTTTTAAATTCTGCGGTATCAATTTCGAGAATGCGGCAAAGCGCTGCTGTATCTACACCTTTTACTTTTGCAGGCGTTACCATCAGGTCATAAATGATAGTGTTTTGTAAAATGGCTCTGCCTTTTCTATCAAATAAAATTCCTCTGTCGGGGTAAATAACTTTTCTAAACTTTCCCTGTTCATCTGCCATTAAAGAATATTTTTTATTAATTATTTGCAGGTTAAAAAGCTGGGCAATAATGGTAAGACACATGCCAATGAAGATGAGGCTTATAACATTTTTGCGGGACTGATTAAAAACAGACACTTAACTTTTTTGATTTTATCTGAGAGGTAAAGGGGAAAAAGTAACAGCAACAAAATTAATGTGTCTATGCTGTATTTGTTCTAAATTTTTGCTTGCGTACAAATAATAATTCTATTATCAAAATTAAAAAGAGAGAGATGGCAACAGATAGTAAAGTTTTTATTACAAAATAAAATAACCCGGCAAACTGCAATGCCTCTAATAAAAAAAGAAAAGCATGATGCATCAAGGTTAAAACAGAAACATAAGTGAAATAAGGAGCAAACCCCATGCTCTTAATTGATGGCTCCTGGTAGTTGGCTTCAGTACCTTCCTGAGATATTAATAGGTTTATTAAGAACGGCCGCAGGTAGGCAATAAGCACACACGCCGCTGCATGAAGACCGGGAGTTTTTGTAAAGTAATCCAACGCCAAACCCAGAGCCAGAGCCAGTATCATTAAAACAATCCGCGGCGTTTGAAATGGCAACCACAGAATAAATAAAAAATAAATGTATGGGTTTACGAGATGATGAACCGGCGGAATTTGATTGAATACAAAAACCTGTATCAAAACAAACAGAATAAACCTGATGATATTTTTTACCAGTTTACTCATTAGTTTTTTTGACTTTTTTCAGCAGTTCGCCTGCTTCATTTTTTTGCAAATTATCTATTACATATACAAATTGTACATTAAAAAAATTAGCGGCAGTTTTAAGTTTAAGCGTGTAGGTATTGCTGCTTTTATCTGCAATAATTTCATCAATGGTTCCTATTAATAAGCCGTAAGGAAACCTGTCAGAAAAGCCGCTGGTAATAACAGAATCTCCGCGGTTTACTTTTGCATTTTTGCCAATATCTTTTAGCGTAACAATATTTGTATTCTTTCCATCCCAAACAACACTTCCGGTTTCACCGGTTTTTTTAAGTTTAGCGCTGGTATTACTTTGTATGTGAAGAAGACTCATAACAACTGCAAAATTATTGCTGATATCAACAACAGTTCCTACAACAGCATTGTTGGCATCAATAACCCCAAGATCTTTTTTTAAGCCCTGTAATAAACCCCTGTTTATTTGTATATAATTATTGGGCACACTTACAGAATTGCCAATAACTTTTGCATTCATGTATAAGTATTTTCTATACTTTTCTGTTGAATCGATTTTAATGGTATCAACTGCAATTTTATTAATAGTATCAGGCATTTCAAAATCCTGCTTTAATTTATTATACAATCTTTCATTAGCTTTTATTAAAGAATCGTTCGTTTTTTTTAACTGGAAATAATATTCAACCGTATTATATTGTTTGTAAGCTTTGCCCGTAACCTCATTGGCTATGCCCATAAAAATTGCATTGTGAAACTGGTTGTACTTAAAAAGCATGAAAAGGCAAAAGCCTTCCAGCACCAAAAAGAAAAGAAAAGTAAAATACCTGCGGATGAAAAGAAAGATGTTACGCATACCTCATCCCCCGCCTTCTCCACAAGTGGAGAAGGAGCCTTTTGAAGTTTATAATTAAATCAACATAATGCATTTTGAAGAATTGCTCCTCTCTCCCTGGGAGAGGTTGGTGAGGGGTTATCTCATCACAAAAGGAAAACGATCATAATGTTTTAATGCTAAACCGGTTCCTCTTACAACACTTTTTAAAGGATCATCAGCAACATGAACGGGCAATTTTATTTTAGCGCTTAATCTTTTATCAAGGCCGCGTAGCAAGGCGCCCCCCCCGGTTAAATACAATCCCCTGCGATAAATATCAGATGCTAATTCCGGCGGAGTTGTTTCCAAGGCTTTTAGAATTGCTTCTTCAATTTTAAAAATAGATTTATCAAGCGCTTCTGCAATTTCCTGGTAACTCACAAAAATTTGTTTGGGAATACCCGTAACAAGATCACGCCCGTTTACAGGAATATCATCTGGCGGGTTTTCAAGATCTTTCATGGCAGCACCAATCTGGATTTTTATTTGCTCGGCAGTTCTCTCACCAATTAATAAACTATGGTAGCGGCGAAGCGCTTCCATAATATCAGCAGTAAATTCATCACCAGCTATTCTTATTGATTGATCGCAAACAATGCCTGCAAGCGCTATAACTGTAATACCTGTAGTTCCGCCGCCAATGTCAATTATCATATTTCCTACCGGCTCTTCTACATCAATACCAATACCGAGTGCGGCTGCCATTGGCTCGTGCAGCAAATAAACTTCTTTTGCGCCTGCTTGTTCTGCGCTATCTCTTACGGCACGTTTTTCAACTTCGGTTATAGATGAAGGAATACAGATCATCATTCGCCAGCTTGGCGGAAACCAGGGTTTTTTTGGATAGATCATTTTGATCATTGCCCTAATCATTAGCTCAGCAGCGTTGAAATCCGCTATCACACCGTCTTTCAGCGGACGAACAGTGCGGATGCTTTCGTGGGTTTTTTCATGCATCATCAATGCTTTTTTGCCCACTGCCAGTAAATTTTTAGGATTGTTACGATCAAGCGCTACGATAGAAGGCTCATTCACTACAACAACATCATTATGTATTATAAGGGTATTTGCCGTACCCAGATCAATTGCTATTTCTTGTGTAAAAAAATTAAAAAGGCCCATGCTTTGGGGTGGATATTAAAATGTAAACAATGCGTGCAAAGTTGAAGGAAATAATTTGAATTAACAACGGGAAGATTAAGCAATAAAGGTAATTGCCACAAAGGCACTAAGACCAAAAATTTCACAAAGATTATTGCAATTACATAAATTTTTCCTTTGTGTTTCTTTCTGCCTTTGCGTCTTTGTGGCAAGTGCATCAATCAGCAAACTCGTAACCTATATCCGAACGGTAATACATGCCTTCAAAATGAATCTGGTTTAAAATATTTTTTGATAATTCAACAGCTTCACCAATTGTATCGGATAAGGCTGAAACGGTCAATACTCTTCCGCCGTCAGTAACAATGTCATTTCCCTCTTTTTTTGTGCCAGCATGAAAAACCATTATGCCACCTTCTGCATCAATGGTTTTAATTGTTTCAGGGTTTTCCAGGTAGCCAAAATCAATTGGTTTACCTTTTTCATAATCTCCCGGGTAGCCTTCGCTCACAGCCATAATAGTTACAGCGCATCTTTGATCAATAATTATTTTTTCTTTGTTAAGTTTTTCTTTTGAGCAACTAATAAATAATTCAACCAAATCGTTTTTCAATCTTAATAAAACTACTTCACTTTCAGGGTCGCCCATTCGGCAGTTGTATTCAATAACCATTGGCTCATCATCCACTTTTATCAAACCAAAAAAGATAAAGCCATTATAGTCTAAGTCTTCTTTTTTAATGCCTGCAATAGTGGGCTCTATTATTTTTTTAATAACTTTTTGCATAAAAGTTTCATGGGCAAATGGCACAGGGCTAATTGCGCCCATGCCGCCGGTATTAAGGCCTGTATCACCTTCGCCAATTCTTTTATAATCTTTCGCCTCTGGTAAAAGCAAATAATTTCTACCATCGGTTAAAACAAAAACACTTAATTCTGTGCCTTGCAAAAAATCTTCTATCACAACTTTTTTTCCTGCCTCGCCAAATTTTGCCAGCTGAATCATCAGCTCAAATTCTGCCATTGCCTCAAGATGATTCTGGCAAATTAAAACACCTTTGCCTGCTGCAAGTCCATCGGCTTTTAATACAACAGGCAATGAATGATTTTTAATATATTGCACCCCCTCATTATAATTATGCTCAGCAAACTCCCTGTACGCGGCAGTGGGAATATTATGCCTTTGCATAAAAGCTTTTGCGTAAGACTTACTGCCTTCAAGCATTGCAGCTTCCTGGCATGGGCCAATAAAAATTATATTCTTTAATTGCTTATCGTTTGTAAAAAAATCGCAAATGCCTTTTACCAGCTGAATTTCTGAGCCTGCAAAAACCATATCCATATTATTCTTTATACATACTTTTTTAACAGCATTAAAATCATTGATATCCAGCTCAATATTTTTACCAAATTCAGCAGTGCCGGCATTTCCGGGAGCGATAAATAAATTTGTACAAAGTTTGCTTTGGCTGATCTTCCATGCAAATGCATGTTCTCTTGCGCCTTTGCCGAGTATTAAAATATTCAATGGGGGTTATTTAATTATTAGGTATGTAAATGCAAAATTAATGATTCATAAAACGTAAAATGTTTCCGCTTATAAATTAGTTAGAATAAATTTTTATACTCTGGTTATAAAAATTGAATTTCTGTATTTGGATATTATCTGTATTTTACAAGTTGAACAAATTTCATTATTTAAAATAAATTCACTTTATGGAAGATCAGATTATTCCTGTAGATACAGATGCCAGTTCAATTAAAAAAGGAAAGCATCCCAAAGCTTTATACATACTTTTCTTTACTGAAATGTGGGAACGTTTTGCATATTACTTAATGGTAGGTATTCTTTTTCTTTATTTAATAGATACTACTACAGGAGGTAAAGGTTTTTCGCAACATATAGGAGCAGATATTGTTGGCAGTTTTATAG
>MWWJ01000012.1_pt1 | contig 16816 bp, 14 predicted proteins | sample 1047271 | NCBI WGS metagenome assembly MWWJ01 (sample SAMN06349965, study PRJNA376086) | soil metagenome | isolation source: CN-4 sample Antarctic (ecotone) soil | place: Antarctica | collected 2015-01-13 | reverse complement strand
AGGTCACGGCGGCCACGTCGAGCACCAACTTTTTCCAGCCGTTCGGCTCGTCCGTGAAAGTGATGTCGTGCGGGTCAATGTAGAGCAACGAGCGCATGAACGAACCTGTGCGTTGATCGTTGCCGAATGACGGGCACGTCTGCGGAATAGACGAGACCGTTTTGCAAGACTTCTTTGTAGGTGTCGCCGCCCGCGCGAATCGTGTGTGTGCGGTTGAACTCATCAACGACCTTTCCGTTTTCGCCAAAGGTCACGGCGGCCACGTCGAGCACCAACTTTTTCCAGCCGTTCGGCTCGTCCGTGAAAGTGATGTCGTGCGGGTCAATGTAGAGCAACGAGCGCATGAACGAACCTGTGCGTTGATCGTTGCCGAAGAAAGAAGCGAGGCGCAGATGAACGCTGCCGGAGGAAATGGGCGAAGCGAGCGCGGCGTAGAGTTCGCTGTCGCCGGTGCGAGCTTTGGGGCGTTCTGATTCGTTGGTGATGCCGTAGAAGCCGTGACGATAACGAACGCTCAAGTTAGGTTGTTTGACTCGGACGGTGATCTTGCTGAAGTTGACGCCCTGCTTGAGCGTAAACTCTGTCGGGCGATAACCGAGCAGGTAGTATCCGCTCTGATCGTTGTAAATGCGCCGGAGTCCCAGATCAAGTTTGTTCTGGTTGTGTATGAAGAGGCCGCCCGTCGCCTCTGCCAGATAATTCAAACCGTTCTGCGATTCGCGAAAGGACGAGGTGCGATCCTGCGTCAGGGTCGAGATGTCGTTGCCGCCGCCACCGTCGCCCGTGTTGGGCAACACTTCATCGGCAGCCTGCACCATCGAAGCGTTGACGAGGCCGCGTGCGTCCATCGTATAGACCACCACCGAAGCGCGATTGGCGAGATCAACGACACGCTGCAAGGCATTCAATGTGCGATTACTTTCGCCGCTGCGCGAGTAGATCGGCAGGCCATCGGAAATGAGCACGGCGGACTTGCGGCCAGGCAAATCTCGCAGGCCGCGCACGACGAAGCGAAGCGTGCCGAGCGTGCCGACGGCGACGGCTTCCTTGTTGAAATCTTCGATGCGCTGGCGTGCGAGACGCGCCGTTTCGTCCTCGAAAGTTTGCGCGCCGCCCGCGCCCGAAAGTTTGAGAGTGGAGTTGTCTCTGGCCGTCGCAAAATTTTGTCCACAATTAAATCCGATTGCCGAAGGAGACCAGCGCACCGTTTTAATCGCGCGGTAGAGTTGGTTTTTGTCCGAAGTGAATTGTTGCAGCGCGCCGCTCCCGCTTGAACTGCGAAAGATGGCGACGAGATCATTGGGCTGCATCTGTTCGTCAACAAACTTCTTCAAAGCATCGCGCACAGACAGCGTGCTGAACGGCGTCATGCATGAATCATCCACGATCAACGCGACGGTGCGCCGCACTTGCTCAGGGCGCAAACGAACGGGCGGCGCGGGAGGCGCGTTCTTGTTCTTAGTCGCGGGCGCAGTTGTTGTCGCGGCGATGGGTTGCGTGGTTGACGCCGGAGTATCAGCCGAGATGAAGACGAAGTTCGTGATCGGTTGCGGCTTGCCGTCTTCCAGAATCTCGAAATCTTCGGCGCGGAGGTCTGTCACCAGTTTGCCGTTTTTATCCTTGACCACTGCGTCCACCTGCACCAGGTTCGTGTTGATGCGGACAACATCGTCCTCATCAGTTGGACGCTTCTTTTGTTGCTGTGGCTGTGGTTGTGAATTCTGTTGAGTCTGTGGTTGCGAAGGAAAGCGCGATTGGGCGGGCGGCTCATTTCGTTGCCCGAAGATCGGCGCGGCCATCGAGAACATCAGGAGCAGAGCCAGGATAGTTTGTTTCTTCATCGGAGCCTCCGTTAAGGTGTTGAGCGAGGGTCGGCGGCGGAGTTTGCCAGCGAGCCTGTCAGGGTGTCGGACTCTATCGAGTTGTCAGGTGCGGCATCGTCAATAAACTTTCCGAAGCTCGCCAGCCTGTTCGCATATTCTATTTCAATATCTCAAAATCTATCCACTGCGTAGCGACTCTGTATTTATCTTTAGCGAGCGCGTCGGTGACGATTACTTGCAGGATGTACTCGCCAGGCTCCATGTCCGTGCCGAGTTGGAGCGCGCCGCCGGCGGTGAGACGCTTCAAATCCGTTTGCCCGTTTGCGTCGTAGGGCTGAGATTTTCCGGTAAAGATTCCCTGGCCTTCGCGGAAGAGGCGAATCTGCGTCTGGAGTTGCGGCTGTCGCGCGGCCTTGTCGAGTTGGGCGTTGTAGATCAGGTAGCCGTAACGCAAGTGCATCCCGCGTCGCAGGTGACGGACGGCGGGAGACGCTTGCGGGTCTTCAGCGTCTGCCCCTTCGACTGTTTGCGGCGGCGCACCCGCCCCTGCGCTGGCCGCGCTCGGAGTCGCCGCAACTGGCGACGATTGAGGTGATTGAGGCGTTGATTGATTCGGCGCTTTGATGACAGCTTTGCTTTTCCCCGACGTGTCAATGCCCTGCACGACGATGCCTGAAAGCGTCAGACGGTTCTTGCTGATGTCCGGCACTTCGATGAACTGGCTGGCCGAGCCGACGCGCGCCGAACCCGTATCGCGCAGAGCCGTTCGCAGTTGATAAGCTCCGGCTTTTTTGACTGGGACATTAACGATGAAGACAAGTCCGCTGCGAAGCACAGTCTCGTAAGAATCGCCGCGTGCGCGCACGGTCTGCGTCCGGCTGACTTCGTCAACGACGCGCCCGTTGTCGCCAAACGTGTCGGCGATAACATCAAAGACGGCCTTGTGCCAGCCGTCCGCTTCTTCCGTGAAGGTCAGGTCGCGCGCGTTGATGTAGAGCAGCGAGCGCATGAAATTTCCGGCGCGTGCATCGTTGCCGAAGAAAGAAGTCAGGCGCAGACCGACGCCGCTTGCGCCGAAGGGCGAAGTGAGCGCGCCGATCAATTGTTCTCGCGGCGTGCGCTCGGCGGGGCGCGCTTCTTCATCCGTGACGCCGTAGAAACCTGTGCGCGTGCGAACCTTGAGTTCGGGATGATTCAAAAGTTTGATGGTGAGTCTGTGAAAGCGACGGCGTCCCGTTTGCGGGTCAAAGGTCGCTTCGTCTGGGCGATAGCCGATCAGGTAATAGCCGCGTTGGTCTGCGAGGACGCGACGGATGCCGCCCGTCAGATCGTTGTTGTTGCGGATGTTGAAGCCGCCCGTCTGTTGCGCGAGATAGATGAGGCCGCTTTGCGAATCGAAATTTTCGTCGCGACGATCCTGCAAGCGCGATTCGAGTTGTTCGGGCGAGAGGCCGGACGTACTGTCCGCCGCCGTCAGTCCGAGCGTTTGCAAACCGCGCGCGTCCATCGTGTAGATGACGACGGAAGCGCGGTTGGCGAGGTCTGTCAAACGTCGCAACGATTCAAGGATGCGGTCGCTGCGTTCCGGCGCGGTTGAAAGATCGCCGAGTTGACGCGAGCCGCTGTTGGTGTTCTCGGAACGACTGGCGCGATTGAAAATCTTGAAGCCGTCGGAGATCAAGACGACAGATTTGCGGCCAGGCAATTCTCTTAACCCTTTGACGATAAAATTGAGCGCGCCGAGCGTGCCGACTGTGAAGAGGTCTGCGCGAAAGTTATTCAACTCGTCGCTCGCTTCGCGCGCAGTTGTGCCGGATGAAGAATTAGAGCCGGAGGTGGTGTTGTCGCTGTTGTTCTCCTGCGCCTGCGTTCCAGGATCGCCTTCGATGGGAGCGAAGGCGCTGATGCCGCCGCGCCCGTTCGGATTCCAGCGCACGCGCTCGATGGCTGCGTAGAGTTGTCGCTTGTCGGAAGTGAATTGCTGAAGCGCGCCGATGCCGCCGCCCGTGCGAATGATGGCAATGAGGTCGCCTTCTTCAACCTGCTGATCTACAAATTTTTTGAGCGCCTGCCGCACATACGCTGTGCTTTCAAACGAGAGACCGAGATCATCAACGACGAGCGCGATGGTGCGTCTGACCTGTTCGGGACGCAGGCGCGTGGGCGGCGCGGGCGGCGCAGGTTTTCCGGCGGGCGTTGCAGTTGAAGGCGTCGCGGCGATGGGTTGCGTATCCGACGGCGAGGCCGTGTTGACGTAAGAAAAGTTTGTGACCTTTTGCGCGCGTCCATCTTCCGAGACGACGAAATCTTCCTGACGCAGCGTCGTCACCTGTTGCCCGTTGCGATCAAGGACAACGGCATCCACCTGCACCAGATTCGTGTTGATTCGCACGACTTCATCTTCGTCCGCTTTCGATGTTTGTGACTGTTGCGGAGTCGGCGTTGGCGCAGGTTGCTGTTGACCTCTCGTCGTTGTCGGCGTGGAAGTTTGTTGTGAAGAGGGCGCGGGCTGCGTCGTTTGTCCGAGAGCCGAGACGAACAGCGCGAGCGTGAGCGTGATGGCGAGCGCGGAACGTTTCTTCAACTTCTGCCTCCCTAAATAAGCGTTCAAAATTAAGAGCCACTAACAAAAGTTCGGCCACAGAGGCACAGAGGCACGGAGAAGATTAAAGGAAAATCAAGATGCTGTTTTCTGATTTCTAACATTCTCCGTGCCTCTGTGCCTCTGTGGCAAATCCCTTTTGTCCGTGAATAAGTAAGCCTTGGTTCAGCCAATCGTGTTTGGCTTTCCAGGATTGGATGTGCGATGCTTCACGTCCAAAATTATCGAATCGGAACGGAGTAATTATGCCAGAGCCACCTCAAATCGGCGACATCGTGAGCGTCCATTATACTGGGCGATTTGAAAACGGCCAGACGTTTGACTCTTCATCGGGCGGCGACCCGTTGGAGTTCAAAGTCGGCGGCGGGCAGGTCATCGCGGGCTTTGACGAAGGCGTGCGCGAGATGCGCGTCGGCGACGAGACGACGGTTGAGATCGAACCTGAAAACGCCTACGGCCTACGCATCGAGCAACTTGTTCAGACCATTTCACGCGCCGGCATCAACCTTGACACCGAACCTGAAGTCGGGATGCAACTCGCCATGCAACTCCCAGACGGCAATGAAATCCCCGTCCTTATTACACACGTCACCGCAGACTCGCTCACGCTCGACGCCAATCACCCGCTCGCCGGACACAAACTCATCTTCGACATCAAACTTGTGAAGATAGTGACGAGCGGCAAGTGACGAGTGACGAGCAAAGCCAGGTTGAGACGATGAAGCTTGGAAAAATAATGATCTTCGTTTCCGATCTGGAAGCAGCGAAGCGTTTCTATTGCGACATCCTTGGGTTTCCGCTCAAGGATGAAACGGACAATCGTCTCGCGTTCGTGCATGAGGGCTGCGACTTCATCGCGTTCAAATGTGAGAGCGATGCGAGCGTTGAAAATTACAGCCAGGTGGCGCGCTCGGTCTTCGTGTTTGAAGTTGCGTCCATAGATCAAACCTTGCAAGAGCTACGCGCAAAGGGTGTGAGATTTCTACACCAGGAGCCTGCCGAGAATGACTTCAGCCGCTACGCCGCGTTCGTTGATCCATTCGGAAACGTTCACGAAATCTACGAGCCGAAAGAAATTGATGGTGATGTTCTAGACTGTTGAAGTCCTGATAAGTGAGCATTGCCTTTGCCACAGACCCGCAGGGTAAGCTGATGACTGTGACAGTTGTATGACATACCTGAAACAATTTTACTGCGGTGCGAGAAAGCGTGATTATATAGAACGGTTCTGTATAATACGCTTAAAAGCGTGTTATGCAGAACCGTTCTATATAATCAGTAGTTAGACCGCTTCGGGTCTTGAAAGGTAAGGAAACCAAATACACAGAAAAGAGGAGACTGCTATGTTTCAAAGACACAATGTTAGGTTTGCTCTTGCTTTCGTGTTGATGTTGTCAGTGATTTCTTGTTCAGGCTCAAAAGAAATCAGAAAGGCGAAGGAGTTCCTTGATGCTGGAATGTTTGACCAAGCTATAATTCTCCTTAAGCAAGAGGTTCAAAGCGACCCGAAAAATGCTGAAGCGCACATGCTCCTTGGTACTGCGTATTTAGGTCAGGGTATGACCTCTCTAGCAGAACAAGAATTAAATACCGCCATTGTCTTGGATGACAGTCTTAAACAAGAGGCAAGCAAGCGTTGTTATGATGTAGCAAAGCACCTGGTCAAGACTGATAACTCTAAGGCGAACGCGGCATTAATGAAAGCGAAGGAGTACGACCCCTCTCTTGAAAAAGATGAGCAGTTCTTTTTCCTCGCCAATATAGACACGGAAGGAAGTAGTGCGGCTCGAATGGAAGCCGCCAAAAGGTATTTGACCTTATTTCCATCGGGAGCAAATACCGCTCAAGCAACTTATGAATTGGCTGAAGGTCTGATGTCATCGGGAGACAGAGATCAGGCGAAAGTTTATTTCAAGCAACTTGTCACGCAGTTCTCAGCTACGGAGTGGGGCAGGAAAGCTAGTGATCGTCTTGCAAATTGGATTGAAATGAAAGAGGTATCAGTTCCGGCAGAAGTGTTTTGGTTTGACACAGGGATTACGTTAGCTAAAGGAGCAAGGCTCACCATAGATGCATCAGGTCAGTGGTCTAATGTAGGTAGCAACTTTGTTACCCCTGATGGTACAGGGGGCACTTATCCCGGAACCGCATTGTCGTCAGCGAATCTAGCTTCACTCATAGGCAAGATTGGTGATGTTAAGTTTGCGGTTGGCAGTCATTATTCTGGGAGTAGCCCAGCTTCAGGCAAACTCTTTCTGACGATGAATGATGTTCCCGGTACATATACAGATAATTCTGGCGCGCTAGATGTCCGAATCACATATGGTTCACACTAGCCATATATCTTAGTGAGGCAGTGTCGCTTCTGCCATACGCGCGGTCTAACAAGTCATTCGAGATGACGCCCCGATAGAATGCTTCTCATGAATTTTCCTCGCGTCGTAGGTTGAATGCCGTTCGCGGGGCGCATCTCAATTCGGGCGTTAGGCGCAATGCTTTGAGATTAGGACACTCGTATGAAAGAAATCCTAGAGATCATTAAAAGCGCATCGCTCGGATTACTGGTTCTGGCAGCCATAGCTTACTTTCTAAAAATATACTTTGAAAAACGAATAGAAGGTCTGGCAGGTAGGATAGCGGATATTGGAAAAGTTTCTTTGGATTTGAAGAAGAGTTTGCGAGACGAAGAGCGTACAGAATTACTGACCTTCCGCGTCGCCGTAGAAAAATGGGAGTATTTGCTCCAGACACTTCTCTTTGATTTTACGATGCTGGCGCCATCCGAAGCACAGATCGCGCCCTTCTATAAAGAGGACAAGCAATTGTTCTTAGACGTGAAAATTGCAGTCGTCAGAGTCAGCACCTACCTTCGCAACAAAGATTTGGAGATACAGTTAATGGCCGCTATTAACAAAATCAGAAACACCTACTATCCATTGATTAATGAGGCGATGCCAAGACTGATTGAACTCCAGGCGACGCTGATGCCACTCGACTATAAATTGAAGCAGTTCGACAAAAGCGGGATGAAAGACATGTTGTTTGCTCCGACAAATGAGGAGCGCGAAGAGCATCTAAAGATTCAAACACTGATGACTCAGGAGATGCGTGGATTCTCAGAGAATCTACTGAAAGAGTATCGAGGTATAGCCGAACAAATGTATGAATTGAAGGAAGCCGTCAACCAGTATATCTATCGCCCTGTGAACAGAGTTGATATTGACAAAGATTGATCCATCATACCGAAATGATAGTGAGTCAGTCTAAAATTAAAGCGCAGATAATCACTGGCTAAGAATTCCAAACTGATCCACTGCCGGTTGTCGTGTCAGACGGTTTCTTCATTCAATCTCCCTGCCGGATAATCATTCCTTTCATTCGTTTACTTTCCATCTAACTTCAATGCCTTCGCGTGATGGCTCAGTTCTCACCTGATACGGAACAAACCCTGATGACCGGCGTCTAAATATCATGCGGTGTATCTACACGCAGAGAATAATCAACACCGGCGATTGTCTCTCATTGGAGGATGACGATGCTCGAAATCAAAGGCTTGAAGAAAACTTACGCGGGCGGACTTCAGGCTTTGAAAGGAATTGATCTGGAAGTTTCGGCGGGAGTCTTCGGGCTGCTTGGGCCAAACGGCGCGGGTAAGACGACCTTGATGAAGATACTCGCCACGCTGCTCGAACCGGACTCCGGCGCAGTTGCAGTTAATGGCGTTGACTTCATCAGCCGGAAAATGACTGCGCGCAGAATGCTCGGATACTTGCCGCAGGAATTCGGCTTGTATCCGACGCTGACAGCCGAACAGACGCTCGCTTATTTCGCGAGGCTGAAGGGCGTCGTGGACAAACGAGAGCGCACACGATTGATTGACGCGCTGCTCGAAAGGGTCAATCTGGCGGACGCGCGCAAGCAACAGGTCGGAGGCTTTTCCGGCGGGATGCGACAGCGTCTGGGGATCGCGCAGGCGCTCATCGGCCAACCCAGAATAATTATTGTTGACGAGCCGACGGCAGGCTTAGACCCCGAAGAGCGCAACCGCTTTCACAATCTGCTTTCCGAAATCGCGAGCGAAGAAACGGTCGTGCTGCTTTCGACTCACATCGTCTCGGATGTCTCTACTCTGTGCGGCACGATGGCGATCATCCGGCACGGCGAGATCATCGCCTTCTGCACTCCGCAGGCGGCTCTGGCGCAAATTGCGAATGCCATCTGGGAAGCCGCCGCGCCGCGCGAAAAAGTTGCCGCTCTCAAGTCGCGCTTCAAGGTTATCTCCACGCAAATGTTTGAAGGGCAGGTGCGCGTCAGAGTGTTGTCGCAAGGGGAGAGGCCAAGCGAAGAGTTCAGCCCAGTGACTCCAACGCTGGAAGATTATTATATGAGCCTTGTCACTCACATGGAGAGTGTCAATTGAATCAAGAGCTTCAATTGCGGCGCGCAGTTGCCAACGGATTCGTCGCGGTGTTTCAGACCGAGTTGCGTTTCAATCTGAAGCGCATCGCCCCTTACGCGCTGATGTTTATCTTCAGCGCGAACGCTCTGTTGTGGTGGGGATGGGGGCCTGCCGTCGTGCGCGGCTGGGCGGTCAACAGCGATTTTTACATCGTGTGGCTGTTCGGCGGTTTCTCTTTTATGACGATGCCGCTCTTCATCGCCTTGATGATGGGCGACCCCGTCATCAGAGATTTTCGCATCGGAGTTGACCCGCTAATTTTCTCCAAGCCCGTCAGCCGCGCCGAGTATCTTCTGGGAAAATTCTGCGGCAACTTCTTCGTGCTCGTGTGCTGTCAGGCTTGTTTCGCGCTGACGCCTTTGCTGCTTCAGGCTTTCAGCACGAAGGGCATGATCGTTCTGCCCCCGCGAGCATTGCCGTATTTCCAACACTTCTTTTTTTTCGTCGTCATCTCCAGCCTCGCGCTCGCCGCAGTCTTCTTCACAGTGGGCACGCTGACGCGCAACGTCAAAATCGTTTACGGGCTGGCCGTCTCTTTTTACCCGCTCTACATCGCGTGGCAGGTCACGATGAAAGGGCTGCCCTCGCGCTGGCGTATCGCGCTCGACCCGTTGCTGTTCAACGTCGGCGCGGATAACTGGCGGGGGCGCAGCGCCGATTTGCTCAATCACCTGACCGTCAGCTACGACAGCAACATGATCACCAATCGCGCCCTGATGGTTGCCGCATCTCTCATTTGTCTGACGATCCTCTACATCCGCTTTTCGATCACCGAACGAGCCAGAACGAAAGCGCAGGGGAATCAGATTTCGATTCTCGAACTCACGCCGAGAGTAGAGAGACTTTATAACGACAGGGAAAGTTTCGACGCGGCACATATTCGTCAAGTCGTTGAAGCCGCCGATGGCATCGAAGCCGTCGCCGGAAAACAGATTGCGATTCCGCAAGTCAACATCGCCACACAGGGTTGGCGCACAGGCTTTCAACAATTTCAAGCGGCGTTAGGAGTGGAGTTTCGCCTGCTGCGCGCCGAACGCAGTCTGATTGTCGTCGCCCCGCTCATCATGTTTTTATGCGGCGTGGAATTAGCCGCTTACAAAGTTGTCCCAGACATCTCATACTCTGCCGCCTACGCGAGCCGGACAGCGAACTCCCTGCTCCTCTTCCTCTTCGGCATCGCCGTCTTCTACGCGGGCGAGACGATGCACCGCGACCGCGAATCCAGAATCGAGCCTGTGTTGTGGAGCGTGCCTGCGCCGAACTTTGCCCTGCTGCTTTCAAAATTTTCAGCCACGCTGCTACTTTCAATTTCTCTGATCACCGCCGTCGCTCTGACAGCCATCGGCGTGCAGCTTTACAAAGGACACGCGCCGCTTGAATTACAAACTTATCTCAAGACCTATGCGTTGATTTTAGTTCCGAGCATCATCTTTATGGTCGCCGCCTCCGTCGCTTTGAACGTCCTGTTGCGCGATAAATATCTGGCCTACGCGGCGAGCCTTGCCATCGGCGGCGGATTTTATTACCTGAGCAGTCAAGGCCACAACAACCGGCTTTATAATCCCGTCCTCTATCAACTCTGGACGCCTTCCGAGTTGCTCAATGGCGGCAACTCTCTCACACGAATTCTGTTTCATAGAATTTACGGCCTGTCGCTTTCGGTCTTCCTCCTTGCGCTCGCGCTTCTCTTCTTCGAGCGGAAATCAACGAAAGGTTTTTTAGTGACGCACAATCGCCTAAGCGGTACGGGATGGACAATTCTCGTAGCAGTAGCTTCCATCTTTATAGCTATCGTCACAGGTTCAATAGTCAGCCGTGCTGGGTAGCTCTTATCCGCACAATCTCGTTCATCAGCCAGGACACCTCGAACAAATTTACGGAGGCTGTTGGGCCAAGCAGTCGCTTCAATTCACGACGCGGCCAAAACAATTTGAGACAACCTCACCATCGCATGGCTCTAAAACTCTTCATAGAGTTCAGATTCAGTACCGCTCACTCAGCGCGGCTAAATGCCAGTGTGTATTTGTCGCCCTTTCTAAAATTGTCTAAAACAGATGTTCAGGGGTGCGATAAAATGGGATTATCCACCTGATGGATAATCCCTTGTTAGGCGCTTCGTTGAGGTACGTATGAAAGTACGATGGCAATTTCTCTTTGAATGTAAGGAATTTCAATTTGATCGTATCTATGAATTTGAAGGTAAGCTTAGCAACGAGCAAGCTGAAGCCTTAGACCTCCCCTGCAAGGAGTGCGAATTCCTGATAACTATCGAGCCAAATACAGAAGTGGAGTTGTCGGGGAAAAACCAATTCGGCAAGTTGAAAATTCTCTTGCCTGGAAATGTGGAGCAGACAAAAGATTTGGCATGTTGGATTGCCGTTAATGTGTCCGATCACATTTCCTTTTTTAATGGAGAGTTGAAAGTTCATAGTGGTCTCATTATGGGAGAGCGCATACCTGAAACGTCTGAAGAAGAGCAGTCGTTAGGCGAAGATCGCTGGTTTGCAGAGGGTCACATTGTTGAGGTGAGACCTACGCCTAAATTTGACGATTCTTCTTTCCGAAAGATAGGGGGCGAATACACTATTAATGCTGCTGTCCGGCATTATAACGCAGCTGTAAAAGCTACTAATCCCGTAGATCAATTCTTGGGGCTGTTCAGAGTTATTGAAGATTTCTACGGACATAGCTCCAAACGCAAAACGTTAGCTGAGTCTTTGAAAGATTCAATGGAACTTATAGAGCTAGCACGCAAAAAGCTCAAAATTGTTGAGGGAGATAATCCTAGCCCGTTTACTGAGGATGACTATTTCCACTTTGTTGAGGAACTCGTTAAAGTTAGGCACCAATGTGCACATCTTCGTAGCCATAAGGGATTTGGGATTCCGCATGGTGATCCAAAGGTTAAAGAGGAAGTACTTCCTTTGATTGAACCATTGCGCGTGATTGTATTCGAGGCAATAAAAGTCAAGCTGGAAAGAGCTAGTTGATATATTCTACGCGCCTAAAGCTGGAGATAAGCCGCCGCGAGCGAAAAGCATCCAACTCGAAGGAACGATACAACCATGAAAGAGATGCTATCAAGCGGTCGGCTTGCGCGACTTGTTAGTCGTTTAACTTTTCGCTTATTCCTTATCACCTTTCTTCCTCATCCTCCGGCGCGACTCCGAAGTAGCGCATCCATCCGTTCAGCCCGCCCGCTTTATCAATCTCATCATTATCAGCGTGCGCGCCGCGCGCAGTTATCGCGTTGGCTTCTTCCAACCGTTGTCTGAAATCTCCTGAACGAATGACCTGCGCGCCGCAGCGTCGAACGTAATCTGCGAGGGCGCGGTCTGAGGTGACGACGAAGAGTGTGCGCCGTTCGCGTGTGGCTTCGACGAAACTCTTGATGCGCTCGTCGGCGTTTGAATTGCGCTCGGCGTAGTAGAGACGCACGCCGCGATAGCTTGAGCCGTCTGGGAAATGTTGTTCAGGCGCGCCATCGAAGACGACTGTGATGCTGACCTTCTTCGCCGCCTTAAACTGCGCGAGTTCATCAAGCAACATGCGCCGCGCGCCAGGCTGGTCCCTGTGCCAGCCGACGCGCTGCCCCATCACATTATTTCCATCAACGAGATATGACATCTGAAAAGCAAGTGGGAATCAGGAAGGATGAAGGCGGAAGTAGAAGAAGGGTGCAGGGGAAGGGTGTAGGGTGTAGAAGAATTAAGAATGGATGCCCGCCACTTCACGATGCTGCCACTACACCGTTCTGCTTCTACATCGTCGCCTTTTACACCGTTGCCCTTGCCCCTTCCCTGTTTTGTTTCAGCCTTGTTGCATCGTGTCGTCGCGTTTTATTGCGCGGCGAAGTTATAGGTGAGCGTCCCGTCAACTTTGACGGGCTGACCGCTTAATATCACTGGAGCGAGGCGCGCTTGCTTGGCCGCTTCCACTGCGGCTGATTGCAGGAGCGGATGGCCGGAGATGGCTTGTGCGGAAATGACCTTGCCGGTTTCATCAACGACGACTCGCACCTTTACCAGGCCGGAAGCGTGGACGGCCTTTGCAACTTGCGGGTAATTTGGCTCGGGCTTGCTAATCACTTTGCTATCGAGGACGCCACCCGCGATTGCTCCATGCTCCGGCCCGCCAACGCCTCTTCGCGTAGAGTTGTTGTTTGATGCGCTCCAATTCGCGTTGCTGCCTTCGTTCGTGTTTGCGTTTTGCAGATTGGTATCTTCATCATTTGAGTTGACGACGTTGACGGTCTCGCCGCCGTTGAGCGTGACGCTGCCGCGCAAGACTTGCCAGACGCTGTGCGTGCGCCTCATCACGACGTTGTAACGGCCACTCGTCTTCGTGCCGGTGACTGACATTGTGAACGCGGCATTGCCTGTGCCGCCCGTTTCTTCATTAAAGCTGCCGAGCGGAAAGCCCGTGTCTTTGATCTCGCCGAGTTTGTCTTTCGCTTCCGCACTCTCTTTCAGTGATGACAGGGCGACTTTGTAGGCGTCAGAATTTTTGAGCGCGCTTTCAGCCTTGCGATAGCCGTAATAAATCAGCCCACCGATTGCGCCGACAAGCAAGATACCGAGGATGCCGATAATCAACAAAATCTTTCCGCAGCCTGAAGAAGATTTTTGCGGCGCGCCCTGGTTCATCGCAGGCGTCCACATTGGCGGCGGCGCGGCATTGCCTTGAAACGGCGGAGGCTGTGGCGGCGGCGCGGCTTGTGATGCGACAGGCACGCCGCAGGTCGGGCAGAACTGGTTGAAAGGTTGCAGCGTCGCGCCACAGTTTTTGCAAAACATCTAGACACCTCCGAAGGGGTTGATTAAGATTTCAGGATCAAGCGCAGCATAAGACGCGCCGACGTTTGAACGCAAGATTGAGTTGCGAGCATTGCGAATTGGTGTTTCACGCTGGAGGCGCAAAAAGTGAAAGACGAAAGCTCGCAAAGAAGACCTTCAATTCCCTTTGCGGACTTCTGTTTTTCTTTTCTTTGCGCCTTCGTTTGAAACACCAACTCAAAAAATCAAAGCGCCTGACTTCAAATTAAAGACCGCCCGTAATCGCAATACTCCGCAATCGGACAACGCTCGCACAACGGTTCGCGCGGACGACACAACGCCCGCCCGTGACGAATGAGATTGACGTGAAATGAATAAAATTTTCCAGATGGAACAACAGCATCCATGATCGCGCGTGCGCGCTTGTCCGTACACTTCTGCGGAATCAGCCCGACGCGCCGCAGGATGCGAAAGATGTGCGTGTCGAGCGGAAAGACATCCTTGCGGCACGCGAACAAGAGCGTACACGCGACGGTCTTTGGGCCAATGCCGCGAAACTGTGAGAGATAATCCACAGCCGCTTCCGGCGCGAGGTCGTGCAGGAAGTTAAGATCGAGCGTGCCGTGTTCGTCTTTGATCTGGCGCAACACGCTCTTGATAACTTCGGCCTTCTGGTTGGCAAGTCCACCGGAGCGAATCGTATCGGCGATGGTTGCAGTGCGCGCACGCAGCGCAGCGTCCCACGTCGGAAAGCGTTTCTTGAGCGCGGCAAAGGTGCGATGGCTATTCACGTCGCTCGTCGCTTGCGAGAGGATGATGCCGATGAGCATGTCGAGCGGGTCAGCCGCGCGCCTGTTTTCCGGCACGCCGTATGTGCGCTCAAGATTTTGAATGATGTAACGGACAGGCTTCTCGTTCAAGGAAACATCCGCTTGCAGCGTCGCAGAAATTTCCGGCAGCGCGTTAGAAGAAATTTCCGCCTGCACGTTGGAAGAAACTTTCGCCTGCACGTGTTGAGGAACTTCCGCTGGCGCGTTTGTTGAAACTGGCGCGTGCGCTTGAACGGTTTTGTGTGGCTTCGCCTTACGCGGCGATGACGCGCTCATAAAATTCTATGTACTGCGGGATAACCAGATCAGTGTTGTAGCGCGTGATGGCTGACTCTCTCGCACGCGCGCCCATCTCGCGTCGCCCCTCTTCATCTTCAAGCAAACGCACCGCGTCGTCGCTCATCTTCTCAACGTCGCCCACGTCGCTCAAGTATCCGGTCTCGCCATCGGTCACAACCTCCGGCACGCCGCCCACACGCGAAGCGATCACGGGGACTTCGCACGCCATCGCTTCGAGCGCGGCGAGGCCGAACGATTCCTGCTCCGAAGGCAGGAGCAACACGTCAGCCGCCGAAAGATAATCAACGATCTTCGGTTGCTTGCCGACGAACGAACATTGAGACTCAATGCCGAGACAACGTGCGCGATGTTCCGCGTTCTGTCGCTCGCTGCCATCACCAACCATCACGAGCCGCGCCCTTGTTCGCTTCAAGACGCGCGCCAGTATCTCTACGCAATCAACGGGGCGTTTGACTGGACGAAAGTTTGAAACGTGTACGAGTAGCGGCGCGCCGTCGGGTGAAAGTTCGGCGCGCAACTCCGGCACAGGATGCTTTTGATAATCGGAGGCGCAGATAAAGTTTGGAATGACTGTGATGTTGTCGAATTGAAAAGTTTCAATGGTGGCCGCTTTGAGATAATGCGAGATGGCCGTCACGCCGTCAGACTGCAAGAGGCCGTAGCGCGTGATCGGCAGGTAAGAACGGTCTGCGCCGACGAGCGTGATGTCCGTGCCGTGCAGTGTCGTGATGACGGGCAGGCGGCGATGCGGCTGCAAAGATTCACGTGCGAGGATGGCGCTGATCGAATGTGGAATCGCGTAATGCACATGCAGGAGGTCTAAGTTTTCCGACTCCGCCACCGCCGCCATCTTGGTCGCGAGCGCAAGCGTGTAAGGCTGGTGCTCAAAGAGCGGGTAAGACATCATCTCGACTTCGTGAAAATGCACGCGCGCACTTAGCTCAGTCAACCGCGTCGGCAAGGCCGAAGAGATGAAATGCACGTTATGCCCGCGCGCCGCCAGCTCCTTCCCCAACTCAGAGCCGACGATTCCGCTTCCGCCATAAGTCGGATAAACGGTGATGCCGATGTTCATAATGAAGTGGTCAGTCGTCAGCAGACAGTCGTTTCGCCAGGGTCAGTTGATCTCAAGCGCTCATCCAACGCGATATAGATAACTGATGACGGACAACCCCCTGTTCAGCGCGCGCGGGCGAGCAGCACTCAAGTTCCGACGCAAGAAAGCATCTTGAGAGGCACGCTGTCCCGCGCTCCGATGCAACAGATTGTCAGACAATTTTCTATAGCAAGGGAATTACCACCTCTCGGCAAATTAGCTATTTACGGCTTCTTACTTCGACGGCTCTTTGCTGGTTTGCCTTTTAACTCGACCAGGATCGCCTCCATTGGCTGATCGCTCAAATTCTCCGGTAAATGCGCCCCCGCTGGAGCCTCTCTAGTCTCTCCAGCTTTCCCCTGGCTCTCCACCGTCTTTCCATCGGCGAGAGTAAATCTATTGTTCGCGTCCGTCAGCAAAACAAGTACACCCGCAGGATGTGAATGCATCACCGATTTCTCATGTGGGCCATACTTGATCCGCAGCACTCGTACTTGGTTATTTTCGAACTCAACTGTGTAGTGCTTCGGGTCTACTTTGGCAGCGTCTTGGGCTACGGCGCTGATGGCGGTTAAGCTCAAGAAGCACAGCAGTAAACAAATTCGTTTCATGGGAAGAACTCCTCAAAGGTAGGATAGGTAGAACAAGGCGCTTCTTATTCCAAAAAGAAGGTGATGTCAATCGTTATCCCTTCAAACACGATCTATTTGCACTTGGATTCTTTCGACAAGATATTGTCTAACTGACCACTGACAATGATTGTTGATTGTAGTAGCAAGGACACGCTGGAGTCTTGAGAAGCGGTAGGGTTTGCGAGATGGAAGGTTCTGAAAATACTAGAGGCAGACAGCCCTCGCAACTGTCTGCCTCTGGTCTCAGCTTGTCTCTCCTTTTGGGGGGGAATCAAGCGAGAGGGGTAGGAGTATAGACC
>MWWJ01000011.1_pt1 | contig 17064 bp, 15 predicted proteins | sample 1047271 | NCBI WGS metagenome assembly MWWJ01 (sample SAMN06349965, study PRJNA376086) | soil metagenome | isolation source: CN-4 sample Antarctic (ecotone) soil | place: Antarctica | collected 2015-01-13 | reverse complement strand
GCGAGGCTGTGTCCGGCAATGGCTCGATTGCCTGGGGAGCGTTCCAGATGGGAGCCGCACTCGCCGAATGGGATTTGAAGACCAAGCGTTCCAGTTTGCTGACGAGCACAAACGGATTTCCGTTTGCACTGGATGTGCTTGAGCGCAAGGGAGAGGAAGGGTTTCTGATTACGGGCGGTGATGATAGGTTCGTGCGCGTCTGGAATCTTTCGGACATCTCTTTGCGCCGCGAGTTTCGCGTCAACGTCGGCGTCCCGCAGAGCGTCGCGCTGCTGGCAGACGGGCGACGCGCGATCTTTTCATCTAGTGCGAAAGAGCCTCCCACAGAAATCGAAGTGGGAGACATTTATTCGGGTAGCCAGAAGCGATTGCTGACGGTTAATGAACCCTTCGTCAAAGTTGCCGCTACGGGCAGCGAGTTCATCTACAACAGCGGTCGCGATCTGTTGCTCGCTTCATCAACGACTGGCGAAACAAAGCGTAAGTTTTCGGTTGACGCACAAGTTAATTGGTTTGCCGTCTCGACCAATGGGCAGTGGCTTGCCGTCAGCGACAGTAATGGCGCGCTCTATCGCTTCGAGATTGCCAATGGACGCAGACTGCAAGCCCAGACAGCGCAACTCAAATTGGATGGACGCCTCGTCATCACGAACAATGGGCGTTACGTTTACACCACTGAATTTGGCGGCGCTGTCCGCCGATGGGATACGCAGAGTAATACGCTTAAAGAGTTGATGACGGTGAGAGGCATACCGCACTCTTTGCGCCTCTCAACTGATGAGCGCCGCCTTGCCATCGGCGGCAATCACCGCGATGTAGGTGTTTACGATGCTGAGAGCGGGAAGCCGATTGGCGGTTTTGACGTAGAGGCTTCTGATTTTTATGTCACCAATGTTTGGCTGCGCGGCAATCGTTTGATTTTCACAACCGACAGCGGCGTGTTGTTCGACGGCGTCCTTGAACAAACGAAGCCTTGAAGTTTTGCTTTTCGCATCCCGATTGTTTACAAATACGCGCATGAACACAACACACAGCGACGCCCCCGAAGTGCTCAAGAGCGAAAAAGTTTTTGAGGGGCGCGTCTTCGACGTCACTGTTGACGCGGTGCGCGAGGGTGAACAGACGTACAAACGCGAGGTTGTGCGTCATCTTGGCAGCGCGGCCATCGTCGCGGTTTATGATGACGGGACGGTTGCGCTTCTCAAGCAGTATCGTCATCCGACGGTGCGTTATCTGCTGGAAATTCCGGCAGGGTCTCTGGAAGAAAACGAGCGCGAGCGTCCCGAAGAAGGCGCGTTGCGTGAGTTGGAGGAAGAGGTTGGAGTGCGCGCCGGAAGCATGGAAAAGTTGACGGAGTTCTTCGTCTCGCCTGGCTACTGCGAAGAAAAGATGTGGGTCTATCTCGCCACAGAGTTGACTGAGACCGCGCAGAAGCTCGAAGAGGATGAGGTTGTCGAGATCGTGCGCGTCTCATTCACACGCGCCTTCGAGATGATTGCCGATGGCGAGATTGAAGACGCCAAGACAATCATCGGCTTGATGCTCGCGGCGACGCGGCTCGGCTTGCCGTCCTTCGGCGCGAGCGAGTTATCGCTTTAATCAGAGAAGAAATTTATGAAAACCTGCACACATCTGAACGAGATTCGCGATGTCACGCCGAGCGCGGATGGCTGCGAAGATTGTTTGAAGATCGGAGACGATTGGGTTCACCTGCGCCTGTGCGAAACGTGCGGGCACGTCGGCTGCTGCGACTCGTCGAAGAACAAGCACGCGACCAAACATTTCCACGCAACCGAGCATCCCATCATCAAATCATTCGAGCCTGGCGAAGAATGGGTAGTGTCCTAATAGTGCGTTGCTGGAAAGAAGAAAAGATTTGAGAAACGCGGGGCTAGGGTTTTAGCGCGGCTTCATATTCATTGAGTAGTGACAAGTGTTCATCGGTAGGCAATGGCGCAGAGGAAAAATACTTATTCTCTGAATAAGAAGTATCCGCACGTCTCTCAATCACAAATCTACTGGCATTGGATTTAACGTGCGCCGTGTCATAACCGAAGCCGATGCTATTGGCCTCATAATGAAACATGAAGCCAATACTACCCGCTACGGATTTTGTGATCTTATCTGCAATGTTCGCCAATACCGGATTCAGCGCATTGAGCGGCTTTTCACATGTAAAGGTAACTTGGCTTAGGTATGCCTTGCTCTTAATCATGCTAGGCTCATAGTTGATCTTCAACGCTTCTTTCGCCCAAACCAGCATTTCAGTGAGAATCTTTTCGGAGTCACTTGTTGATGTATTTGTGTCTAGAGCTATACCGGAAGGAAAGAGCAGAAGCTGTTGAATGACTTGACCATCCCAAGCGCCTACTTCGTACTTTATACCCTTATCTGGCTCTAAATAATCTTCAACCCTCTGCGGGTAAACTAGAAACCCGCATTTATCAATTAGAAGTTTTGTTGCATTAGGGGCAATCAATTCCCCATGCGGGTTTAATTCTTCAAGAGGCAAGAGTGCGACGACTCTGGCCTGTAGAACTGACAAGAGTTTCATAAAGGTCATTTCCTTTCTGTGGCTGAGTGCGCCCTTCAAGGTAGGACTTTATCTCGGTAACATTATTATTTTGTTTTCCACCACCTAAAGCCGCAAAGATTTCTTCAAGGTCTGGCATGGATTCGGCATCTTCTACAGGCTCATCCTTAAAAGCAGTGTCATCTTCAAATTTTGGCTTCTCTAAGGACTTGCGCCCAAAATCTTCAATCTCAGGCAGCAGTTCCCCCCAGCCTTCAAACTTGAAGGAAAGCCTAACGCCTAACGCTCTTGCTAACCGCCTGAGAGTGCTAATACTCCAAGCACTATAATTAACGTCCTCAAGTGCCGAGATGCGCGACTGTTTCATTTCTGCAAGGTCGGCAAGTTCGACCTGCTTTAGTTTTCGTTGCTCTCGAATCACCTTGATCTGTGTTGCCATGCGGGAATTAGAAAATTCCTCATCATAGGCATAACGATAATCCTCGTCTTGAAATTCCGGCTTCAATGTTTCAGTCATCGACTTTTCCATAAATGCGCTCATGTATGCGCCGCCTTTCAGGGTTAGAAATTATTTCCTTCCGATTGTCGTCTGCTCTTTTGTAGGCGTCTTTAGGAATTAGCTTTCTATCTTTTTCTTGCGCGACAAATAAAAGTGTGAATTCAAACTCATTGCTTACCGGCCCCTTGCAAACCATTATTCGCCATGCTGTCTTACGCCCGAAAATTTTTAGCTTGTCAATATGCTTAAAGGACGTTCCGGCCAATAATCCAGTAGATAATTCCGTACCATGATGCTCTAACAAATCAAGTTTTAGATTCAATCGGGCGAGCAATTCTTTATCGAATTTAATATCACGCGCCCAATCTTCAATTACACTTTTTCCGCGAGAATCTATGTAAGCAAATATCCGCCAACGTCTAGGAAATTCTATCATAATTTTATGATAATACAAGCGAAGAGCTTGACAAATGCGTATCAGGATATTATGATATGCCCGTAAATTGTTCTTTGAATAGCAGAAAAGGCCAGCTACTTAGCACAAACTAAATAACTGGCCTTCTGTTCTTTAACGCTGGGGTAGCTTAACGGATAAAGCGTTCCTCTCGAAAGGGTCTGATGTGGGTTCGATTCCCGCCCCCAGCGATTCATTTTTAAGCCCCGCTAGTTGCTACTAACAACTGGCGAGGCGGTTAAACCGCACAACCGAAGCTATACGGCCTGAACAACCAACATTATACGCTTCTGATTGTGTGGACTCAATAGGAGAGTTCACATGACCTGTCATAACTGCGAATCTATTTGTAAGAAGTCTGGCAAGCATCGCAACGGCCTTCAACGATTCCGCTGCAACCAATGCAAACGCACGTTCACGGAAGAACACGAAAGACCCGAACATGAAATGCGCCTCTCACAAGACAAGGCTTTGATGTGTTTGCATCTCTTAGTCGAAGGAATGTCTGTTCGCTCTATTCAAAGAATTACTGGCGTCCATCGTGACACCGTTCTTGATCTAATGGTGAGAGTTGGCGAGAAGTGCGAGGCTTTGATGGAAAGCAAGCTTCGCAAGGTTAAAGTCTCTGACATTCAGCTTGACGAAATTTGGTCTTATGTTGAGATGAAGGAAAAGACAAAGAATCGTAAAGGCAAAGGCGACGATGCCCAGCTAGGCGATGCCTATACGTTCGTTGCTTTCGAGCGCGATTCAAAACTCATTCTTGCGTGGCATCTAGGCCGTCGTACAAGCCGCGATACGCTTCTGTTCACAGAGAAAATCTTTGCGGCTGTGGACGGTACACAGGGGCGTATTCAAGTGACCACAGACGGCTTTCCTGCTTATCCTGACGCGGTTGCTTACTCTTTAGGCACACGCGCCGATTATTCGCAGCTAATCAAAATCTATGGCGCACCCGAACCTGACGAGCATAGATATTCGCCTTCTCATGTAATCGAAGCGATACCAACGCCCGTATTCGGCAATCCCGACCCTGAGAAAATCTGTACGTCTCACGTCGAGCGACAGAATCTTAATATCAGAATGGCGATGCGCCGCTTTACGAGACTCACAAATGCTTTCTCAAAGAAGTGGTCTAATCTGAAAGCCGCGCTTGCGCTATACTTCGCTTACTATAACTTTTGCCGGATTCATTCCAGCATTCGTTGTACTCCTGCTATGGAGGCCGGAATAACTAAACACGTTTGGGAGTTGAAAGACTTATTGACTGCGTAGCAACGCACCTATTAGGACACTACCGAAGAATGGGGCTACTGCTACAAAGACGACGCCTTCTTCGAGTCGCTTTGAGTATGATTCGACCACCAGACAATTCGCAGGACGATGTGAAGCTAACGCCCACACCGGCATCGCCGGAAAACATCCTCGCACGCGAAGACACCGCTTCCAACATTCCACACACCGCCGCTCCGCGCCGCCCAACTCTCCTCAACTACACCCACTCGCTCATCGCTATCCCGTTGATCTATCTCTACACGATTGTCATGGGCAGCATCTCGCTCATCGCTTCCCTCTTCGATTCGTCCGGCAGGAAACAGCACTGGTGCGCGCAAACGTGGTGCAGGATGATTGCGCGAACAACTTGCGCGAGCGTGCGCGTACACGGCGCAGAGAACATTCAACGCGACACGTCTTACGTTTTTCTCTCGACGCATCAAAGCTACATGGACATCCCTGCGATGCTCGGCTACCTCCCCGTGCAACTTCGTATCGCCGCCAAGAAAGAATTGTTCAGCATTCCGTTTCTCGGCTGGCACTTGCGCCGCGCCGGACACATCTCCGTTGACAGAAGTTCAAGCGCGGATGCCATCGCCAGTTTGCAACGCGCCGCGACGGAAATACGCGACGGCATCTGCGCCTTCGTCTTTCCAGAAGGCACACGCTCACGCGATGGCGCACTTTTGCCATTCAAGAAAGGCGGCTTCAAACTCGCCATGCAAGCGGGTGTTCCCATCATCCCTGTCAGCATCACGGGCACGCGCCAAATCTTGCCGCGCGACTCCATCATCTTTCGTCCTGGCGTAATCAACATGTATCTAGACGCGCCCATCCCCACCGCAAATCTCACGGACGAAGACCTCGCGACCCTCATGCAAACCGTCCGCATGAACATGGAAAATCACATCAGAGCGAACGCGGAACGATGAACGCGGAACGATGAATGAGATGTAATCTTTCCACACTTTCGCGCTCATCGTTCAGCGTTAATCCTTCCTGCTTGCTCTCTTCGCTCTATCTCTCATACACTTTCTGTCATCGTGAACATCTCCAACGATCCTGTTCCTCTGTCAACGGCATCATTACCGGCTGAAAGTTTTGCGAACATTTCGCACGCGCAGGCAGGGACGCTGGCGCCCGCGTTTGATCCAGACAATCCGCCCTGGGGCATCTTCGCCGCCGTGCTGGCCTGGATCGCAAGCATTGTGCTGTTGCTGTTTGTGCAACTGATTTTTATTCTCCCTTACGGCATCTTCAAGTATCGCGACGCTGGTCTCGCAGCTTTCGCGCAGGCTTTACAAACAGATCCGACGGCGATCCTGCTCCAGATCGTTTCGGTGATCCCGACGCACCTGTTGACGCTCGTTGTTGTCTGGGCGATTGTGACGCAGTCTGGCAAGCGTCCCTTCTGGCAAACTCTGGGATGGAGTTGGAGCGAGAACTTCGACCTCGCGACCCTCATGCAAACCGTCCGCATGAACATGGAAAATCACATCAGAGCGAACGCGGAACGATGAACGCGGAACGATGAATGAGATGTAATCTTTCCACACTTTCGCGCTCATCGTTCAGCGTTAATCCTTCCTGCTTGCTCTCTTCGCTCTATCTCTCATACACTTTCTGTCATCGTGAACATCTCCAACGATCCTGTTCCTCTGTCAACGGCATCATTACCGGCTGAAAGTTTTGCGAACATTTCGCACGCGCAGGCAGGGACGCTGGCGCCCGCGTTTGATCCAGACAATCCGCCCTGGGGCATCTTCGCCGCCGTGCTGGCCTGGATCGCAAGCATTGTGCTGTTGCTGTTTGTGCAACTGATTTTTATTCTCCCTTACGGCATCTTCAAGTATCGCGACGCTGGTCTCGCAGCTTTCGCGCAGGCTTTACAAACAGATCCGACGGCGATCCTGCTCCAGATCGTTTCGGTGATCCCGACGCACCTGTTGACGCTCGTTGTTGTCTGGGCGATTGTGACGCAGTCTGGCAAGCGTCCCTTCTGGCAAACTCTGGGATGGAGTTGGAGCGAGAACTTCGGATTCTGGTCGAGCGTGGGCGTGGCTGCCTTAATGTTGGGCAGCGGCATTTTAATCAACAAATTATTCGGCGGCGGCAAGACGCAGATTGACCAGATTGTTGCAAGTTCGATACCCGCGCGCATCACCGTTGCCGTACTCGCAACCGCCACCGCGCCGCTCGTTGAAGAATTGATTTATCGCGGCGTTTTGTATTCCGCGCTATTCAAGGGACTCACTCGATTAAACGAACATCGCGGAGTGGCTAACGCAAGAAGGACGGCGATGATCTCGACAGTTTTTGCGGTCTCGTTCCTCTTCGCGCTCGTGCATGTCTTTCAATACATCAACAACGTCGGCGTCATCATCGCCGTCGCCCTGCTCAGCCTCGTGCTGACACTAACACGCGCGCTCACAGGAAGACTCTTACCTTGCTTCATCATCCATCTCATCTTCAACGGAATCCAATCATTAACGATTCTCTTTGAACCGCTCTTTCCGCATCAAGACGCAGGCAACACGACCAGCAGCATCGTCCTTAACCATTTCATATATCTCATCCAAAATCTTTTATAAAATTTTCGCTTGATGCTAACTGCCTGAATTTTATCTTTATGGCTTATGAAGTCATCGTTGTCGGCGGAGGCATTGGCGGGCTGACCGCAGCGGCGTTGCTCGCGGCTCGCGGCGTCAACGTCTGCTTGCTTGAGCGAGAATCGCGCGCGGGCGGATGCGCCGCCACCTTTGAAAAGTTTGGCTACACGTTCGAGGCTGGCGCAGGTCTTTACGCTGCATGGCAGGCGGGCGAAATTCACGAGCGCGTCTTTGCGGAGTTGCCCGTCGGTGCGCCGGAAGTTCGACTCGCCGCGCCCGCTTACGTCGTGCGTTTGCCGGATGGAAACGAGATTGCGATTGCTGCATCTGATGAAGAATTTTCGGAACGACTCCGCGCAGCTTTCCCCGAATGCGCTGACGCGGCTCTGCGTTTCTATCGCGAACTCGCGCCCATCGGCGAAGCCTTATTGCGAACGGCGCAACGCTACCCTGATCTTCGCACAACATCGAAAATGAAACGTCTGCAAGCGGCGGCGCACGAACCGCGCACGGCCTCGCGCATCTTCCAGATGATGAATCACACGGCGGCGTCGCAGTTCGCTGAAACGTCCGCGCGCTTTCGCCGCTTCATTGACGCGCAACTCCAAATCTTCGCTCAATGTCCGAGCGATGAATGCGCGTATCTTTACGCCTGCGTCGCCCTGACACTTTCGCGTCGAGGACTTTACGCGATGCGCGGCGGCGCGTCTGCGCTCGCAGAAACGCTCGTCGAGTCAATCAATAAAAGCGGAGGCGCGGTGCGCCTCAACGCGCCTGTGCTGCGTCTCAATTATGACGCGAGCGGGCGTGCGCGGGGCGTTGATCTCCTGAGCGGCGAGAGTGTTGAAGCAACGCGCGCCATCGTCAGCAACCTCTCCGTGTGGGATACCTACGGCAAACTCGTCGGCCTCAACAAGACTCCCGATGAAGTACGCCGTCGCCTCAAAGACCTGCGCGGCTGGGGCGCGTACCTGCTCTTTCTGGGGATGGATGAAGCGGCAGCGCAACGTCTTCCTGCCAGCAACATACTCGCGCTCACACACTGGCAGGAAGAACAAATCTTTGATCCTGAAACAGCGCAGTTGATGCTCGCAGTTGCGCCCGCCTGGGACGCACGCGCACCCGATGGCCTGCGCGCCGCCACCGTCTCGATCTTCACAGAGCCGACGCAATGGTTCGCCTATCACGAAGATGAAAGCGAACACGAAGCGCAGGATCAAGCCACGCTCGAAGCTATCTGGCAGCGTCTTCACGTCTCGCTTCCCGAACTCGGCGACGGCGTCGAAGTCATTGAGACATGGACGCCGCGCAACTTTTACGAGACGACGCGGCGCAAGCTCGGCATGGTCGGCGGCGTCGGGCAATCGCTCGCCGCGTTCGGCCTTGCCTCGCTTTCACATCGCACGACGCTGCCCAACTTATTCATGGTCGGCGATTCAACTTTTCCTGGACACGGCATCGCCGCCGTCACACACTCCGCGCTCATCGTCGCCAACGAAATCGCCCCGCCACTCAAATGAATGGAGCGGGGCGAGCGTTGTTTCAATAGAAGCTTGATTGGGTTCGGGCTTTCGCTATCGCGGCGTATCGTCCTGCTTTCCTGCTCTGGGTCTTGATGATTCAGACTCAATTCTTGGACTGCTGCTCGACGGTGAGGCAAAGACAGGCGAAGGCGATGAGCGATCCGGCGCGGAGGATAATCGGTCATCTCTTTCCTGCTTCTCAAAACCTCTCCGGTCATTGCCGCCTGACGAACGTTCGTCGCTTTCAGAGCGAGGTGTCGCGGCGGTGCGGCGAAACCCGATTGGAGGCTCGGTGCGATTTTCAACTACGTCGGAATCCTCATCTCTGTCTTGCTTGTTGCGGCGCGGCCTCGCTTGCGTCGGCTCGGTTGAAGTTGTGGGCGTGACTCCCGTTGAGCCGCCCGTTGCACCGCTCCCGCCTGGTGAGGTGATGATGATGCCGGAGTAACTGGAGCCGTAGGCCGAAGTGTAATCGCCGGAGAATGGAACGAACGTATAGCAATTCGTTTGCGGGTCTAAAATCCACACGCCGTAGTTGTTCCTGAAACTTCTCCGCCGCCAATCCCTGCCAGCGTCGAAGCCTGTCGCGCCAAAGCTGGCGATGGCCGTGTTAAGCGTCCCGTTCGTCAGGCTGCGATTAATCTGCGCCAGTTTTTCTGCGCGCTGCCAACTCCATACATCAAGCGCGTCCTGTGCCTTCCTGTCAAACTTTGCAACCGCCATCAGTTCGCTGCCAACGACAATCCTGTTCCCACTTTTCACCTGTGTTGATGAAGGAGCGTCAACTGTCGCTTTGCCGCGCCGCACCAGAACCTCTGTACGATTCGTGCCAGGCAGCGCGTTGATGCGATAGAGACCCTGTTTGGCGATAGTCACTTCGGTTTGCGTGGTCTCAATGCTGATTGTCGAATGCGTGCGCTCAAGGCCGCTCGCTTCAACGATGGCGCTGCCCTCGCGCAACTTGAGGCGCAGTTCATCGAGCGCGGTGTTGGTGAAAGCAAACTCCGAATCGGCGGCGACGCGCAAGTAGGAGCCTGGATTGAGCAGCACTTCGAGTTGTCCGCTCGTGCCTGTCTTAACCACGTCTCCGGCGTTGAGATCATCTTTCGCGTTGAGTGCGCGCCACACCGTCTCGCCCTTGCGCTGCACCGTCGTCTGGCCGGAAACAAAATTGACGAGGCCGGCCTTGGCGTAAATCAGATATTTCTCGCGCGCCGATGTTTGAGCGGAAACCATCGCGCAGGAAAGCGAGAGACAAAAGATCATCAGAAGAGTCCAGACAATTCGCGGCTTAATGTTCATCTTCAATTTCCTTTCACACAGGCGCTTGATATTTTGGAAGACCGAAGAGTTTTGTTTCGACCTAACGCTTGTATTCTATGCCCAACCTACTCGCACATCAAGGACGCTCAACATTGGGTAGTGGGCTAGTTTGAAAATCTCAGCCCGACAAACATTGGCCTCTTTTTTCAAACTAGCCCACTACCAGTTGTTCGGCTATGGTTTGTTATGGGAGCAACTTGTCATACTCAGCGTGTGAACCAATCCAGAACCACACCACTCCATCCGTCTTATCCAACCCCAACGCGCGGTAGTGTGCGCCCACGCGCACAGACCATAAATTACTTATCTTTTTGAAGTGCAGGGAGGGATGCTTTGGATTGGCTTTGAGCAGTTCAAAGTTTTTATCGGCGAGGTTGCGAACTTCCAAAGGAAGTTGGCGATAGTGTTGCCAGAAACGCGGCGTGGCAAAATGCTTCACAAACTTTCGCACCGCCCGTTGGCGAAATCACGCTCCGCTTCTTCAAGCAAAGCGTCGAGCTTTCCGGTTTTCATATCACGCTCCAGTTGTTGATCCCAAACTTGCGCCTGGAATTCTTCAAACCATTTAGCCAACGCTGCTACCTGCGAAGGCGGCAACTGTGTGATTGCAGTTTCTATTTCTTTAATGTCCATGTCGCAAAGTGTAGTTTACTTTTCTCTTGCCATCAATACTTTCAACTAAATTGCATCATTCCTTTCACACAGGCGCTTGATATTTTGGAAGACCGAAGAGTTTTGTTTCGACCTAACGCTTGTATTCTATGCCCAACCTACTCGCACATCAAGGACGCTCAACATTGGGTAGTGGGCTAGTTTGAAAATCTCAGCCCGACAAACATTGGCCTCTTTTTTCAAACTAGCCCACTACCAGTTGTTCGGCTATGGTTTGTTATGGGAGCAACTTGTCATACTCAGCGTGTGAACCAATCCAGAACCACACCACTCCATCCGTCTTATCCAACCCCAACGCGCGGTAGTGTGCGCCCACGCGCACAGACCATAAATTACTTATCTTTTTGAAGTGCAGGGAGGGATGCTTTGGATTGGCTTTGAGCAGTTCAAAGTTTTTATCGGCGAGGTTGCGAACTTCCAAAGGAAGTTGGCGATAGTGTTGCCAGAAACGCGGCGTGGCAAAATGCTTCACAAACTTTCGCACCGCCCGTTGGCGAAATCACGCTCCGCTTCTTCAAGCAAAGCGTCGAGCTTTCCGGTTTTCATATCACGCTCCAGTTGTTGATCCCAAACTTGCGCCTGGAATTCTTCAAACCATTTAGCCAACGCTGCTACCTGCGAAGGCGGCAACTGTGTGATTGCAGTTTCTATTTCTTTAATGTCCATGTCGCAAAGTGTAGTTTACTTTTCTCTTGCCATCAATACTTTCAACTAAATTGCATCAAAGCCGCACCCACTCAAGAGCCGCGTTGACATCCGCCTCAACCCCGCGCAATACAATCACACTGTCGCTATCGCGCTGCACAAGCGTTACTCGTCCGCCCTGTTGCCAGATCGCTTGCGCCTTATCGCCGTTAATAGAAGTCGAGATCGCTTGTGCGCCTTGATGTTGACGCGGTGCGTTGTAGGCGTTGAAAAATTCTTCCGCGTCGCTGCGCTTGTCCCACGCGGTTTTCCAGACAAAGAGCGGCGCGCTTCCTTCGCGCTCAAACAGAAAGGCGCGATCACCATTCCAGCCTGCCGCCGCGCGCACAGCATCCTTCAACGCAATGCCTGCCATCAATAAGCCGCGCACGCCAATCTCTCCGAGCGGAGTTGATGCCGACAGTTTCCAACCATCTCGCGCAAACGCAGTTTCATCCAACGCGACCTCGCGCGGCGTTTCACCCTGCACATACTTTTCAGGATGAAGAATCTGCTCACTCGATACGGGCGGACGCTCGAACAATTCATTAACGCCGCGCTCGCCGCGACTGCGCCTGACCGCTTCGACGAAACGCGCGCCGTCACGATAACGAAAGATGAACGTCTCCGTTAGCAAAGGCGGAAACAACGCGCCGACATCCTCGCGATACGCGCCGAACCGCGCCTCCTCCTGCCGCGTGATGTCTTCGAGCGGTTTGCGCGCATACCCGTCGCCTTCTTCGGCGCGACGCTGCACGTTCATCGCGTCGCCTTCAATCACCGCGAAGAGAGCTTCGGCGCGATCAAAATTATAGGGACGCACGACGAGCAGTTTCAAAAGATCGAAGTGTTGATCCTGCAAGGCGTGTACGAATTCATGCGTCACGAGCGAGTCGCCCTTGAATTTATCAACGAGCAAAATCTGCTTATCAAGCGGTGAATATGTCGCCCCCGCCGAGGCCGCCGTGAAACTCGCCGCCAACGCTTCGAGGTCAGTGCCCTCCGGCAACACGCCGCTCGCCGCTCCCAGATGCCCGAGCGCATTCAACTCTTCCCCGCCCAAAACTTTCGCCATCTCGCGAGCGCGCGTTCCATACTCCCAACCCGAAAGCTCCGTCATTCCAACTTCGCCCGTCCACTCCAACTCGCGCAAGCTCGACGCCACGCGCATTGTCCGCTCGCGCATCGCCAACATCTTCGGCGACAACTGGCGCACAGGCAGCGGCGGCAGCGTTCGCTCTAACGCCACCGGCACAACCGTCGCCGAACTCAAATTCGTTCCACGTGGATTTTTATTCCCACACGAAGACACTAATGCCGCCACCGCAAGGACGATGCACACAACAACAATTCCCTGATTCCTCAATTTCATGCATAGCTTAGACGCATGAATCATCCGCCGCGATGCAAGAGCAATCGAAGGGTGTAGGGTGTGGGGTGTAGTGAAGAGAAAGAAGAGGAGAGGGTTAAAGGCAATGGGAAAGGAAATATGCGTTCTTCTCCTTCCCCGTCTCCTGTCTTTTCCTTCTACTTGTTTTTCACTACACCCTACACCCTTCCCCCTTCACCCCACCTTTCTTTTAGCCATGCGGCACAGAGTAAAAGTGTGATGATGAAGGCGAGAGGCCACCACGTTCGCAGATGGAAGGTGCGCTGTGTGATTGGTCTTTGATGAGATAAGGCCGCGAGCCGCAGGGCAAGTGTGCGAGCGTTGGAGGCGGCGTAGATGTCACCGCCGGTTTCACGCGCTGTCCGTTCGAGAGTGTCGCGCGCCGCGCCATCTTCGAGTGGCAGCGGAGACGTAACGCCGAAAAGTTTTGTCGCGCTGTTGATTTTTCCGTTGACGGTGTAGTCAACCTGTAAAGCGTAACGACCGCGCGCGGGCATGATGAACGAAGCGCGCCAGATGCTTGCATCTGTCACATCAGGTGTGAAGGCGACTTCTTGCGGCGAAGCAACCGCCAGAGAATTCTTGTCATGGCTATCTGTCAACAACTGGCAGCGCGCGGCGATTCTTTCAATCTTGAGCGGAGCAAATGCAGCATCACGCGCTCTGATCTCCGCGATCACTTCGCTTCCCTCTGATGGCATGTCAGTGTTCAAAGCGATCTCGACAGCAGCTTCGGCGTCGCTCGCCGCCCACCACACGAGTCCCTTCCACAAGGCCGCAAATTCGCTATCACTCGCTCCTTCATTATCACTCGCTCCTACTTCATCGCTCGCGTTCGTTTGAATGCGCCACGAGTCCGCAGGAGCAAACGCGATGACGCGCCCCGCTCCGTCGCGCATCGCTGCAACTAAAGTCAAGCCTGCCTCGCTCGTCCCGTCCGCACTCGCCGCTCCCGACACTGCGAGGACGCTCGCGAGTGAAGAGAAAGAAGAGGAGAGGGTTAAAGGCAATGGGAAAGGAAATATGCGTTCTTCTCCTTCCCCGTCTCCTGTCTTTTCCTTCTACTTGTTTTTCACTACACCCTACACCCTTCCCCCTTCACCCCACCTTTCTTTTAGCCATGCGGCACAGAGTAAAAGTGTGATGATGAAGGCGAGAGGCCACCACGTTCGCAGATGGAAGGTGCGCTGTGTGATTGGTCTTTGATGAGATAAGGCCGCGAGCCGCAGGGCAAGTGTGCGAGCGTTGGAGGCGGCGTAGATGTCACCGCCGGTTTCACGCGCTGTCCGTTCGAGAGTGTCGCGCGCCGCGCCATCTTCGAGTGGCAGCGGAGACGTAACGCCGAAAAGTTTTGTCGCGCTGTTGATTTTTCCGTTGACGGTGTAGTCAACCTGTAAAGCGTAACGACCGCGCGCGGGCATGATGAACGAAGCGCGCCAGATGCTTGCATCTGTCACATCAGGTGTGAAGGCGACTTCTTGCGGCGAAGCAACCGCCAGAGAATTCTTGTCATGGCTATCTGTCAACAACTGGCAGCGCGCGGCGATTCTTTCAATCTTGAGCGGAGCAAATGCAGCATCACGCGCTCTGATCTCCGCGATCACTTCGCTTCCCTCTGATGGCATGTCAGTGTTCAAAGCGATCTCGACAGCAGCTTCGGCGTCGCTCGCCGCCCACCACACGAGTCCCTTCCACAAGGCCGCAAATTCGCTATCACTCGCTCCTTCATTATCACTCGCTCCTACTTCATCGCTCGCGTTCGTTTGAATGCGCCACGAGTCCGCAGGAGCAAACGCGATGACGCGCCCCGCTCCGTCGCGCATCGCTGCAACTAAAGTCAAGCCTGCCTCGCTCGTCCCGTCCGCACTCGCCGCTCCCGACACTGCGAGGACGCTCGCGCCAGGCCGCAACTGTCCGAGCCGGAAACCTTCGCCGCTCAAAACGCTCGCTCTTTTCATGTTCGCATTGTTCTGCGTTGCGCTCTTCGCTTTCGCGTTGTTCGCTTCGATGCTTGCTTTCAAGTAACCGCGCAACGCGCTCGCTGCTCCCGCTTCAGTTGGCGTCAAAGCGACGCCGCCCGCTTTGTCTTCCGTCTCGCTCAAACTTTTCGGCAATCGTTGCGCTTCATTAGCCAATCCGCGCTGAACAATTTCTGCGGGCAACAACGCCGCGAGTTTGCCATTCGTCGCCATGACAGACCCCGCAAAATTGTTGCCGCCAAGCACGATCAATCCCCCTCCGCGATGCTCGACCCATTCACGAAGGCGCACCGCCTCCCCTTGAGACAACATCGCGTTCGGAGTCGCGCCAACGATGATGCAATCATAATCGGCAAGACGCGCCGCGCTCCCCAGCGCCGCGTGAAGTCTGGCCTCAGGCGCATTAACGGTCGCTGGCGAAACCCTTCCATCGCTCGTTCTATCCTTCGCGCCTCCGCCACTCTTTACGTCGTCACTCTTCACTGCCGCGCCGCTCCTCTCAGCACTCTCCTTCGCTCCGATGCTTTCCGATAAACCAACTGTCGCGGCGCGGCTCACCTGCGCGAAATAATCAACGTCGAACATCTCCGCACGCTCCAGTGCGCGACGAATAAACTTGCCTTCCCACGTCGGCTCACCCTCAAAAAACAGAACGCGCGTGCGATGCTCCGCCACGTGAACGGTCAACGAACGCGATAGCAGCGCGGCATCTTTTCCTTCGTCATCTCTATGCGTCTTTTCATTCGCTGTCAGGCTACTTTCTTTCAAGTCTGTTGCTACGCCCACACTATTATTGGCCGCCACGCTCGCGCTTTCCACATGCGCCACGTACTCCGTCCATCCGCCAACCTTCGGCACGACCTCCAGCGTCACCGCCTGTCTCTCATCATCGCTCGCCCAGGTAATGCGCGCCGAGTCCTGCACCTTTGCCGCATCCGCAATGGTAACGAGCGATTCGCGCCCACTCATCCCGCGCGCATAAACCCCGCAACGCATGCTCAACGGCAAGCCCCGTGTCGGACGGTTCAACAACTCGACGCTCTCAAGCATAACGCTCGCCGCACCGTCTCTCGCGAAATCCGTCACGACATATACAGGCGCGCCGCCGCTCAATGCGTTCACCCGTTCAACCTCGCGTCGCGCCGCGCTCGCTTCCATCGCACCGTTCGTCACCAACACTCCCGCGCTCAACGAACGATCATTTGCCACTGCTTCTGCCTGACTTACGCCTACATCCTCCAGGCCCTCGATATTCTTATCGCGCAACGCAGCCAGCGTTTGCTCCACAGCTACTCGCGCCTCCGGCGATTCACTCTCTTTCTTCTTTTCGCTTCCAGACACCTCACTGCCCGCCCGCACCAACACGCGCAACGGCGCGACCGCCTTATACTGCACACCTACATCCACGAGCGCACACGTCACCAGCAACAAAGCAATCAAGCGCAGCACTGTGGAAAGTAAAGAAGAATATTGCTTCATCGCTTCTGTGAAAGTCTGCGGAAATAATCTGCGGCTCGCGTGGTATCGGTAGGCAGGAGCGTAGTCGCGTCGCGTGTGCTGGCGCGTGCGCTCTGGTCTGCGAGTGCGAAGAGGTTGGCGGCAGCCTGCGTTAATAAAGCGAGTTGCTTCGAGATGCGCTCGGCGTATTGCACATTCGTGCCGCCGCTCTCAAGCGCCGCTAATTCCGTTTCGACGACGCGCAGTTGTCCGGCGGCCTCTGCGATTGTCGCCGCGTGGTCGCCGCCGCCGATTGCCACCAGACGATTCGCCGCCTGCCGCGCACGCTCTCTCGCTCGCACAATCGCGCTCTGACGCACACTCACGGGCGCGTTCAACGTCAACTGCAAATCGCCGAGAGCCGCGTAAGCATCCGCCAGCGCGGCGCGCAACTCCAACGAATCTTTCGATGCCAAGCGTGGCGCAAGCTTTTCCAACCGCGTCTTGATCTCCGCCAACTCTCCCGCGTAACGCCGCTTGAGATCAACCGCAACGCCCTGCCCCGCGACGGGCGGAATGTAACGCACCGCAGCCTGCGCGCGTTTCAAATGCGCGAGCGCGATGCCTTCGGCTTTCAACGCCTCTCCCGTCTCGCCCAACTCAAGCGCATCCTCCGCATCCCACAT
>MWWJ01000010.1_pt1 | contig 17807 bp, 13 predicted proteins | sample 1047271 | NCBI WGS metagenome assembly MWWJ01 (sample SAMN06349965, study PRJNA376086) | soil metagenome | isolation source: CN-4 sample Antarctic (ecotone) soil | place: Antarctica | collected 2015-01-13 | reverse complement strand
GCCAAGTTCTCCGCGATCGAAATCATCCCTGCTGCGGGAGACGCCTACCTGCACCCTGTTCCTGTAGTTCCGACTTATGCCGTTGATTTCGACGGCGACGGCAGCGAGGTGGTTTCATTAATTGGTCATGATTCGCACACCCACGAGCCGGGTCACCAGCTGACCTCGTGGACGTGGAAAGAAGGATCGACAGTAGTTGGAACTGCGGCGGACGTTGATGTTCTATTCGGGCTGGGGCAACATACCGTCTCCCTCACGATCGGAGACGATAACTCGTCTCCAAGAACCGATTCCGACTCGGCCACTTTCTCAGTCGTCGCCATCGGCGCCGTTCCCGGCGCGCTGACCAGCTACTATTCCGCGAATGGCGTTCCATTGGATCAGCTGATCGATGCGCTGCCGGCGTCGCCTAACTTCCAGGAAGTCCTGCCTTCGCTCGAGATCGACAATCTCGCGGGAATGATTGGCGGCTCTCCCTACGCGGTGAACGTGGTTGCGGTAATGGACAGCAAACTGGCCGTGACAACTGCCGGGACTTACGACTTCACTCTTACCGGAGCCAGTAGCACTCGTTTCTTTCTCGACGGTAGCTTGGTCTCCGGGCCGGTTGCCGTGGCAGTCGGTGTAGGCGTGGAGGTTGGCGTGGGAGTCGGCGTCGGCGTCCCGCTGCTATTTACCACGGCGAAGCTGATGGAGAGGGCTGCTCCGGCTGTCCCCTTTCCGCCGCTTAGGCTGTAAGGGGTGGAGACCAAGATATGGCTACCCACGGTCGGTTTCCACGCCGTGTAAATTCCCTTGGCGTCCCCGGCGACCGAATAAGGCGCTCCGCTATCCGTTCGGATCTTCACCCCATCCAACTTGAAGATCACACTGGCTACTCCAGAAGCCGGGTCAGCGCGAACACTCAAACTGTCTTTGAGGTCGTAGTTGTAGCCGGTGATCAACGGGCCGACCACGGCGCCAGTGGGAGAAGTAATAACGGTCATTCCAGACAATTGCGGGATGCCCGGAGTCGGCGTGGGAGTCGCCGTCGGAGTAGGAGTCGGAGTTGCCGTTGGCGTTGGAGTAGCGCTTGGCGTTGGCGTGGGAGTGGCGGTCGGCGTTGGGGTTGGCGTGGGAGTAGCGGTCGGAGTTGGGGTTGGCGTGGGAGTAGCGGTCGGCGTTGGCGTGGGAGTGGCGGTCGGCGTTGGGGTTGGCGTGGGAGTAGCGGTCGGAGTTGGTGTGGGAGTAACGCTTGGGGTCGGCGTCGGCGTGCCGGAGTTCGGTGTGATTTCAATCGCGCAGAACTTCGCGTTGTTCACACTCGCAGTCGCCACGATGTTAAGTATTCCATCCGTAACGGTAACTGAGAAGCTTCGCTGGAGCGCGGCTTTCGACCCAGCCACCGCCCAAATGTCTAAATCCTGCAGCACCGTTTGATTCTCCAGGCTGATACTGAAAACCCGCTGTCCCGCCGCATTGAAGTACATCTCTGCAAGGTCCAGCGTCACCGTGTAAGTGCCATTGCTTACAGGTATGCTATAAGTCAGTTTGCTCGCATAACGCTCGGATTGGTACAGCTTCTGATCTGGTGTTCCCGAGACAGGTTGCGTGTACGTTTTGACGGCGCCTCCCGCGAAATCAATATCCGCTGCCCAAGCCTGCCCCAGGCTATCAGTGTAGGCCGGCCCGCCGCAGTTAATCCTAACTGTAGATAAGGTTTGCGCCATCGCAGCGGGTGTCATGGCCGCTGCAAAAAGGAAAAATAGCGGTGCAAACCAATGGCGCAGAAATCGATCAATCTTTACAGCGTGAGTGTGCGTTGTGTTCATCGATTTTGTCGGGGTGGAAACTGTTCTATTCAATACAGGGGAAAATTGCAATCAACTTCGGAGAAATCTGCTGAAAAACTGGTTGCGCTACACTCAATGAAACGCAATTGCCCCTATTTTTGGTTGTGGGCATTCCTTGTCACCAGCACAACGGACTAGAGCATAACGCGAACGGGTTAGGGCGGGCGCCTCGGGTCAGCCGTGAGAAGACGGAAACCCGGCTGCTCCGAGAAAGCCGCTCTCCTCTAGACGCGCCAGGCCCTCAAGCCAATGGTGAACACGACCCCCGTTCCAAGAAGAAACAGTGTACTGCCGGAGTCGGGGACAATGTTCCGCGGAATCCCAGGGCCGATACCGAAGACGCCGCGAGCGTCGGAGATCAGCGTGAACTCTCCTTCGATGATATGAATCGATGGGTTATTAACGTCCGGGAAGGACAAGTCATAATGAATGCCGTAGAAGTCGAACGGCCTGGGCAAATCCCTATTGGGCGTGCCGTCCTCGTCCTTGAGAAGTGGAAACAGGCCGAGCGCCATCGAGCCATCACTACCCGACGCGCTTCCCGTAATTCCAAATCCAGGAATAGCGTTGCCTTGCGCATCGACCAGGTAACCGGTCCCCCCGAGAAAACCCAGGAAGCTCGAAGCGTTCGTTTGCAGTTTGATGAACGCGTCGAACGTAAACGACGTGATGCTGAATAACCGGACGAATTCATTATTAGAGAACGAGAAGTCGATCGACATGGTCTGGCCGCTCAATCGTGTGCCATTAAGTTCCCCGAAGGATGACGAAGGAGTTTGGGATGTAATCGTATGGGGAGGTCCCAGATCAACTTCGATCGGGCTGGCGTTCGCCGATCTGGCGAACGAAATAAGCAGGGCTGCAAAGATAACTGTCCGTGCCCGACCCAGTAATATTAGCGCTTCCGTGAATTTGGACTTCATAAACATGGTGAGGGTCTTCGTTTTTTGCGGAATTGCTATGTCCGAGAGTAAAATAAAGATTCCCGTTGGCAAGGATTATTTATTCTCCCCACTCGCCCCGAGATTGATCCAAAGCAGCGGACGCTGCCAAACCGTGGCGTCCGACGGCTGCATTCGTTTGCGCCGCTAAGTCAGCCTCCCGCGGATAGAAAAGAAACTTTGCATAGAGGTAGCCCAGCCCCTCTTCGATTATTTCTTGTGCACCCTCACTGTAGTACCACCACTGCCTGGCATCGAAATCCGGGCTGTGAACGGAAATCACGCCGATGTCCACGTCTGGGCCGAGCGCTTCCTCGAAGAGCAGGCGGCTGCGGCGGGCGTGAGCGCCCTCGGTCACGATGTTGAGGCCGCGCACTTGCACATCATGTTCGCGAAACCAATGCTTCAAAGCCACCGCAGAACTGTAGGTCCTATCCCGGCCGATGACGCGGCTGGGAACCATCTGCAACGCTCCGCTCGGGATTCCTCCGTCCCTGAGCAGGTCTGCCCCGACACTGGCGGCAGTCTGAAAATCATTAACATAGCCCCCCTTTCCAACTACTGGACCACCAGTTGCGAAAACCCGCTGGTAGTGTCCGGTTCTATACTCATCGACAGCTGCCCGGATCGCATAGGGGTGGACCCAGCCTTCAACCACCAGGATGTTACTAGCGACTCGATCCGTCGCAGCAAGAAACGGATAGATATTGGAAACCAACGCGGCAATAGTTAACGCGGCCGTCAGGAGAAGGATAAGCCAACCACCGCCTGATAATCCCCAACGCTCCTTGCGAGTGAGAATCCCCCAAAACCGACGCGGCGGAGAATCGAGAGCGAACGCTGAAATCTCATGACTGCCGAACTTCTCGGGCTCCTCAGCCGAGGCACCGGGCCGCCTGACATGGTGTTCGGAGCTTTGCATCAGCTAATCGCTAAAACCCTCGAAAGTGCATTCTTTGGTCCCAACATCAGCGGGCCAGCCCCAGGTAAACCGCCTTCGTTATTGCGGCGACTTTACTCCATGAGTAGCGTTCGTTCGCAAACTCCTTGATACGCGACCGGTGGAGATCGAGTTCACCAAACATAGCACTAGCAAAATAGCGGCGGATAGTCACGGCCAGATCGCATGAATCCTTCGGTCTGCACACAAAGCCGGTTCTGCCTTCAACAATTTCCTCCTTTAACGAACCCACATCCGTAACCACAGCGGGCAAGCCAAAGTTATACCCGAGAAATAACACGCCACTCTGAAAAATTTCCGTGTAAGGAAGGATTAAGACATCAGCCGCCTTAAAATATATCTCCGTCTCTTCATCGGGAATATACTCGATTCTCTCGACTATTCGCTCGCCACTCCCGCTGTCAATGATCGCCTTTTTGACTTCCTTCCAGTAAGCCCCGGACCATTTCGGCTTGCCAGCGATGATAAGCCGATAAGTATCATCGCTCCGCGCGAGGTCTTTAAAAGCGGCAACTAGATACTCCAGTCCCTTGTAGGGTGCGATCTGTCCAAAGAAAAGAAGGGTTTTGTCGTCGGCATCAATCCCAATCCTCTGTTTTGCCTCTCTGCTCGAAAGGCACGTCTCGCGGGTGGTCTTGTTAATTCCGAACGGGATCACGCTGACCTTTTCCTCGGCAAGCTCGAAACCCACGACTAGTTCTTTCTTCATCTTTTCAGTATGAACAAAAATGTGATTGCTGAGACGGTATTGGATTGTCAGTGAAAACCGGTTTGCCCATGAATCGTTCGCATCGCGTTGTCCCGCGTTTATGTTATGAGCGGTCAAGACGACCCATTTCCCTAGCAGTCTGTAATAGACCATCAGCACCGTGCGGTCGAAGAATTCGAATTTGTTGTTCCACAAGAGGTGAAATATTTCAGCTTTGGTGGACGCGGCAAAGAGGAGCAACTTGATGTAGTACTTCGTAATTCTGGTGATCTTCGTAACCGGTCTAGCATCGGCAGACTGATCTCCTCGTAGATTGAGGAACTTCACGTCTGGATTATCGAGAAGCTCTGGGACGCTCAGCGCGTCGCTGCCTACAATCTCCACTAACAGTCTTTCGGCGGTGAGAGCCCTTGTGAGGCCAAGCACGTAGGGTTTGTCGCCGCCGCCAGTCAGCAAAGAGACATTAAATCGCGCTAATTGTTGAGAGTTGGGAGTTGAAACTGCCGACCCGCACGAAAGTCGCTTCTCCTCCACTAATTTCCTTCGTTGGTCAGCTTGCGCAGAAGCTGTCTCTATCTCATAGCTCATTTGGTGATAATTCATCGCCCATCGGCACGGCAGACTCCAACTGGGCCATCACGGCATCCAGGACCTCTTCGACGTTTATAGCCGTTGTCGCCCGCTCGTCGTACCCGCGTTGGTAAAAGAATTCACCCAGCAAAGGAGAAACCACCTTCACGAGCAAGCCATACTCGAAAATCTCCCACGGGCTTGTGCAGGTAAACAGGGAGACGCAGGGCCTTCCCGATCCCATTGCCAGATGCATAGGAAGGCTATCCCCACCCACAATGCAACGATGCTGACGGACATCGGCCAGGTGCTCAAGAATAGACAATCGCTTCGGAAGGACGTTTACCGTCAACCCTCTATCTTGAAGCTCCTTCTTCAATTCATCGTAATAAGCCCACTTTTTCATGGGCCAGACCGGGCCGGCATCCGCCGCAATCGCCACATCCCCTGAAAGTCCTGTTTCGACTGCTTTGGGCAGTAAGTATTTCTCGCCGTCGAAGCGCAATCCGAGACCTTCGAAGATTAAATCCTGATAGGTCCGACGGTTAAGAAACTTTAGCCCATCAGCCCGTACTCGGCCGTGAGAGCTGATCAGGCTGAGATCGAACCAACCACTTGAGTCGTCTGTGTATTTCAAGGTAGAGTCGACCGCGGCATACGCTCCGAACCAGGTGCCGACCGTGAACTTTTGCAGAAACGAAGCGACTTCCAATGTGTCTTCGAGGTTTATAATCAAGTCGTATTTGCGCTCTGGAATAGAATTCCGCCGCTCCCATGAGAAACACTCAACGTCCCCTAATCCGTCGAGGAGAAATGTATTTTTCGCCTCGGTCAGCCAAACGATTTGGCCACCTAGGCGCCTGATTAGGGGCGTGGTGCGAACGACGTCTCCGGTAGCGCCGAGTTTAGAGATCAGTACATTCAAAAAAAATCTCTTCAATGAGAACGCGTGGAAGTACGGTCAGCCTAACGACGGCGCAGTGCGAGAAGGGCTAGTTTGTCGTCTTCGTCCAACCCCAATGTCCAGAATGCCATCATCGCAGTGAGCAAGAAGACGGGGCCTGCCAGAGAGATGATCCAATATGGGCCGAAGCCGACCTGGAAAAGCCATATGCGAACGAAGTAACTGAAGAGCGCGCCAGCGACGACTGCGGTGACACCTTTGAGGTATTTCAAGGTATAGGGTTGCAGGCCAAAGAGAACATGAACCTCGAGTAGCTTGATCGCGTTAATCAGGGCAATGCTGATCCCCGTGGCTATAGCCGCCCCCATTTTCCCCATCCTTGGGATAAGAAACAGATTCAAGAGAAAGTTGATTGCCACCATCGAAACGGTGTTAACCACCTCCAGCTTCTGGCGGCCGCTCATGGACAAGATTTGACCAGTGGGACCGGAGACGGCGTTAGCCAGTTGGCCAAGCGAAAGAACCAGCACAACCGCCGCGCCAGTTTCGAACCCCTTTCCAAAAACCCGCAGCAACTCCACCCGCAATATCGTGATCAGGGCAAAAAGCAGGAGCCCGGAATAACAGGTCCATTTGGTTACGGTGCCGAATAATTCCGATGTTGACGCAGTGTCGCGCATTTCGGCCCAGTGCGCCCAGAAAGGCCCAACAATGGGAAGGAGAATTTCTAGTCCGACAATGACGAAGGCGGAGATCCTGACTGCCACAGCATAGATACCGACTTCTTTGGGATCCACGAAGTGTCCCAACATAATGGTGTCCATTTGTCCGAGGAGAAGGTAACCAAGGCCGACGAAAAACAGTGGCATCGAGAGCGAAATATAGCCTTGGAAAGTCCCACGCGATCTGCCCCGATCGCTTGGAACGTGGCGCAACAAGAACCAGCCGAGAGCGAGAACAGCCAGGATTACCGATAGTGAGCGCGCAACGATGGCACCGTAGACACCCGTTCGCGTTACGGCCACGGCAATAAGAACAACCAAGAAAACCGCCGGTGTGAGGATGTTGGTAACCTTTGAAGCAAAATCAACCCTCTTGATCGCGGCCAAGGCGCCACCGAGAAAACGGGCCAGGGCAAAAAACGGTAGATAAATGCAAAACGCTCGCACCACCCCCTGCATTTCTTGGGCATGAAAGTACGAATTCGCGAGAGTCGGGGCGAATAGCAGCAACAGTGTGACAAAGAAAAGCGAAATGGCCATCACCACTCCGGACCCCTGAAATAGCAACAACCGGCGCCCACCTTGGCCTTTCTCCTCGAGCAGCGGCAAATATCGCATCAGCGCCTTGTCGAGCCCTAGAATGCAGAAGCTCGTCACTAACTGCACCAGGACAAAACCGAGTTGATACGCTCCCAGACCGCTGGGACCAAGTGTTCTCGAGAGCAAGATATTACTGGCGAGGCCGAGCACCAGTAGGGCACCGCGGCTGACCAGTACGGTTGCGCCTTGGCGGCTTACCTTTGGCAGGATAGATTCGGTGCCAGTCGACTTAGAATTCACAGATGAATTGTCGGTTTTTACCATTAGATATTCTCGGGTCACGACTGATATAGAGCCTTGTCAGCTTCTATGATGGGTAAAAATCCTCTTCCGGAAGGTTATTCTTTGACAGCAGTGCCCTTTGTAGCTGTTGCCAACGCAACCACATTTTCACATCAAGCATTGCATGATAACTCTCGTAAGCCAGTCTTTCGGGCAGCGAGAGCATCGCTCGGTTCACTTCCTTTAAGATCTTCCAGTTTAGCCGCGTTTTCCCCCGGATCACCCGCATCTCGTCCACCCAGTTAGAAACCTGTCCTTCCAGTAGGTCATTAAGGCGTTCGGTGGGCTCCAATAATTGGTCCGCCATGTACCAGTGCATTAGCTCCGGTATATCACGATCGCGTTTCACCAAGCTGTTAGTCGACCAAACCTTCGTTTTCGCCAATCCTTTAGGAAGGCTCCAAGGAGTCGACGCGTCAATGTGTTTCAAGATGCCGTCAACGAAGGATTGCGGATCAGCGCGCAGCTGGTCAAAAAAACCAATGTGCAGCGCGTCCCGCCCGAATGCACCGGACCATGCCTTCACAATTCGGACGTAATCCGAGGACAATCGGCTGCGAGGGCGTTCGAATTGACGTAGAAGCTCTAGGGAGCCCACCTGACAAATATCTCTCCCCCGTAAATGTCCAAACGAGTAGAGCGTCTGCGACCACATCCGCTCGATCGGATGACGCAATGTTACGATAATGCGAAGACTGGGCAGCACCTTCGCAATTTGTCGAACCTGCCAGCCCTTTAGCCGGGCGTAGCCCGGGGAAATTTCTCCTCGAACCGGTCTTAATGCGCCGCCATCGCCGGTCCGAAAAAGTGCTTCATACCAATCCAGATCGTGACGCATCATTCGATGCATAAAGAAAAAGTCGACTTCCTTAAACTCACTCACCTGGATATCCGGGTGACATTTGAGAACCTCGTAAAGCCAGGTAGAACCACAGCGCATGGAACCGATACCCACGAATGTAGGTGGTGAACTGCGATCCAAACAGCGCTTCATAGACAAACTCGTTCCCTCGATATTCAAGAAAAACTAAGCAGGAAGGCTGCCCCCGGAAGAAACGGAACTAAATAAATCGCGCTTGTCACGCGACGACTGGAACTGAGCGCCTCTCAGGTTTTGCGATTCGGCCACGGCGCCTCGATTCCCAGCATCTTCTTCAATCGAGCCGCTTCCTCCCCGTAGTATCGGCTAAGAAAGTCCTCGGTCGAGCGAGAGATTAGGACTTCATTGCGATTTGTGACGTTCATCTTTCTGTAGATGACATTTACCTTAGCGCCGACCTGTCCCAAGATGGACCGTAACCCGACGCGATTCCGCACCAGCCGACGAGCCTTCTGCTTGGCTTCGTAATACACCTGGTTTAGACGCGGACTTCGCATCTTGACCCCTTGGTTCGTCACCTCAAACCGGTAATCGCGAAAATAGCGCCAGTCGATGCCTGCCCATTGGCAAATTGAAACCATGAACAAACGCGCATCGCACTTTAGTTCCTCATAAAAGGCGACGTAGATCGCAGACCTGTCGAACACCTCCAGAAACCGACTGAGGTAAGTGGAGTAGCGTCCGTGCTGTAGTGCTCGATAAGCCGGATGGCAGTAGCCACGCGAAGAATAGGCGCCGGAGCCCGTCCTTTGCAAATTGACGTATTGATCGAAAGTCATGGCTTGAGGTATTTCGTTGATTTGCTTTCCGAACTGATAAAAGGAAAGCAGCCTGGAAATCGGCTCCCGCAGAAAGAAGATTAAGCGAACATTCGGCAGCGTCTCGCGGATAAGGCGTGGGGCATTTGGTGAGTAGAGATAATCCGGTGTCGCCTCTAAACTCCAAGCCTCTCCTCTCGGTTCCTTTGCGAAATCGAAGAAAGAAAGGTACTCGCCGGGACCATCCTTATAGTAGCGCTTTGCGGATGGCAGCGGATAGTCGGCATCGAGAAAAAATCGTGTCTCCTTAGCCTCGGTCGCGCAAATCTGTGGATGACCGGCGAGGTAGTTAAAGACGGAAGTCGTTCCGGCTTTGCTTGTGCCTCCAATGATGAGAAACCTTCGATCTGAAAAATCCGTAGGTATGCTCATTTATTTGTCACGCTATTTCTCCCCTCTGCTGAGGAAAACGGGCGGACGCTGATTCGATGCTGCGCGAAGACGCTATACCGCGACAGCATCTCTTGGAGAATCGTCTATACCTTCCGGCATTCTCGCAAGATCCCGAAAAAGAAGTCGCTCGACGGCTTCCAATGTTAGAACTGCGTTAATAGCCGAGATATAGTTTCCATATCCTTGGGTATGGGCTTTGGCCATATGCCCGACAAATCCCGCCCTCCAGAAAGGACTATGCTGAGCACTCGAATCAGTTAGAACGCGAAGCACGTATGGAGCGAGCTCATTTCGGAACCAACTCCTGTAATGAAGAAATTTATGACGATTCAGAAGTTTTACCGGCGCGTCGAGCGCATCGACGACGGGGCTAAACCGCGAGAACCAATGAGGCATTCCGTCGTTATGATAGTAATCGAGCTTGAAACCTGCCTCGCGGAAGAGCCACAGGAGATTACGAGGAAACGGAGCGCCTTTATCCTCAACCCGCCGGTCAGTTGGAACCTTGCCAAGCAGCGCATTGTTATCTCTGATCAGCCTCAAAGCGGCTTGCGGAGACTTGCGAAGGGCAGTGGGCGCTTGGTAGGCCAGCGCGACGATCTCGTTGTCGAGATAGGGACTTCGCAAGACAACTTGGGAGCGGTTTGCCGCCATGCTGCCAAACAGGTTCCAGGGAATGTTTCGGAACGCGGCCGAGGTGATCGGGTGGACCTGCTCGGCGGCGAAGTCACAAACGGAGGCTTCGACCACCTTTTGGAACTCGGGGTCGAGAAGCGAGGGAACGGGCAGTGCGGGCTTGAAGGTGGATACTCCCCTCAAAATTTCGCTTCCGAACAGTCCGGTCAGACGGACAGGAGCTAACTGCCGGGCCTGGCGATTAAAATAGATTTCGTGCGCGCCCGTCACCCCAAAGCAGCCATCGGTGACGTAGACAGTTCGATCCGCGTGCGAAGCAAAATCCGAGAAAAAATCGGGACCGAAACGCAGGAGGTGGTGCTCGAGACCGCACACCCTGGCCACTTGAGCAGCGATCCGGTCATCATATGTTTCTCCGGTCTGCCCAGTGAAGGTATAGGAAACAGGTCTATCAATATTTTCAGGTTCGCACGCCAGAATCATGCGCGTATCGAGCCCGCCGGTCAGAGCAATGCCGAGCGATGAATCGGTTTCGAAATAGCGCGGCAGAATTCGCTTCAATGTCTCGTCTAACTGATATTGGAAAGAGTCAGCCGAAAGACTGGGGAGCGATTCCCAGGTTTCGCTTTGGAAGTAGCGCTCTTTTTTACAACTCCGATCCCGGAAACTCCAGCGTGAACCTCCCGGCATGATTTGGATCCCACGGAAAAGCGTTCGCCATTCGAGGGTGCACCCGAAGGTGAGAAATTGCGCCACACCCTCTGGGTCAAACTCCCTGAGGCTTGGCAATACGCGCAGCAGCGCCTTTGCCTCGCTGGCGAAGAAAAACGCATCCTCCGTTTCATGCCAGTAGATTCGTTCAGTTCCGTAGCGGTCGTTGAAGAGGAATGCCTTGCCTTGCTTCTTATCAATGACAAGGCCGCTGAACAGGCCATTCAGTTTCTCGAACATCTGCTGGCCTTGTTCCTCAAAGAGGTGGGTCAGCCATGCGCCACCCGTTTTGTCCCCATTGGGCGACTGACTCCGAAAGTCCCTCTGTGCTGCCGAATCGAAAAAGCATTCTCCAGATAACAAAATCGTGACGTCACCGTTTCCGCTACGGAACGGTTGCGCCGAAGCGAATGCATCCCTGTGGGCTACCCATCCAGCGTAGACACCAAGATCAGGCGCTGAATATATGCCGGAGGTATAGAACTGCTCACGTGCCAGTGTCTCGAGCATCGTCTTAGCAATCCTCTGGCACTGAGCCGCCGGATTGTGACTAATTATTCCGACTATACCAGGCATATTTATCGGTTAGAAGGGAGTGAACAGTAATTCGCCGCGCGTGCGGATTGGCGGAGAGGGGAAGGATTCGAACCTCCGATGCGTTTTCAGACCGCATAACAACCTTTTCAGGTTGTTGCCTTAAACCGCTCAGCCACCTCTCCAGAAAAAAATTGCTCGTCAGTTAAGATCGTCGGCTACCGCTTTCAACTCAGTGCAGAGTCGAATGCGGGCGTTTCCTCGACGCACCGAAAAATCGGATGAGTTTTCGGGTTGTAACCTAACTGGCTCATACTTCGCGCAGTAAGCCCCAAGATAATCAAATTGTCAACAGGGGTGATGACTCTCTTCCACCTCACCGCCGCGGCCGAATCGAACGCCTTCTGCTGCCTGCCGGTCAGACTCGATGGTTGATGCTCATGCCGGCCGTTTTGCGGTTCGAGCATCTCCTCCGCGAAATCTATTCCGATAAAATCGCACAGCGCGACCAGTGTCTTTTTCGGATCTGCCAGCAAATCTTCGTACCGAAAAAGCCGGTAGTTTTCCATTGCTTTTGATTGCTGATGCACTCGTGCGCTCAGTCGATATTGGCTTATGACCAATCCGAGCGCCGCTTTGCGGATGGCCCAAGCTAGCCGGGGGTGGGCTGCCACCCTGCTCGCCGTGCCCGAGGGGTCGTTCGATTTTGACATCGCGAGCGCACGTGGATCCCGGGTGATGTGGACTATCCTGCAATTTGGAAACCACTGCACCAGTGCTGAAATATGGCGCACATCAACCGGAAACTTTACGCATGCTCTGGTGCAGCCACCAAACCGAACAAGTTCTTCGAGTAAAATCCTGGCGATCGAGCCAACCGTGCGGTCGGATTCCTTGATACGGTTGCCGATTGCTTTTCCTAGCTGGGGATTATCGACCCAGTCCATGCCTTTGAATCGCCACATTGCCCCGCCTAGACCGGGAACCGATTGCTTTAAAAAGCACAACTTGACCAGCTGATCCACGTTTTTGTCATCCGCGAGATTCCCCACCTGAGTGCGCAGGAGATATCGGAAGTCTTTTTGCCGCGCAGGCCCAAGGAAGCGAGCCTCCGGCAGGCGCAGCACGCCTGGTGACATGGCTATGAGATTGTGCCACAAAGTGCTGCCGGCTCGGTGAGGTCCAACAATGAATACTGGATCATTCATAACAGCAAAGCTCTGGGTCACTAAGAGGCACCAGGGTGAGAAAGGCTCACTGGCTGCTTCTCAAATGAAGCCGCTAAATGCGCCGAACCGCGCCGCGCGAGTTTGCGCACGTACCACTTTGTCCTCAAGGTCAGCAACCACACCATGACTTGCTCGGGAATTACCGCTTTGGAGCCATTGTGAAGCCCAAGAGCCAAAGCGAGTTTCCCTAACAACGTTACTGGCACGAAGTATTGAGGCACCGGAAATTTTTCGAAGCCGACGCTCTCTTGAAACTTCCCGTGATCTCCCCGACGCCACAAAGTGTAAGTGAAAAAGGGGATATTCCGTTCGGCGCAAATCTCTACCACTTTGGCAATCATCCCGTTCGTCGGCGACTTGTCACGATGAACGGTCTTGTCAAGAATCAGCGTCACCATGGCGTAACGGTCAGCCACCACGAACTTGATAAAGCCGATCAATTCTTTGCTATGATAGGCGGCGACGAAAATCGCCTCGTCCAAGTCAACGGAGAGTTCAGCCTTAACCGTCTCGAAATCTTTGCCATAGTGTCGGAATGGCTTGCCGCGCCTGACTGGAGATTGATTGTAGATCTCTACCACTCCGCGCACGAACTCGTCGTTAAATTCAATCTGCTCGATCACAACTCCCAACTTCTGCGCTTTGCGCATCTTGTTACGAGCCCGGAACCGGATTTGCTTGTCCCACCAATGCTTATAGGTCGTAATCGGTATGGCAGCGACGGGTTGCCACTCCTTATAATATGAATACTTGGCGTCGGTTTCAGGTATCCTCTGCCAAAATTTCAGCAGATCGATTCGGATCGGACATCGCTTAAGGGCGGCAAGAACGTCCGCTGGATTTTCTACGTCTTCCTGCCACTCATCTTTGAGACTGGCCGTCCGCAAAAGTTTTCCTGAGATCAGATACGTCTTGTCGTGGATGCGAACAGCTTCCACGCTTACAGGCAAACCCTTCGGATAGATTGTCTCCTTGATGATCGTCGTCTCACTCATGGGTCAAGCCGCTCCAGCAGCTAAAGTCTTATGTTTCGATTGTATTCCACGCAGCCACTGCTCCAGCATCACAAGGCTGAACAAAAGCTTGTGGTTGTCTTGTTGGCCCGACTGATGGGCTTTAAGCAATTTTCGAACCGGCTCCGGCTTCAAGAGCTCGAACATCATCGATCCATCATCCATCAGAATTTCCTGGAGCTCCCCTCCCGCGGTGGCATCAAACCAATCGTCGACGACGTTCACGGCAAAACCGCGCTTCTTGCGGTGCATGATCTTTGGAGGAAGAAATTTCTCGCACACGCGCCGATGAAGCCATTTTCGGCTGCCATGGCGGACCTTAAAAGTCGCGTCCAGGCGCTGAGCATACTCCACCACCGTCCGGTCGAGATATGGCACGCGCGCCTCAAGGCTATGCGCCATCGAGAGCTTGTCCGCATACATCAATAATTCATCGGGCAAGGAGGACCGGATTTCAATGAGTTGAAAGCCCCCGAGCTCATCCAAATGTTCCATCTGCGGGAGAAGCGTGCGCCAGTAATCAACCAGCTCCATAGGTTCGCTTTCAGGCAAAGCATCTTCGCGGAAAAGAGCTTTGATTTCATCGCCGGGCGCGATTGAGAACACATGCTGGTAGCGCTGCAGGCGATCGTCTATGCCGAGCGAATGGATTCCGCGCTTGAGCGTCTCGTTGCGCGGCAGACGCGTCATGGCGCTACCGAGCGGTGAGCGCAGCGACCGGGGCAGCGCTCGCCACCATCCGCCATAATGCACGCCGAGGTGCCGCTTGTACCCACCGAAAAGCTCGTCAGGGCCTTGACCAATCAGAACCACTTTCACGTCCTGGCGAGCACGTTGCGAAATGAAATACATCGGGACAACCGAGGAGCTCGCCACCGGTTCTTCGAGTGACTCAACGATGCGAGGAAGGGCGGTCACAAACTCGCGCTGGTCGAGTTGAACGGTTATGTGGCGGGCGCCGAGCAGTCTGGCTGTCTCAGCGGCGTCAGATAGTTCATCATCCTTGTAGGAGTTTCCGTAACCAATGGTGTAAGCCGGCCAGGGGCCACCCTGCTCGTTCATCAAGGCCAGGAGCAGACCGGAATCAAGGCCGCCGCTGAGAAGGAGGCCGACAGGCACATCACTGAGCAGGTGGCGTTTTACCGCGGCGCGATAAAGCTCAAGTAGTTCCTCGATCGCTTCCGCCTCACCCTGTTTACCGGCGAACGGAACCGGCGCATAGTTATACCAGCGTTCTCTCCGGCATTCTCCCTCCTCCACTATCAGCATCGAACCGGGCGCAAGTTTGCGAATTCCGCGGAAAATCGTCAGTGGCGAGGGCGTGTAGCGGAAACGCAGGAACAGATCGAGCGCCACCGAATCCACTTCCGGGCTAGCCTTATCCGCGGCGACCACCGCGCGGACCTCCGATCCGAAAGTTAGGACGCCTGCGGTAATACGATAATAGACGAGCTTGATTCCCATGGCGTCGCGGGCAACCACCAGCCGTTTCTTCCGTACATCCCAGATGGCCAGTCCGAACATGCCATTGAGACGATTGAAGACATCGGTCCCCCACTCCTTGTAGCCGTGCACGATTACCTCGGTATCGGAAGCAGTGCGAAAGTGGCAACCAAGCTGTTGCAGCTGCTCACGCAGTTCCTTGTAATTGTATATCTCACCGTTGAAGATGACGCTAACACTCTGCTCCGCATCGAACATCGGCTGGTGTCCACCGGCCAGATCGATGATGGAAAGCCTTCGGAAACCGAGACCGATAGAACCCGAGACGAAGTAGCCTTCGTCGTCGGGTCCGCGATGAGCTATCGACTGCGCCATTCGCCGGATGGTCGTCGCTTCGACGGGCGCGTGGTTTCCAAAGTTAAGCTGGCCGCAGATGCCACACATGCTTAAGGAAGTTGAGGGCTGAGAGTTGAGAGCTGAGAGTTTGAAGCACCAGGCCCCACCCGTTGTTCGCGGAGGTAAAACGCCAGACTCCGAAAGATTTGCGATTGGCCCCAGCGATGCATTGGCACGTTATCCCAACCGAGATGGAGGCGGCGGGAACGGAAGGAGCCGTCCACCCTGACCCATCGATTCAAGATTCCCTGGACTACTCTCTCAAGCGTCGCATTCATTTCCGGGAAACTGCGCCGCAGCAATAAGCAAAGGTTGATGCACTCAGCGCAGTCGTAGAGCTCACATTTGTAGACGGTGAGCCTAGGCGCTTTCGAGAATGGCTTCGGCATCCCATCCTCATAGAAAAGGTTGCGCAGATAGTAGTCGACCGCTTTGACGAGCGCTGCGGCAATCGCATCATCGCCAGTGAGACGGTGAATCTTCGCCAGCCCTTTCATGACAAAGCAGGTATGAAAATGATCAACGAAATCGCGCACCCCGTCGACAGCATAAGGCCACGATCCATCCTCGTTTTGAGTTTCGAGGACAAAGCTTAGATTCCTTTGCGCGATCTCAAGATAATCATCATTCGAGAAGAGCTGGGAGGCACTGGTCAGCAGAAAGGCTCTGTAGGCAGCCGAGTTGATCACTCCACCCTTATCGAAGGGGGTATAGGATGAGCTGCTCCCGTGCTCGGAAGTCTTATAGCTTTTGATGTCGTAAGCAACATGGCGGGCAATTGAGGCAAGGATTTCCTTCCATTCCGGTCGCGCCTCCAACTCATACATCTGCAGAAACGCCTCATAAGCGTAAGGAGTCGTTGTGATCAGCGGAGTTTCCCGTTTCATCAAGCCTCCGCGGGTGACCCAGTCGAAGGGGTACCCCCAGCAATACTCCTGGAAATCTGGACAACGCGTCGCCTTTAGAATGTCCAGAAAATGAACGGCGCGATCAAAATAGTGCCTATCCCCCGTCGCTTGATAAAGACAGGCGAATCCCATCGCGTAATGGGCGTCAGCGATCGGCAATCGAATCCGGCGGTGAAAAAGGCGGCGCGCCGCCGGCAGGAAAGCCTCGCAAAAGATGATAGGCGCAACCGCAGCGGTGCCGATCAAACCGGCATTGTAGTAAAGCGATTTCGCGCGACGACCGATGGAGCCAATAAAGAAGCTCTGATGATCCCACGAGGTCTCGCCGTGACGATTTAACCAGCGGGCAAAATTGTTAAGCGCGCCAGCAAGCTGGTTTTCCAACGCTGTCTCGGACTTCTGTGATTGGCCGCCCCGCCCCCGCCGGCTCGACTCATCCACCGTCTCACTTGCTTCTGCGTTTACACCCATTCGTCATCCTTTTTACCCAGCGCCGCAGTGAAGAGCACCTTACCCTTGGTCACGTAATTATCGCGCACCTCACAAAGATAACGTCGGAGCATGATGCGCGCCTCCGAGCGGGCGCCATTCCATTCTTCCCGGCCTATTTCCGGCTTCTTAAAAATGACTTTTACCAGCGCGCTTTCGCCTGCTTTGAGCCGTGTCCCGAATGAAACCCCTTGCTCTGTTGCGTTCCAGTCGACCGACTGCGAGCCCACATGAATCTCCTGGATGGAAGAAGGCGCGGACTCCTCCCGGTTCACAGTGAAATCTTCTTCCTCGCCGGAGCAATTCTCAAGTAGCAGCTCCGTGGCAAACATTTCCACCTCGACCGCACCCTCAGATGGCCTGCGCTGACGATAGCTCCGGCGCACAACTTCGGTGAGATTGCGCCACACCGGCGCCACTTTGGAGGCGTTTAATCTATCTATAAAGTCAATCAGACGCCGGCAATGATCGCGACACGAATCGTGATGAATAACAAGGAGGACCGGCTTGCCCAGGAGCGCGTCGAAGGCAAAGTTTTCGATCCCCTCCCATGGATAACGCCGGGTAAAGAGCGGAAAATCACCGTACTTCATCACCGCCACGTTCCAGACATCGGAGATCGTAATCGGGAGCGGAGGTTCGTCTGCGCTGATGGTATCATTGTTCACTGCCGCAATCAGCTCGCTCTGCTTCAGCGCGGCCATGGCCGCTGCCGAAAAGACTCCTTGGGGAAAAACCATCACGCGGTCGTGGTGGATCCCTGAGCGCCTCTCATGCTCGGCCATTCGCGCCACCGCTCGTCTGATCCTGGCCGACGACTGCTGCACGTTTTCGCT
>MWWJ01000009.1_pt1 | contig 18568 bp, 6 predicted proteins | sample 1047271 | NCBI WGS metagenome assembly MWWJ01 (sample SAMN06349965, study PRJNA376086) | soil metagenome | isolation source: CN-4 sample Antarctic (ecotone) soil | place: Antarctica | collected 2015-01-13 | reverse complement strand
ACCTTACATTGTAAAATATATCTGACAATATTCTTGAAAATAAGATAGGAGAACAAGAAGCTGCACAATTAAGTGATGACGTTGAATTGATTGATGGCGTTTATGGCCCATTTGATAAAGAACCTTACCTGCAGGGAAAAGTTGCGCCGGTTTTTTTCGGCAGCGCCATTAATAATTTTGGCGTAAAAGAATTGCTTGAAACATTTATACAAATCGCTCCGCTCCCACTCCACAGGGCAGTAACCACAAGGGTTGTAGAGCCTGAGGAAGATAAGTTCAGCGGATTTATTTTTAAAATCCATGCCAACCTTGATCCAAAGCATAGGGACAGAATTGCTTTTTTAAGAGTATGCGCCGGCAAGTTTGAGCGCAACAAATATTTTCATCATGTGCGGCTTGATAAAGATGTTCGCTTCAGCAATCCTTATACATTTTTAGCAAGAGATAAAGATGTTATTGAGTCTGCTTACCCTGGTGATGTTGTGGGTTTATTTGATACCGGAAATTTCAAGATCGGTGATACCTTAACTGAAGGTGAAGACTTTTATTTTACAGGAATTCCATCTTTTTCTCCGGAGATATTTAAAGAGGTCCAGAATAAAGATCCGATGAAAACAAAGCAGCTTGAAAAAGGCTTACTGCAATTAACTGATGAAGGTGTTGCACAATTGTTCACGCAATTTGGAGGTAACAAAAAAATTATCGGTTGTGTTGGTGAGCTTCAGTTTGAGGTTATACAATATCGCTTGCTTCATGAGTATGGCGCTTCTGTTCAATTAAATAATTTACCTTTTTATAAAGCATGCTGGCTTACCAGCAAAGAGCCAAAAAAGCTTGAAGAATTTATAAGATTTAAACAAGCAAATATTGGTAATGATAAAGACGGACACCTTGTTTATCTTGCCCAAAGCGAATGGTTCTTAAACACAGAACGCATAAATAATCCCGAGATTGAATTTCATTTTACGAGTGAGATTCATAAATAATTATTTGAGTAAAATAAAGCTGCCTCTTCTTTCTACTGCATCGCATGTAGTTGTTGCTTTTATGACATAGACATAGGCACCTACATTTTGTAAAACGCCTTTGTATTTTCCATCCCAGCATTGCGCAGGGTCATTCGTATAAAATACTTTTTCGCCAAAGCGGTTATAAATGCTAAACTCAAGATGCGTTACATTGCCCCAGTATTTTAATCCGAAACAATCATTGTTACCATCCCCGTTTGGTGTAAAGGCATTAGGTAATAAATAACCAGCTTTATTTGTAAATGCAGCTTTTACAGTAATTGTATCAGAGTTTTTACAGCCGTTTATGTCAGTGCCGGTAACGGTATAAACTGTAGTATTTTCTGGTTTCGCTATGGGATTTTGTAATAGGGAATTATTAACAAGTGATGAAGGCTGCCAGGTATAATTTTTACCACCTGTTGCATTTAATTGCGCAAAATTATTTGAACAATCTATGTCGTTTGTTTTTGTTGCTTTTATAACAGGTAACGACAAAACTGTAAGCGTAGTAGTTAGCATTGTTGAATCGTTACAAGTGCTGTTTTTTATTTTTACCTGATATGTAATGTTTGTTTTTGGTGTTGCTACAGGATTGCTGATTGATGGATCATTTAACGCTTCGGATGGTTGCCAAAAATAAGAAGTGCCGCCTGAAGCTTTTAGCTGAATTGATTCTTTAGAGCAAACAGATTTATCCGGAGATATTTCAAATAAGCTTTTAGGGCCAATTGAAACCACAACAGGTTTAATTATCGAACAACCGTTGGCCTTTGATCCTTTGATATAATAGGTGCCGCTTACGCTTACCGAATCTGGATTTGTAAGAGTTACTGTAGTATTCTGATTTGTAAAATAAGTATATGTCAGATCATTATCAGAGCCTGCAGTTATAGTAGATGCCGTAAGATTGATTGTATTTGGTAAACATTTTTTAAGTGGATCTGTGATTATCAGGTTTGGTAAACGGCCGAAAAACAAGGTTGCATCAACATCTATTATACAGCCACTAGCATCTTTTACTCTTACAGAATAATTTCCTGCAGATAGATTATTAAAAATATTGGATGACTGATAAGTTGTTTTATCAATGCTGTAAGAATAAGGTGACGATCCTCCTGAAGCAGTAACCATAATACTTCCTGAAGTTTGACCACATACAATATCAGCTGCCCTGGCAGAAGCGGCAATGGTTGAGTTTAATTGTTTGATGGTTACAGCAACATCAGCCGTACAGCCGCCTGCGTCTTTTACCCTTACAAAATACTTTCCTGTAGAGAGATTATTAAAAATATTCGATGATTGATAAGTCGTTCCATCAATGCTATAAGAATAAGGTGATGATCCGCCGGAAGCATTAACTGTTATTGTTCCTGAAGTTTGCCCACATGCAATATCAGCAGCCGTAGCAGAAGCAGCAACAGTGGAGTTTAATTGTTTGATCGTGGCGGCAACATCAGCTGTACAACCGCCTGAATCCTTTACTCTCACCGAATAATTTCCTGCAGAGAGATTATTAAAGATATTGCTTGCTTGATAAGTCGTTCCATCAATGCTATAAGTATAAGGAGATGATCCCCCCGAAGCAGTAATCGTTATGGGTCCTGACGTTTGACCGCAGGCAATATCAGCAGCACTTGCAGTAGCAGTAATGGTTGAGTTTAGTTGTTTGATCGTTACAGCAACATCAGCCGTGCATCCTCCTGCATCTTTTACTCTTATAGAATAATTTCCGGCAGAGAGATTACTGAAGATATTAGATGACTGATATGTTGTGCCGTCAATGCTGTAAGAATATGGTGATGATCCGCCGGAAGCAGTAACTGTTATTGTTCCTGAAGTCTGTCCACATGCAATATCAGCAGTTGTTGCCGTGGCTGCAATGGTTGAGTTTAATTGTTTTATAGTTGCCGTAACATCAGCCGTACAACCACCTGCATCTTTTACTCTTATAGAATAATTTCCGGCAGAGAGATTACTGAAGATATTAGATGACTGATATGTTGTGCCGTCAATGCTGTAAGAATATGGTGATGATCCGCCGGAAGCAGTAACTGTTATTGTTCCTGAAGTCTGTCCACATGCAATATCAGCAGTTGTTGCCGTGGCTGCAATGGTTGAGTTTAATTGTTTTATAGTTGCCGTAACATCAGCCGTACAACCACCTGCATCTTTTACTCTAACATAATAATTTCCTGCAGAAAGGTTATTAAAAATATTGGTTGACTGATATGTTGTTTTATCAATGCTGTAATAATATGGTGACGATCCTCCTGAAGCAGTAACCGTTATGGTTCCTGACGTTTGACCGCATGCAATATCAGCAGCACTTGCAGTAGCAGTAATGGTTGAGTTTAGTTGTTTGATCGTTACAGCAACATCAGCCGTACAACCACCTGCATCTTTTACTCTAACATAATAATTTCCTGCAGAAAGGTTATTAAAAATATTGGTTGACTGATATGTTGTTTTATCAATGCTGTAATAATATGGTGACGATCCACCCGACGCTGCAATTGTTATTGTTCCTGAAGGTTGACCACATGCAATATCAGCAGTTGTTGCTGTGGCTGCAATGGTTGAGTTTAATTGTTTTATAGTTACCGCAATATCAGCCGTACAACCGCCTGCGTCCTTCACACTTATGCTATAATTTCCGGCAGAGAGATTACTGAAGATATTAGATGATTGATAAGTTGTTCTGTCAATGCTGTAAGAATATGGTGATGATCCGCCGGAGGCTGTAATCGTTATTGTTCCTGCAGTCTGTCCACATGCAATATCAACAGCTTGGGCTGTGGCAGCAATGGTTGAGTTTAATTGTTTGATTGTTACCACAACATCAGCCGTACAACCACCTGCATCTTTTATTCTTACAGAATAATTTCCTGCAGAGAGATTAATAAAAATATTTGATGACTGATAAGTCGTTCCGTCAATGCTGTAAGAATATGGTGACGATCCACCCGACGCTGCAATTGTTATTGTTCCTGAAGGTTGACCACATGCAATATCAGCAGCACTTGCAGTAGCAGTAATGGTTGAGTTTAATTGTTTTATAGTTACAAAAACATCAGTCGTACAGCCACCTGCATCCTTTACTCGTACAGTATAATTTCCGGCAGAGAGATTATTAAAAATATTGAATGACTGGTAAGTTGTTCCGTCAATGCTGTAAGAATATGGTGACGATCCTCCGGAAGCTGTAATCGTTATTGTTCCTGTAGTCTCTCCACATGCAATATCAGCAGTTGTTGCCGTAGCAGCAATGGTTGAGTTTAATTGTTTTATAGTTGCCGTAACATCAGCCGTACAGCCACCTGCATCTTTTACCCTTACAGAATAATTTCCTGCAGAGAGATTATTAAAAATATTTAATGATTGATAAGTCGTTCCATTAATGCTATAAGAATAAGGTGATGTTCCGCCAGAAGTAGTAACTGTTATGGTTCCTGAAGTTTGCCCACATGAAATATCAGCAGTTGTTGCCGTGGCTGCAATGGTTGAATTCAATTGTTTGATAGCTACAAAAACATCAGCCGTACATCCACTTGCATCCTTTACTCTTACAGAATAATTTCCTGCAGAAAGGTTATTAAAAATATTTGATGATTGATATATTGTGCCGTCAATGCTGTAAGAATATGGTGATGATCCTCCCGAAGCTGCAACTGTTATGGTTCCAGAAGTTTGCCCACATGCAATATTAGCAGCACTTGCAGTGGCAGCAATGGATGAGTTTAATTGCTTGATAGTAGAAGTAATATCAACAGTACACCCTCCTGCATCTTTAACTTTTACAGAATAATTTCCCACAGAAAGATTACTGAAAATATTTGATGACTGATAAGTCGTTCCGTCAATGCTGTAAGAATATGGTGACGATCCTCCTGAAGCAGTAACCGTTATGATTCCTGAAGTTTGTCCACACGCAATATCATTAGCACTTGCAGTGGCAGCAATGGATGAGTTTAATTGCTTGATAGTATAAGTAATATCAGCCGTACAACCACCTGCATCTTTTACTCTTAAAGAATAATTTCCGGCAGAGAGATTACTGAAGATATTAGATGATTGATAAGTTGTTCTGTCAATGCTGTAAGAATATGGTGATGATCCGCCGGAGGCTGTAATCGTTATTGTTCCTGCAGTCTGTCCACATGCAATATCAACAGCTTGGGCTGTGGCAGCAATGGTTGAGTTTAATTGTTTGATTGTTACCACAACATCAGCCGTACAACCACCTGCATCTTTTACTCTTACAAAATAATTTCTTGCAGAAAGATTATTAAAAATATTGGATGACTGATAAGTAGTGCCGTCAATACTATATGCGTATGGTAAAGATCCGCCAGAAGCAGAAACCGTTATAGTCCCTGAAGTTTGACCACATGCAATATCAGCTGCTTGGGCAGTAGCAGAAATGGTTGAATTTAATTGTTTAATAGTTGCCGCAACATCTGCCATACATCCGCCTGCATCTTTTACTCTTACAGTGTAATTACCGGCAGAAAGATTACTGAAAAGATTTGATGATTGATATGTTGTTCCGTCAATGCTGTATGAATAAGGGGATGATCCGCCCGAAACTGTAACTGTTATTGTTCCTGAAGTTTGTCCACATGCAATATCAGCAGACGTGACAGAAGCAGCAATAGTTGAGTTTAATTGTTTTATTGTCACAGGAGCATCCGCCGTACATCCGCCTGCATCCTTCACTCTCACCGAATAATTTCCTGCAGAGAGATTATTAAATATATTGGATGACTGATAAGTAGTTCCATTAATTGTGTAAGCATAAGGTGTTGCGCCGCCTGATGCTGTAGCTGTTATTGTTCCAGAAGTTTGTCCGCATGCAATATCAGTTGCATTTGCAGTAATTGAGATAGTTGAAATTAATTGCTTCATCGTTACTGCGACATCAATAGTACACCCTCCTGCATCTTTTACCCTTAGAGTATAATTACCTGCGGAAAGATTGATGAAAATATTTGATGCTTGATAAGTTGTTCCGTCAATGCTATAGGCGTAAGGCGCTAAGCCACCCGAAGCAGTAACCGTTATTGTTCCGGAAGTTTGCCCACATGCGATATCATCAGCGTTTGCTGTAGCTGCTATGGTTGGGATTAATTTTTTGATAGTTGCTGCAACATCAGCCATACATCCGCCTGCATCCTTCACTCTTAACTGGTAACTTCCTGCAGAGAGGTTATTAAAAAAATTGGATGACTGATAAGTTGTTTTATCAATACTGTAAGAATATGGTGAAGATCCGCCGGAAGCAGTAACTGTTATGGTTCCTGAAGTTTGTTCACATGCAATATCAGCTGCTTTGGCGGTGGCGGTAATAGTTGAGTTTAACTGTTTAATTGTTACCGCAACATCAGCAGTGCATCCGGCTGCATCTTTCACTCTCAGTGAATAATTTCCAGTTGACAGATTATTAAAGATATTGGATGTCTGATAGATCGTTCCGTCGATGCTGTAGCTATAAGGAGATGTTCCGCCTGATGCTGTAACGGTTATAGCTCCTGAAGTTTGTCCGCAAGGAATATCCGGCGCATTTGCTGTAGCAGCAATGGTTGAGTTTAATTGTTTGATTGTTATCGCAACATCAGCCGTGCATCCGGTTGCATCCTTTACACTTACAGTATAATTTCCCGCAGAAAGATTGCTGAAGATATTAGATGATTGATAAGTAATGCCGTCAATGCTGTAAGAATAAGGTGATGATCCGCCTGATGCTGTAAAAGTTATTGTTCCAGAAGTTTGGCCGCAGGCAATATCGGGGGCACTGGCGATAAGTAACATTTTTGCTTTTGGCGTTGCAGTACCTGAGCGGGAAGCACTTGTACATCCGTTTACTGTTTGTGTAACAGTATAAGTTCCTGCAGTGTTTACTGTAATGAAAGATGTTGTGGCATTGTTGCTCCACAATAAACTTCCTGCAGCCGTGGTAGATAATGTAGTAGTACCATCACAATTATTTGCAACTGTAACAACCGGAGCAGACGGAATTGATTTCGGTGCAGCAATTGCTGAACCTGCAGTACTTGTACAGCCGTTTACTATTTGTGTAACAGTATAAGTTCCTGGAGTGTTTACTATAATGGAAGATGTTGTGGCATTATTACTCCATAATAAACTTCCTGCAGCCGTGGTGGATAATATAGAAGTGCCACAATCATTTACAACTGTAACAATTGGTGCTGAAGGATTTGTTTTTGGCACCGCTATACCCGAGCCGGCAGCACTTGTACATCCATTAACTGTTGCAGTAACAGTATAAGTTCCTGCAGTATTTACCGTAATGGAAGATGTTGTTGCATTATTACTCCAAAATAAATTTCCTGCAGCCGTAGTGGATAATATAGAAGTGCCATCACAATTATTTACAACTGTAACCACAGGAATTGAAGGCGTTGTTTTTGGTGATGCAGTTGCTGAGCCGGCAGCGCTTATACATCCATTTACTGTTGAGGTAACCGTATAAGTTCCTGCAGCGTTTACGGTGATAGAAGATGTTGTGGCATTATTATTCCATAATAAACTTCCTGCAGCCGTGGTGGATAATATAGAAGTGCCATCACAATTATTTACAACTGTAACCACAGGAATTGAAGGCGTTGTTTTTGGTGATGCAGTTGCTGAGCCAGCAGCGCTTATACATCCATTTACTGTTGAGGTAACCGTATAAGTTCCTGCAGCGTTTACGGTGATAGAAGATGTTGTGGCATTATTATTCCATAATAAACTTCCTGCAGCCGTGGTGGATAATGTAGAAGTGCCATCACAATTATTTACAACAGTTACCACTGGAGCAGTAGGCGCATTTTTTGGCGCTGCAGTTCCTGATCCTGTAGCACTGGTACAGCCATTTACTGTTGCGGTAACCGTATAAGTTCCTGCTGTGTTTACTGTAATGGAAGATGTTGTGGCATTATTACTCCATAATAAACTTCCTGCAGCCGTGGTGGATAATATAGAAGTGCCATCACAATTATTTACAACTGTAACCACAGGAATTGAAGGCGTTGTTTTTGGTGATGCAGTTGCTGAGCCAGCAGCGCTTATACATCCATTTACTGTTGAGGTAACCGTATAAGTTCCTGCAGCGTTTACGGTGATAGAAGATGTTGTGGCATTATTATTCCATAATAAACTTCCTGCAGCCGTGGTGGATAATATAGAAGTGCCATCACAATTATTTACAACTGTAACCACAGGAATTGAAGGCGTTGTTTTTGGTGATGCAGTTGCTGAGCCAGCAGCGCTTATACATCCATTTACTGTTGAGGTAACGGTATAAGTTCCTGCAGTATTTACCGTAATAGAGGATGTGGTGGTATTATTACTCCATAATAAATTTCCTGTAGCAGTCGTAGATAATGTAGAAGTGCCACAATCATTTACAACCATAACAATAGGTGCTGCCGGATTCGTTTTTGGTGCTGCAATCCCTGAACCGGGAGCACTTGTACATCCGTTCACTGTTTGTGTAACAGTGTATGTTCCTGCAGTGTTTACTATAATAGAAGATGATGTTGCATTATTGCTCCATAATAAACTTCCCGAAGCATTCGTGGATAATGTAGATGTGCCATCGCAATTATTTACAACTGTTACAACAGGAGCTGAAGGCGTAGTCTTTGGCGCTGCAGTTCCCGAGCTTGCAGAACTTGTACATCCGTTAACTGTTTGTGTAACTGTATAAGTTCCGAAATTGTTTACCGTAATGGAAGAAGTGGTGGCATTATTACTCCATAATAAATTTCCTGTTGCCGTAGTGGATAATATAGAAGTGCCATCACAATTATCTACAACTGTTACAACCGGAGCATTGGGTTTGTCATAAATTATAACATTTACGGGATCAACAGTAGTACAAACATCTTTTGCCGTTCCTTTAATATAATATATACCACTTGCATTTACAGCAGAAGGGTTAGTGACAGGGTTGGTGACATCTAGATCTGTAAAGTATGTAAAATTTAATATAGCATTACTGCCTGAAGTAACAGATGGATCAGTTATGTTGATTGTTCCCGGAGCACAAATTGGTGCAGGATCATGTGTTTCACTATTTACTATTTTACAACATTCGCCATATCCCATTACTTCTGTTTGGTTAATAGCTCTGTTATAAATTCTTACCTCATCAATCACCCCATTAAACCAATGCGGATAATTAGGCACGTTTGTTTTGCCGATAAAGAGATCTCCATTATTAGCAATAGTAATGGTATCTACATTAACTGACATCTCAAGTTTACAGTCGAGATATAATTTTGCTGTTTTCCCATCATAAGTATAAACAACGCTATACCAGCGATCATTTTGTATCCAGGGATAATTATAATTCTGATTCTGATTACCCCCCTGTCCTTGTCCATAAAAAAATTCATGTGTTAAATCTACATTAGGGCCGCAACTGTAATTTCCCGGATAGTGGTTTTCATCCAGTCGTAATTTATAAGCTGGTGAAAATTCTGTATTTCCTTTAATTAAAACAGAATTGCCGCGGCATGGGCCAGTATAGAGACCTTGTACCTTTACCCATGCACAAATAGAAATTGCTGAGGATGGATTTAATGAAGGGGAATTAGGAATTTGAATGTAATTATCTATGCCATTAAAAGAATAAGCACTATTTGCATTTCCTATTCTGTCAGTGGTTAAGGTAGCATTCATCTCAAGTTTACAGTCGAGATATAATTTTGCTGTTTTCCCATCATAAGTATAAACAACGCTATACCAGCGATCATTTTGTATCCAGGGATAATTATAATTCTGATTCTGATTACCCCCCTGTCCTTGTCCATAAAAAAATTCATGTGTTAAATCTACATTAGGGCCGCAACTGTAATTTCCCGGATAGTGGTTTTCATCCAGTCGTAATTTATAAGCTGGTGAAAATTCTGTATTTCCTTTAATTAAAACAGAATTGCCGCGGCATGGGCCAGTATAGAGACCTTGTACCTTTACCCATGCACAAATAGAAATTGCTGAGGATGGATTTAATGAAGGGGAATTAGGAATTTGAATGTAATTATCTATGCCATTAAAAGAATAAGCACTATTTGCATTTCCTATTCTGTCAGTGGTTAAGGTAGCATTGTTAAAAATTGAATTATTACCGTTTCCGCTGGCGTCATTTGCATTTCCATTAAAGGGGTAATAAGCAACCAAACCCCGGGAAAGATTTATTTGAGAAAGTACTATATTAGAGGTAAATAAAAAAAATATTAGTAAATATTTTTTCATACGGATTGGATGGCGGGGTAATAAATTTTTGCAAATTTAGTTAGAAACGTAAAATAGCTGATGTAATTGTGTGAATTTACAAATTTTATAACAGGGCAAGATTTATCAGTAAGTAGTATATGAATTTCTGTTATAAAATACTGTGGCTATAATTTACTTTAATACGCTTTGCCATAGTCTTTCGTATTAGAATAGCTTATGCAGGATTGTCCGGTTGGTACAAAAATCATCTAAGTTTTTTGTTCATTACGCAAAAAAATCTTATCGACTCTTCATTGCTACCTTATCTAAGCAACATAATTTCACTTTTCCGGTCAATTACTCCGCAGGCTGTTTTGGCTTTGATGACGGATATATATATCCCGATATTTTGCGGAATACCTTTATATTTTCCATCCCAGCAATCTGCAGCATTTGCAGTATGAAAAACTCTTTGTCCAAAACGATTGTAAATACTAAAATCTAATTCTGTAACATCTACCCAAAACTTTAATCCAAAACAATCATTTATGCCATCACCATTTGGCGTGAAAGCATTTGGCAAATTATAATTTCCTGTTGTATTGAAATTTATTTTCACAGTAACTGAATCGAAATTTTTACATCCATTTATATCTACGCCGGTAACATGGTAAGTTGTAGTTATTAAAGGCTTAGCAATGGGGTTGTAAATGTTACTATCGGTTAATGATATGCCGGGTTGCCATAAATATTGTTTTCCTCCTGTAACATTTAGCTGACTGGAATTATTTGAACAATTAATATCATTTGTTTTTGATGCTTTAATTGCGGGCAATGGCAATACAGAAATTTTGGTAGATAAAGTAGTAGAATCGTTGCAATTATTATCTTTTATCTTAACACTGTAAACTGTTGTTGCATCAGGGGTTGCTATTGGGTTAGCAATATTGGGATTGCTTAATGATGATGAAGGCGACCATAAATAGGTTGTGCCACCGGCTGCAAACAATTGGTTAGAATCTTTTTTGCAAATATCTTGATCAGGAGAAACAGTAAATACAGATGATGATGTAACTGTAATGCTAATTGAATCATTGTTACTGCATTTATTAGCATCAGTAACAGTAACATTATAAGTAGTTGTTGATGCGGGCGTAGCTATGGGATTAGAAATATTTGCATTGTTTAAAGATGTTGAAGGTGACCATAAGTATATACTACCACCGCTTGCAAATAATTGCACTAATGTGTTTCTGCAAAGCGATGTGTCTTTAGATTTAGTAATAGCGGGTAAAGGATTAACTGTTATTTTAATTGAATCTTTTGCACTGCATTTATTAGCATCTGTAACGGTAACATAATAAGTTGTTGTTGATATTGGAGATGCAATTGGATTAAAAATATTTGCATTATTTAAAGATGATGAAGGTGACCATATATATGAATTACCTCCGCTTGCATACAATTGCACCGAAGTGTTTTTGCAAAGCGATGTATCGGTGGATTTTGTAATAGCTGGTAAACTATTAACGGTTATTTTAATTGAATCATTTGCAGTGCATTTATTAACATCTGTTACGGTTACAAAATAAGTTGTAGTTGCTATTGGCGTTGCAATTGGATTAAAAATATTTGCATTGTTTAAAGATGAAGCAGGTGACCACAAATATGTACTACCACCGCTTGCAACTAATTGCACCGAAGTATATTTGCAAAGCGAGGTATCGGAGGATTTTATAATAGCTGGTAACCTATTAACGGTTATTTTAATTGAATCATTCGCAGTGCACTTATTAGCATCTGTAACGGTAACATAATAAGTTGTAGTTGATGATGGTGTTGCAATTGGATTAGAAATATTTGCATTGCTTAAAGATGATGAAGGCAACCATAAATAGGTTGACCCACCGCTTGCATACAATTGCACCGAAGTGTTTTTGCAAAGAGAGGTGTCATTGCTTTTTGTAATCATAAATGATAATGCATTTATTTCTGCTTCAGTCAATGCCCGGTTATAAATTTTAATATCATCAAGCACACCATTAAACCAATATGGATAACCGGGTTCATTTGTTCTTCCTATATAAACGTCATCTGCATTAGTTAAATCCAACCCTTTAAACTCTGTAGATTTCACAAGTTTACAATCCACATATAAATTTGCGGTTTTACCATCATACGTATAAACAACATAATACCATTGATCCTTTTTAATCCACGGATAATAATAATTCTGTTCAAGAGACTGACCATACCCATAAAAAAATTCGTGATCAAAATCTGCATCGTGTCCACAGCTGTAATTTCCTGGATAGCTGTTTTCATCAATTCTCAATTTATATGCAGGAAATGCTTCATCATCGCCTTTCATTAAAATTGAATTTCCGCGGCAAGGTCCAGTATAATAATCATGCACTTTTACCCACGCACAAAGTGAAATTTGCGAAGATGGATTTAATGAAGGCGAGTTAGGAATTTGCATGTAACTATCTCTGCCATTGAAAGCATACGCACTGTTTGCATTTCCAAATCTGTCTGTGGTTAATGTGGCATTATTAAAAACCGGGTTATTAACATTGCCGCTTGAATCATTTGCATTTCCATTAAAAGGATAGTACGCTACAAGCCCCTTCAATACAGGATTCTGAGAGAAACAAACGCTGCTGAACATTAAAAAAAATATAATGAAAAGCTTGTTCATTGGTTAGTTTTGGCAGAAAAATTTTGCCGAAGATAAAAAAAATTAAAATGACAATTGACCTGTATAATTATGTGGAGAAATGGCCTTTAATTCTTTCTTTATAGCAACCGAAATTTTTAAAAAATCAATAAAATCATGAATATCTTTTTTACTTAAAACAGAATTATTTCTTGTAAGCTCTTTCAAAGCTTCATAAGGTTCAGGATAATTTTCTCTTCTTAAAATTGTTTGAATGGCTTCTGCAACTACTGCCCAGTTGTTATCAAGATCTTCTTTAATTTTTTGCTCATTCAAAATTAATTTATTCAATCCTTTTTTTATAGAATTGACTGATAAAATTGTATGTGCTATTGGCATTCCAATATTTCTTATTACGGTAGAATCGGTAAGGTCTCTTTGCAACCTGGATATTGGCAGCTTGGCTGAAAGATGCTCCAGCAAAGCGTTTGCAATACCAAGATTGCCTTCTGCATTTTCGAAATCAATAGGGTTTACTTTATGCGGCATAGCGCTGCTGCCCACTTCATTCTTATTTATTCTTTGCTTAAAATAATTCATGGCGATATATTGCCATACATCCCTGCACAAATCAATTAAGATTGTATTGATGCGCTTTATATTATCAAAATGCGCAGCAAGCATATCATAATGCTCAATCTGTGTAGTGAATTGCTGGCGCTTTAATCCAAAGCTTTTTTCAACAAACTCATTTGCAAATTTTATCCAGTCAGTTTTAGGAAAGGCAACAAAGTGAGCATTAAAATTTCCCGTGGCTCCGCCAAATTTTGCAGTGAAAGGTATATGACTAAATTGCTGTAATTGATTTTCTATTCTCTCAACAAAAACCATTATTTCTTTTCCGAGAGTTGTTGGTGATGCAGGCTGGCCGTGGGTATGGGCAAGCATTGGAATTTCTTTCCAGTTTAATGCCAACTGTTGTAAATTATTTTTTAGTTCAGCAACCATCGGCAAATATTCTTTCTCAATAACATCTTTCCACAGCAAAGGGATCGCAGTGTTATTTATATCCTGGGAGGTAAGTCCAAAGTGTATCCATTCTTTTAAATTTTCAGAATTTGTTTTTGCTAATTCTTCTTTTAAAAAATATTCAACAGCCTTCACATCATGGTTGGTAACTTGTTCAATATCTTTTATTCGTTTTGCATCTGCTATCGAAAAATCATCTGCTGCTTTTTGAAGATAGATTTTTGTTTTTGGGGGAAGCTTAAACATATTTTTTTCTGCAAGAAAAAAGAAATATTCAATCTCAACCTTCACCCTGTATTTTATCAAAGCAAATTCAGAAAAATATTTATCAAGATGTTCTGTTTGTTTTCTGTAGCGCCCGTCTATTGGGGAAATTGCAGTAAGTGGCTGTAGCTCCATTTTTCAAAGGTAAAAAAATGGAGTGAGTGAATTTGAGAAAGAAATATTTTATGAAAGAAGCATTATTTTAATAATACAAAAGCTCCTTTTTTATTAATATCCCCGCAAGCAGATTTAGCAGAAATGATATATACGTAAACTCCATTGTTTTGTAACACGCCCTTATATCTTCCATCCCAGCAGTTAGTAATGTTTGAAGTATGAAAAACTCTTTCTCCAAAACGATTGTATATGCTAAAGTCCAGGTTAGTAACATTACCGCCTTTACTTATTCCTATACAATCATTCAGTCCATCATTGTTTGGTGTAAAAGCATTGGGAACATAATAATTATTTATGCCCCCTAAGCCAACATTTACAGTTATAGTATCAATGTTTTTACAACCGTTATCATCAGTACCACTTACATAAAACCGGGTTGTAGTTACAGGTTTTGCAACAGGAGTAGAGATTGTGCTGTCATTTAAAACATTACCCGGTTGCCATAAATAATAATTTCCACCCGAAGCATTTAGCTGGCTCGAATTATTTGAGCAATCAATATCATTTGTTTTAGAAGCTTTAATTGATGGCAATGGCAATACCGAAATTGTAGTAGATAAGATAGCAGAATCATTACAGGTGCTGTCTTTTATCTTAACTGTAAAAGTTGTTGTTGCATTTGGTGTCGCTATCGGATTAGAAATATTTGGATTATTAAGAAAGAAAGCGGGTTGCCATAAATACGTACTTCCGCCTGTGGCGGATAGCGGCTTTGAATCTTTTAAACAGATACTCTGATCTGGTGAAATTGTAAATGCTGATGGCCCGTTAACAGTAATTTTAACCGAATCTGCAGCGCTGCATTTATTTGCATTAGTAACGGTTATAATATAAGTTGTAGTTGATGAAGGTGATGCAACCGGATTGGGAATATTGGCATTGTTTAAAGATGATGAAGGTGACCATAAATATGCTGAGCCACCTGTTGCAAACAATTGCACCGGAGTGTTTTTGCAAACAGATGTATCGTTTGATTTTGTAATTAAAGGCACACTATTAACTATTATTTTAACTGAATCATTAGCGCTGCATTTATTAGCGTCTGTAACAGTTACAAAATAAGTTGTAGTTGTTACAGGTGTTGCAGTTGGATTAGAAATATATGCATTGCTTAAAGATGATGCTGGTGACCATAAATATGTTGAACCACCACTTACAAATAATTGCACAGAGTTGTTTTTGCAAAGAGATGTATCGTTTGATTTTGTAATTGTTGGTAAGGAGTTGACAGTTATTTTAACTGAATCTGTTGCACTGCATTTATTAGCATCTTTAACTGTTACAAAATATGTTGTAGTTGATGTTGGTGTTGCTGTTGGATTGGCAATAGTAGGGTTGTTTAAAGATGAAGCCGGTGACCATAAATATGTTAAGCCACCCGATGCAAATAATTGTATGGAAGAATTGTTTTTGCAAAGGGATGTATCGTTTGATTTTGTAATTGTTGGTAAGGAGTTGACAGTTATTTTTACTGAATCTGTTGCACTGCATTTATTAGCATCTGTTACAGTTACAAAATAAGTTGTTGTTAATGATGGCGTTGCTATTGGATTGGGAATATTTGGATTACTTAAAGATGAAGAAGGTGACCACAAATATATTGAACCGCCTAATGCAAATAATTGTATAGAGGAATTGTTTTTGCAAATAGATGTATCGTTGGATTTTGTAATAGTTGGTGATGGGTTAACCATTACAATTACAGAATCCATAAAACTTCCACAACCCGGTACAGTTACAGTTAGGCGATAAACACCACTATTTAAAACAGCTGCATTATTAATTACCGGATTTTGCGCATTGCTTATAAAATTATTTGGTCCTGTCCAATTGTAAGCGGCAGATGATATAGTATCAGCCTGTAATTGTATTGAAGATTTTGTACAAATATTTGCATTAAATGTAAAAGCATGAGCTTGAAGTGTATTGTAGTTGCTGAAATAACCAACAGCTGAACCAAAATATCCTGTTGAGCCGGATCCCGATAAACTACCTCCCTGAAAAACACCTAATTGAAAAATATTTGACGTATTTGAAATCTTTATTACAGACCCATTTGGATACGAAGAAATGGATAGTGTTATTTTAGCGGCATACCAAACTCCTCCTGTTGCTGGTACCACAGCAAATTGAGATGCTGAAATAACTCCGCTAACATTATTAATTAAAAAATTATTTTGGCCTCCGTTTTTTACAAGTAGTGTGATAGTAAAAGATTCATTTGTGCTTCTCGCGACAGATACCGAACTGCTTCCTGTACATGTAATTTTTGGCAGTACAGCAGAACCAACTTCACAGCCATATCCTGACAATTGATATGCATATACAGGAGCAGATGATTGAATGTATGTGGAATTATTTGAAACAGAAAGCTCTGTTGAAGCGCCTGCATTTAAGGTAGTAACTAAAGCACCATCCTGAAATACTGATGTACCATTCTGAGTTGCTGTTATATAAACTTTATCGTATGGAAAATTTAAATTGCTTTTGATAGCTATGTATTCTGTACCTACAATATTTACAGGCACAGTTTGGTCGCCAGCAAGATCTTCACAAATGCCACCATACGCAGTGCCCTGTAATAAATCATCGGCCAATGTTATGGCAATAGGCTTTGTAGATAAAACGAGTGAGCCTTGCAGATGCTGGGTTGCGGCTTGTGAGGTTGCAATAGCAGCGTACGTTTGCCCTTTGTTTAAGTTTATAGTAAACGAAGAATTTGCGATATGGCCAACAATATTTTTGGTGGGAATTATTGTAACGCTCGTATTATCTTCAGATGCTACGATGTTAAAAGAAGATAATGGGCTCGGGCTAATTGTTGGAGAATTGCCTAGTAAATATTGTGATGATATGTAAAATTCATTCCCCAATGCATTTCTTCCTTTTAATGCAAAGAGTTCAGGGTTTGGTCCATTTGCGTTTACCTCATAATAGACTGAAATATTATTATCAGAAGTAATTTTAAGCCCCTTGTTTTGGATTGTATTTCCAGGTGCACATTCAATACTATTTATCCATACAGTAAGGTCAATTGATTTAGTTGTATTTGGCTGGATAATAAAACTTTGTATAGGTAAGCCTCCGACTGCAGGCTGCGATATTGTTACATTACACAATTGCTGATAAGATGATATTCTCAAAAGAATGGGCCGGTCATAATTATAAGCTGATGATACGTCTGGTGCAGCAAACCAAAATGATGTATCCGTTTGAGCATTACAGGTAAAAGCGAGAATAATAATTAAAAATGATAAGGCGCATTTTTTCATAGCATAATAACGATGTAAACTAATAAATAATATTTTCAAACACTTATAATTTACCAGAACATTTTTTCTATTTTTTTAATTAAAAATCTTATCGAATTCGTATAAGCTTGCATGTTTTAAATCTATCAGACTTTCCTTTGCTATGAGTTAATTTTGCAAAAATTTTAAAAAGCGATATTGAAGAATAAGATAAGAATTGGGGCAGTAAGTTATCTAAATACAAAACCACTTATTTATGGGTTTGAGCATGGCGAAATGCAAAATGAAATTGACTTGCTAATTGATTACCCCGCAAAAATTGCTGAGATGCTTACCCATAATGAAATTGATGCAGGGTTGGTTCCTGTTGCAATTATACCGGAGATGAAAGAACATTTTATCATTTCTGATTATTGCATTGGGTGCGATGGTGAAGTTGCCAGCGTATGCTTATTCAGCGAAGTGCCATTACATAAAATTGAAAAAATTTTATTAGATTATCAAAGCCGCAGCTCTGTCGATCTTCTTAAAGTCTTAATAAAAGAATGTTGGAAAATTGATCCTGACTTTATCAATACAACCCAAGATTATAGAAATGATATTAGTGGTACAACTGCAGGCCTTGTAATTGGGGACAGGGCATTGACTCAAAGAAAAATTTCAACATATCATTTTGATCTTGGGCTGGAGTGGAAAAATTTTACAGGCCTGCCTTTTGTTTTTGCTGCCTGGGTTAGCAACAAAAAACTTGCTCCAACTTTTATTAACCAATTCAATAAAGCCAATGCCATTGGGTTGCAGAATATTGACAAGGTAGTTGCAGAAAATCTTTTTACAGATTTTGATCTTAAAGATTATTATACATCTTTTATTAATTATGATTTTGATGAAAATAAAAAGATGGCTTTAAATTTATTTATTAAGAAACTAAATGGTTTGCGTTTTTAAAATAAGAA
>MWWJ01000008.1_pt1 | contig 19614 bp, 14 predicted proteins | sample 1047271 | NCBI WGS metagenome assembly MWWJ01 (sample SAMN06349965, study PRJNA376086) | soil metagenome | isolation source: CN-4 sample Antarctic (ecotone) soil | place: Antarctica | collected 2015-01-13 | reverse complement strand
AAAGTGTGGCGCGGCCAGTGCCGTCCGCGAGATGCCCGTCACCGATGAGCCAGCCGAACTATTCCCAAACAACCACAGCGCCTCGCGCCGCTTGCAGCGCGAGAGAGGCACAACAGATGAGTACCGTCATAGACCCCAAATCCTCAAACGTCAGCGCAACCGCCCCCCCGTTCCCAGCTTCGCCCAGCGAGCGTCATCCACTCGGATTGAACGCGCAGCGCGTCATCAGCAAGCGATACTCTTTGAAGGATGCGAAGGGGCAGCCGATTGAGGAATGGCCGGACATTGTGCGCCGTGTCGTCGGGCATGTCTCCGTCGCTGAAAGCAATCCGCAACAGCGCGACGAATTTTACGCGGCGATGCTTGAGGTCATGCTTGATCGCGAGTTTGTGCCGAACACGCCCTGCCTCGTCAACGCCGGAAAATCCAACGGCCAACTCGCCGCCTGCTTCGTCCTCAACGTGCCCGACTCGATCAGCGGCATTATGGAACATGCCAAAGCCGCAGCGACAATTCATCAAACAGGTGGAGGCACGGGGATGACTTACGAGTTCCTGCGTCCTGCCGGAGCAATGGTCAGTTCAACGCGCGGCGTCGCCTCTGGGCCGGTCTCTTTTATGAACATCGTCAATCAGGTGACTGATGTGGTCAAACAGGGCGGCGTGCGGCGCGGAGCAAATATGGGAATGATGCGAGTGACTCATCCTGACCTTCTTCGTTTCATCCACGCGAAGAACGATCAGCACTCGCTGACAAATTTTAATATCTCGGTCAATGTCACCGACGCATTTTTAGAAGCCGTTGATCGCAAAGAATGGTTCCAGCTTGAATTCGATGGCAAGCCCTGGACTGATCCGATCTATGATCCGGTCAGAGATGGCGATTACATGATCTATCGTCGTCCAACAGGCGAGACCGCGACCTTCTGCGACAAGGCTGCATATGCAAACGCCGACCTTTCAGATTGCACCGTTGAAGAGCCGCCGCGTCCTGGCATGGTCTATGCGCCGGACATCTGGAATCGCATCGTCGCGAGCGCGCACCGTTATGCCGAGCCAGGCATCGCGTTCATTGACGAAGTGAATCGCCACAATCACATGATGAAGTCTATGGGGCCGATCTATTCGTGCAATCCTTGCGTGACCGGAGATACTTTGGTGTACACGGATCGCGGTCTCATCACGATGCGTGAGTTGTATGAGACAGGCGCCGACTTTGACGCCGTTGTTGATGCGCGGTTCGGTTATCTACCAACCTTCCATCCGTCGTCAAAAGCTTTTCATTCGGGACGCAAAGAAGTTTTCCGTTTAAGTACCAGAGAGGGCTACTCTGTGCGCGCCACCGCCGACCATAAAATTATGACGAATCGCGGTTGGGTTAAGCTTGGTGAATTGCAAGCGGGCGACAAGGTACACATCCTGAATCGCAAAGGCGGTTTCGGCTTCAAGGGGTCTTTAGCGTTGGGACGCACGCTCGGCTGGCTCATCGGTGACGGGCATCTCGCGGACGGCACTGGCCGCGCCACACTTTCCTTCTTTGGGGAAGAACAATCTCTCGCGCCGATGTTCTCTGAATATGTCAGCGAGGCTGTCGCTGGCTTGGGTCGCGCAGACCGCGCTTATACAACCAACGTTGTCGAGGTTGCTGGAAGACAGGAATCACGCATCACCGCCGAGCGTCTTTACCGCGTGGCGGCGGAGCATGGCGTGACCAGCGGCCATAAATTGTATGTTCCTGATTCAGTGTTGCGCGGGACGGAGAACATGCAACGCGGTTTCCTGCAAGCTTTGTTCTCGGCGGACGGCACTGTGCTTGATGCGGAGTACAAAGGCATTGATGTTCGGCTAACCTCAACTTCGATTCCATTGTTGGAAGGAGTTCAGAGAGTCCTACTGAATTTCGGAATTGCTTCGCGCATCTATCTCAACCGTCGTGTTGCCGCGACGCGCCAGTTGCCGGATGGGCACGGAGGGTTGAAGGGCTATGAATGCCAGGCATATCACGAACTGAATATCTCGAAGCAAAATCTGCTGACGTTCCGCGACGAGATTGGTTTCCTGCAAGAAGCCAAATCATCGAAGCTGAATCGCGCTATCGAAAGATTAGTTCGTGGACTCAAGCAGGAATTTTTTGTTGCCACTGTCAAATCCGTCACTCCGGAGAGTGCGGAAGATGTCTTTGATATTACCGTTCCAGGCCCACACGCCTTCACTGCGAATGGCCTGGTCATCGCAAATTGTGGCGAACAATTTTTACACTTCTCCAATTCTTGCAACCTCGGTTCGATTGATGTCGCGAAGTTTTATGATGCTGAGCAGCGTGTTGATTGGGATCGTTTGCGTGAAGTGACTCACCTCTGCACGCGGTTTCTCGATAACGTGATTGATACCTGCTCGTGGCCTCTGCCGGAGATTGATGAGACGGTGAAGCGGACGCGCCCCGTCGGGCTGGGCATCATGGGCTTCGCTGATCTTTGTTTGAATCTGAAAATCAGTTACGGCTCGCCCGCTTCGATGGACTTGATGGATGAGGTGATGGGATTTGTGAGGCGCGAGGCGTGGGTTGAAAGTCTGAGGCTTGGCGCGGAGCGTGGGACGTTCCCAGAACTAGAGCCAAATAAGGAAGCTTACGCGGATTTTCTTTACAACCAGATCGGCATCGCGCGCGATGTGCCGTTGACGCCGCGCAATTACGAAGTGACGACGATTGCGCCAACGGGAACGATCTCGCTCGTGGCGGAAACATCTTCAGGCGTTGAGCCGAATTTTTCATGGGCTTACGTTCGCAAGGACACGCTCGGCACGCGCACATACGTTCACACGCTGGCGGCACAGGCTCTCGGTCTTGAAGTTGACCAGACGAATCCTGAATCAATTGATCGCGCGGCGGCTTATGTGGTCGAGCATGAAAGCGAGTTGCCGCCATACTTCATCACGGCGATGTCTATTGACGCGAAGCAGCATGTGCATGTCCTGGCGGCGGCGCAGCGCAACGTTGATAACAGCGTCTCGAAGACCTGCAACGGCGCGGTTGATGATACGGTGGAAGCCGTTGACCAACTCTATCGCCTGGCGCGTCAACTCGGTTGCAAGGCCGTCAGTTATTATCGCGACGGCTCGCGCGAGAATCAGGTGTTGACGACGATGAAGCAGGAGCCGAAGGGCGAGGTCGCCTGTAATCCAGAAGCGATAGCGGAAGTTGTTGACGAGCCGCCTGCAAGTCACGCGGACGCGGCGCAGGTCGCTTCCGTCAGCAATAAAACGACGGCGGCGATGCGTGTCGAGCGTCCACGCGAACTGCGCGGGGCGACGTGGCAGATTCCTTTCGATGGTCAGAATCAACGTGCCCGACTCGATCAGCGGCATTATGGAACATGCCAAAGCCGCAGCGACAATTCATCAAACAGGTGGAGGCACGGGGATGACTTACGAGTTCCTGCGTCCTGCCGGAGCAATGGTCAGTTCAACGCGCGGCGTCGCCTCTGGGCCGGTCTCTTTTATGAACATCGTCAATCAGGTGACTGATGTGGTCAAACAGGGCGGCGTGCGGCGCGGAGCAAATATGGGAATGATGCGAGTGACTCATCCTGACCTTCTTCGTTTCATCCACGCGAAGAACGATCAGCACTCGCTGACAAATTTTAATATCTCGGTCAATGTCACCGACGCATTTTTAGAAGCCGTTGATCGCAAAGAATGGTTCCAGCTTGAATTCGATGGCAAGCCCTGGACTGATCCGATCTATGATCCGGTCAGAGATGGCGATTACATGATCTATCGTCGTCCAACAGGCGAGACCGCGACCTTCTGCGACAAGGCTGCATATGCAAACGCCGACCTTTCAGATTGCACCGTTGAAGAGCCGCCGCGTCCTGGCATGGTCTATGCGCCGGACATCTGGAATCGCATCGTCGCGAGCGCGCACCGTTATGCCGAGCCAGGCATCGCGTTCATTGACGAAGTGAATCGCCACAATCACATGATGAAGTCTATGGGGCCGATCTATTCGTGCAATCCTTGCGTGACCGGAGATACTTTGGTGTACACGGATCGCGGTCTCATCACGATGCGTGAGTTGTATGAGACAGGCGCCGACTTTGACGCCGTTGTTGATGCGCGGTTCGGTTATCTACCAACCTTCCATCCGTCGTCAAAAGCTTTTCATTCGGGACGCAAAGAAGTTTTCCGTTTAAGTACCAGAGAGGGCTACTCTGTGCGCGCCACCGCCGACCATAAAATTATGACGAATCGCGGTTGGGTTAAGCTTGGTGAATTGCAAGCGGGCGACAAGGTACACATCCTGAATCGCAAAGGCGGTTTCGGCTTCAAGGGGTCTTTAGCGTTGGGACGCACGCTCGGCTGGCTCATCGGTGACGGGCATCTCGCGGACGGCACTGGCCGCGCCACACTTTCCTTCTTTGGGGAAGAACAATCTCTCGCGCCGATGTTCTCTGAATATGTCAGCGAGGCTGTCGCTGGCTTGGGTCGCGCAGACCGCGCTTATACAACCAACGTTGTCGAGGTTGCTGGAAGACAGGAATCACGCATCACCGCCGAGCGTCTTTACCGCGTGGCGGCGGAGCATGGCGTGACCAGCGGCCATAAATTGTATGTTCCTGATTCAGTGTTGCGCGGGACGGAGAACATGCAACGCGGTTTCCTGCAAGCTTTGTTCTCGGCGGACGGCACTGTGCTTGATGCGGAGTACAAAGGCATTGATGTTCGGCTAACCTCAACTTCGATTCCATTGTTGGAAGGAGTTCAGAGAGTCCTACTGAATTTCGGAATTGCTTCGCGCATCTATCTCAACCGTCGTGTTGCCGCGACGCGCCAGTTGCCGGATGGGCACGGAGGGTTGAAGGGCTATGAATGCCAGGCATATCACGAACTGAATATCTCGAAGCAAAATCTGCTGACGTTCCGCGACGAGATTGGTTTCCTGCAAGAAGCCAAATCATCGAAGCTGAATCGCGCTATCGAAAGATTAGTTCGTGGACTCAAGCAGGAATTTTTTGTTGCCACTGTCAAATCCGTCACTCCGGAGAGTGCGGAAGATGTCTTTGATATTACCGTTCCAGGCCCACACGCCTTCACTGCGAATGGCCTGGTCATCGCAAATTGTGGCGAACAATTTTTACACTTCTCCAATTCTTGCAACCTCGGTTCGATTGATGTCGCGAAGTTTTATGATGCTGAGCAGCGTGTTGATTGGGATCGTTTGCGTGAAGTGACTCACCTCTGCACGCGGTTTCTCGATAACGTGATTGATACCTGCTCGTGGCCTCTGCCGGAGATTGATGAGACGGTGAAGCGGACGCGCCCCGTCGGGCTGGGCATCATGGGCTTCGCTGATCTTTGTTTGAATCTGAAAATCAGTTACGGCTCGCCCGCTTCGATGGACTTGATGGATGAGGTGATGGGATTTGTGAGGCGCGAGGCGTGGGTTGAAAGTCTGAGGCTTGGCGCGGAGCGTGGGACGTTCCCAGAACTAGAGCCAAATAAGGAAGCTTACGCGGATTTTCTTTACAACCAGATCGGCATCGCGCGCGATGTGCCGTTGACGCCGCGCAATTACGAAGTGACGACGATTGCGCCAACGGGAACGATCTCGCTCGTGGCGGAAACATCTTCAGGCGTTGAGCCGAATTTTTCATGGGCTTACGTTCGCAAGGACACGCTCGGCACGCGCACATACGTTCACACGCTGGCGGCACAGGCTCTCGGTCTTGAAGTTGACCAGACGAATCCTGAATCAATTGATCGCGCGGCGGCTTATGTGGTCGAGCATGAAAGCGAGTTGCCGCCATACTTCATCACGGCGATGTCTATTGACGCGAAGCAGCATGTGCATGTCCTGGCGGCGGCGCAGCGCAACGTTGATAACAGCGTCTCGAAGACCTGCAACGGCGCGGTTGATGATACGGTGGAAGCCGTTGACCAACTCTATCGCCTGGCGCGTCAACTCGGTTGCAAGGCCGTCAGTTATTATCGCGACGGCTCGCGCGAGAATCAGGTGTTGACGACGATGAAGCAGGAGCCGAAGGGCGAGGTCGCCTGTAATCCAGAAGCGATAGCGGAAGTTGTTGACGAGCCGCCTGCAAGTCACGCGGACGCGGCGCAGGTCGCTTCCGTCAGCAATAAAACGACGGCGGCGATGCGTGTCGAGCGTCCACGCGAACTGCGCGGGGCGACGTGGCAGATTCCTTTCGATGGTCAGAATCTTTACGTGACGGTGAATCACGACAGCCGATTCATTCAGGAGGTATTTGCGACGGGGCCGATCAGCGGTGGCGTGGGCCTGCTCGCTTCCAAGATGCTGCGCGGCGGTTTTGAGGCGAAGGAAGTTTCGCACAGCCTGAACAAAGTGACGGGCACGCACGCCGTCTGGTTCAACGAGCGTTTGCTGACATCGCCGGAACAGGCTGTCGCCGAATGCATCATGTTGACAAGCCGTCGTCTCGCGGGAGAGCCGGACTCGGCGCGTGCGGCGGACAAGAGCGCGCATGGTGTGGTGCTTGAAACAAACGCCCCTTCCCGTAGCTCGATGTCTTCGATGATTAGCACTTGTCCAGAGTGTCACGGACAGTTGGAACATGCTAGCGGCTGCGACTCTTGCCGTGATTGCGGCTACTCCAAATGCCGTTGAATTGTTCTAAAACATTTTTCCCGCTCATCATTACCAGTACCAGAAGCGCGCCGTAGATTATCTGGCGCATATTGGCGGCGATGTTATTCGGCATTCCGACGAAGCGCAGAATCTCCGGCAAGAGAATCATAAACGCCGACGCCAGAAAACTTCCCTTGAGATTTCCCATGCCGCCGATAATAACGATTGAAAGAATAAAGATTGATTCTGTTACGGTGAAGCTCGTTGGGTCTATGTAAGAAATGTAGTGGGCGTATAACGCTCCAGGGATCGCCGCGATGGCCGCGCTGATCGCGTAAGAAATGACTTTTGATTGATAGATATCTTTGCCGATGCTCTCCGCGTAGATTTCATCTTCGCTGATTGCCAGAAGAGTTTTTCCGAAAGCGGAATTGAAAAGATTATTCAGCGCATACCAGACAACCAGCATAAAAAATGCGCTCAAAAGCAGAAACGGAATTTTACCGTCCAAAGCAATTCCGAATAACGAGATTGAAGGAATTCCTGAAATGCCCAACGGGCCTCTGGTCAAATCCATCCAGTTATTCATCAATGAGAAAATGATAACCTGAATGCCCAACGTGCAAATGATGAAATAATCGTCCACCGTCCGCAGTGCGATCAAAGAAACGACGAGCGAGATTATCAAACAAACCAGCATCGCCACCGGAAGATTTACCCAGAAAGGCAAATGGAAGTGCTGCGATAAAATGGCTGTCGTGTATGCGCCGATGCCGTAAAAGCCCGCGTGGGCGAGCGAAATCAAACCTGTCAGTCCCGCCGACAAATTCAAGCTTTGCGCCAGCAGCGTATAAAAGACGATAAAAATAAGCAGGTGTAACAGATATTCCAAAACGCTTTTTATATCTCGACTTTTCTCAATCTGACTCCGCTAAAGCCCAACGGTTTCCAGATCAAAAACAGGATTAGAATAATATACGTAACCGCATCCATCCATTTCGTATCAATGTAATAGGCGGCGAGATGCTGAGCCGTCGCCACCAGCAACGCGCCCGCCACCAAGCCTCTCGTGCTACCGACTCCGCCGATTATCATCGCTCTCCGCGTAGATTTCATCTTCGCTGATTGCCAGAAGAGTTTTTCCGAAAGCGGAATTGAAAAGATTATTCAGCGCATACCAGACAACCAGCATAAAAAATGCGCTCAAAAGCAGAAACGGAATTTTACCGTCCAAAGCAATTCCGAATAACGAGATTGAAGGAATTCCTGAAATGCCCAACGGGCCTCTGGTCAAATCCATCCAGTTATTCATCAATGAGAAAATGATAACCTGAATGCCCAACGTGCAAATGATGAAATAATCGTCCACCGTCCGCAGTGCGATCAAAGAAACGACGAGCGAGATTATCAAACAAACCAGCATCGCCACCGGAAGATTTACCCAGAAAGGCAAATGGAAGTGCTGCGATAAAATGGCTGTCGTGTATGCGCCGATGCCGTAAAAGCCCGCGTGGGCGAGCGAAATCAAACCTGTCAGTCCCGCCGACAAATTCAAGCTTTGCGCCAGCAGCGTATAAAAGACGATAAAAATAAGCAGGTGTAACAGATATTCCAAAACGCTTTTTATATCTCGACTTTTCTCAATCTGACTCCGCTAAAGCCCAACGGTTTCCAGATCAAAAACAGGATTAGAATAATATACGTAACCGCATCCATCCATTTCGTATCAATGTAATAGGCGGCGAGATGCTGAGCCGTCGCCACCAGCAACGCGCCCGCCACCAAGCCTCTCGTGCTACCGACTCCGCCGATTATCATCACTACCACGCCGTAAAGTAAAAGATTAAAACCAAAGGTCGGCGTCATATTCGTATCCATCGCCGAAAGAATCCCCGCGATGGCTGCCAACGCCGAACCGATGCCGAAAGCCATGAGAATAATTTTGTTTGAGTTGATGCCGTAGATATTGCAAAGCTGCGGATTGCTCGACACCGCCCTGATTGATTTGCCAATGGAAGTGAATTGCAGAAAGAGATTGACGGCAATAAACAAAAGGGCGGAAACAACTATGGTGATGATTTGAATGTTGGTAATGTACGCGCCGAAAATCTCATTGCCGATGGTTACTTCTCCCGTCCTGATAATTTTCGTATCGTCGCCAAAGAACAGCGAGATGCCATTCTGCAACACCGTATATAAACCGATTGAAGCAATCAAATAAGCCAATGCCGGAGCATTCCTTTTCCGCATCGAACGGTAAAAAAGAATCTCGCACAGCAAGCCGACACAAACCGCCATCGTGATTGCGCCGATTATCGAAACTGCAAAAGGAAGCGAAAGTTGATTTGCAAAAAGGAAAGTAAGATATGCGGCGGAAGTAATGATTACTGCGTGGGCGATGTGGAAGAATTTTGTTGGATAGTAGATTAGAGAAAAGGAAGTCGCAATCAACAGATAAAAAAGTGAGGTGAGAATTATATTAAAAATAATCTGTTGGGCTATCACTATAATTTAATAAATTCTCCGTTTCTTACCGTCTTGAGAACGATAGGTTTGGTTACATCTCCATTCTCATCGAATTTAATTTTTCCGGTAACGCCGTCATAGGAAACACCGTCCAGAAACTTCCTCATGTTATCGCCGCTTATTTCGTTAGGATTACTTTTCATTGCTTCAACGATTAACATAAAAGCATCGTAACAATGAGACTCAACCCAGGTAGGTTCGTAGTTGAATTTTTTTACAAATGATTCTACAAATTTCTTTGTCGCAGGGTCTTGAGATTTAGCATCGAAACCTGTTGCTAAAGGATAAATAATTCCTTCCGCACTGCTACCAGCTATCTCGATAAACTTTTTATCTTCGATTGCTGTCGCCCCAATGAATTGGGTTGATAGCCCTATTTCTTTGGATTGTTTCAAAATTGTTCCGGTGTCTTCAAAATATCCTGCCACATATACGACATCAGGACTTAGACTTTTTACTTTTGTTAGCGTTGCTTTGTAGTCTGTTGCTTTGGGGTCGTATGCTTCGTTAGCTACAACTTTTTGTTCTGCGGTTTCAAAATTCTTAGCGAAAATTTCAGCTATCTGTGTTCCGTAATCATTATTGACGTGCAAAATTGCAGCTTTTTTGTATCCTTTATCTTTAGCAAATTTTCCTGCCGCCGCGCCTTCCGCTAAATCACTCGCCCAAACTCTATAAATATAAACTCCCGCATTCGTGATTTGAGGAGCAGATGAAGTTGGAGCAATCATTATTACTTTATTTTTTTCTGCAACTGCTGCCGCCGGAATTGTTACCGCACTGACTATATCGCCAACGACAGCAGGAACTTTATCAACGCTTATCAACTTTTGAATCGCAGTAACGCCCGACGCCGCATCGGCTTTTGAATCCTCGTAGATAACCTTAACTTGCCTTCCGCTAATACCGCCGGAATTATTTACTTGCTCAACAGCCAGTTCAATAGCATTACTACCCTTTTTGCCGTAGTCGCTTTCATCACCCGTCATTGGAAATAGAATCCCAATTTTAATTTCTTCCGACATATTCCCATCACAAGAAAATAAGATAGAACAGAAAACTAAAATCAGCGTGAAAAATATTTTTCTTTTCATTTTAATAACTCGCTAAACTTATCTTTTCCAAACAACACTTTATTCTCCCAACTTCTGGGTGTCAAAGTGTTTTCCACTATTTTTAGCTGGCACATAATGTCAGCTATTAACTTATAACGATGCTCTTTCAAAAGTAGTTCTCTAGTAAAAACTGGAAAGTGTTCAGAGTAAAATGCAATATGTTTTATAATGCTCGAATCGTATTCACTATCATAAGATTGAGAATTAAATCCAGTTGTAAATCCGAAGTTGTCCTTTTCATTGCTACTATTAACTACAAAACCGAATTCATAATCTAATCTATATCCTTTGCTTCGGAAGCTACGACTTTCAAGTAGAGGTTTGACTCGATCAGTTTTTTTTAGCGCGTCTGTGACTTTTTGAACGGTAGTGAAATAAAGTTTTCCATTATTATTTTCAACAACATCCTCAAACGCTTTCTTCCTTTTTTCAAGAGTTCGCTGATTTATAGTTTTCATTGACTTTGTTTCGATGAACTTCTTTTGATGATAGGAAAGATTACAGGTTTTATAATTTCTAGCTTCTTCTCTATTTTCAAAAATCACCAACCTTATTTTTTCCGCATTGAAAGTCGCAAATTGCTTGTCATATTCCGTTAAGAAATTACTGTCCGTGTAGGCGGATTCAACAAGCAGTGGAGATTTATGAATTGTCCAAATTAATTTCTCTGAAGCGTAGCGAGAAATTTGAATTGATAGGTTTATATAAAAATTTCTGTTAGCAAATATAATTATTGGGTGATGCTCGTGGAAAAAGTTAGGATTTGTAATCGCCTGAACTAGAACCTTTGCTGCCTTTTCAATTTGTGGATTGCTTTGTTCTTTATATTTCTTGTAGGAAGTTTCAAGTTTAGAGGCAGATTCGTTTAGATTTCCGGCAGTGCTTGTAGAAGGAAGCAAATTATTGTTCTCTATAAATTGAGTAAAGCCGGCAATTCCGGCTTTATTAAATTTGGACGTAACTCTGTTTCTCAACCAAAATTGGTCGTGATTGTTATCTAAACGATTATCTTTAAAAACGTAAATAGGTTTTTCTAATGCGAAGGCAGCACCTAATTCATTCTGGCAGGCTTGGCTGTCAATATAATTAGCGGTTAGGATTACAATAAAAATTTTACATTTCTGGACGTTTTTAATTATTTCTTGAACATACTCTGTTAATGCGTTTTTGCTTAGTGTTGTGGTGTCGTCGTGCCTCTGCGACGTATATAAAATTTGATTTTCAGGAATTCCTAAATAACCGGAGAGAACGTCGGAAAAAAAAGACTCTACAATTATCTGGTCTGCACTTGCGTGACTGACAAAGACTGTTCTATCTGATGGTTTTGTCATAATCAAGCTGCTTTTAATTGTTCAAGTAATTTATTCAACTTAATATTTGGAAATCGTTTGCTTCTGATTTTACCTGTTGCTTTAACCGTCAAAATACCGTGATTGAAAATAATTGAGTCTGATTCAATCTCATCCGCAACATATTTGAATTTATCGGTAATGATTTTAATGTCGTGAATATCAGTTAATTGCTTTATTACATTTTTTAGTTTCTTTCTAAAAATGAGGCTGTGTTCGACATTGCTGGCTCGCCCCGCATTTATCAAAGGTCTAATTATTAAACTAGCTCCGATGCTTTTGCTGTATTTCCCAACTTCCAACACATCGCCTATATTTTGTTCAGAAACCGTTGTGCTGATTTCAATCGGCACGTCAAGATTTTTCAACGACTCGATTGCCGACAAAGCATCGCTATAAGCATTTTTATAACCTCGCCGGAAATTATGATTTTGAGGAGTCATTGAATCCAGACTGATTTGCGCTAATTTAAGTTTGCGAAAAAGATCAGGCTTTGTCTCAGACAAAGCTGAAATTTTCAGCCCGTTTGAGAGAACTGTCGTATCAAGATTTAATTTTAGTGAGTGCTGTAAAATTTCTACAACGTTAGGATGTAAGAATGGCTCGCCGCCGGTTATATGAATACTTTTGTATCCGTGAGTACAAATCTCTGAGATTAATGACCTCCACTCTTCAAGTGATAATTCGTCTTTTGAACGGCTGTATCCTGAATCGTTAAAGCAATAGAAACATTTCTGATTGCACTTCTTTGTAATTTCTAAGTTGAAATGTCTCAAATTCAGTTCATTGGTGTTCATCATTTCTCCTTTTGAATTCTAGACAAAAACTTCTCGTAGTTTTTGTGCGTCAACATCCAAATCCACATCTTCAATCCTATAAACCTTGCCGAGTTTCAAGCTGATTACTTTTCGAGCTAGAAGATAACTCTCTTTTATCCGATGCTCAACAATCAAAAAGGTTATTCCTTCTTTTTCGTTAAGCATTCTCAGATTTTCCCTGACAAAATTAACGTTCTGCGGCGACAGTCCGTTAAATGGCTCGTCAATGAGAATCATTTTCGGTTGGTGAAGGGTTGCCATTGCCAGTGTCAGCAGTTGGCGTTCGCCGCCGCTTAGTTTCATCGGTGTTCTTCTGAGATGCGGGACGAGCGCGGGGAAAACGGTCAAAGCTCTTTCGATTCTATCGTGTAAAAGTTTGCGGCTGGCAAGGGTCAAGCCTGCCATTTCCAGATTCTCTTTGACGGTGAGATCGGCGAATAAATTGTTTTGCTGCGGGATGTAGAGCAATCCTTTTTTCAAAAGTCTGGAGGCGGGCAAGTGTGTGATGTTTTCGTCGTTGAAATAAATGACGCCGCTCTCGTTGGGAGAATTTTCCGACGCGCCTTTCCAAAGCGGAAGCAAGCCGTAAATCGCTTTTAGCAAGGTGGATTTGCCTGAACCGTTCGAGCCGATGAGCAGAACGATATCGCCTTGCTTCACTTCAAAGGAAATGTCGTAAAGCACCTGCTTTTTGCCGTATCCGGCGTTGATGTTTTTTACTTCGAGCAATGCCATCGGGTTGTTCGATTGATGACTCGGATGAAATCAGGCTTGTAAGTAGGCGTCTAAAACTTCTTTGTCATTTTTAAGCTGAATGAAGGTGTCGTAGGCGTTGAGCTGGCCGCCTTTCAGGAAAAAAAAGCTGTCGGAGACTTGCTGTAGGAATTCCGTGTTGTGTTCAATCAACAAAACGGTTTTCCCTTGCGTCCTAAGCTGTTTCAATAAATCGAGAATACGCTCCTGATACTTCGGGTTGATTCCGGCAATCGGCTCGTCAAGCAAAAGCATCTCCGCATCGTTGGCAATACAGCAGGCCAGGTTCAAGAGCTTTTGTTGCCCGTAAGAAATTTCCCCAGCCAGGCCGCATCTTACATCTTGCAAAAAGCATGTTGTAATAATTTCTTCGGCTTTTTCTTCCAAAGCGCTGATCTCGGATTTATAAATAGGCTCTGGCAGAACAGCTTTATACCAAGCTTGCGTCGGATTGTCGTTCATTGCCAGCAAAACATTTTCTTTGACCGTGAGTTTGGAAATTAAACGTAAATCCTGAAACGTTCTGCCGATACCCAAGCGATTTATTTTGTGCGGCGGCAGTCCGCCTATTTTGTTTGAATTGAAAAAGGCCTCGCCGGACTGCGGTTTGATAAAGCCTGTGATGATGTTAAAGAGAGTAGTTTTACCCGAACCGTTGGCTCCCATCAGAGCATAAATTCTATTTTTCTCCAGCTCAAAAGAAACATTATCCAAAAGCTTTTTGGAAGCAGTAAAACTGTGTGTAATGTTTTTGATTTGAAGAGACAATTTGCTCAAGCCCAACCTTTCCGCACAGCTTATCACACAAACTCTTGCCCCGATTTAAGATGATGCCGAACGGCCAGGGCGAACGCATCTTAAATGTTCTGCTCCGCACGGCACACATCGCGATGACTAAAATAGCGATCAACAGGCGTTGCTTAGTCCGCTCAAGAGGCGGGCTGTGATGATTGATAAGTGGTCAAAGAGGGTCTGTGGCTCTGTCGGTCTTATTGGCATTCCCTCGCTCGGCTTTGTCTGCGCGAAAAGATGCCGCAAACTTTATTACTTTATTAAATTAAGATGAGTTCGCCCTGAAAACTTAAAGCCATTCAGATTTATTCACACACCGAATTGAGGGTTAATGTCTAGTTCTGTCCACGCTCCCGCAACATCTTCAAATGAAAAAACGCCACCGCGCCAAAGCTCTTTCGCCGCGCTGCATCATCGTGACTTTCGTTTGTTGTGGTTGGGGCAGATCGTTTCGACGACGGGTTCGCAGATGCAGTTGGCGGCGATCAACTGGCACGTCTATCTTCTGACAAAATCTTCTCTGGCGTTGGGCTTGATTGGTCTGGTGCGTGTGGTGCCGATTATTTTGTGCTCGCTTTTGGGTGGTGTGGTGGCGGATGCGGTTGACCGCAAGCGGATGATTCTGGCGACGCAGACGTTGATGATGTTGAGCGCGGGCGTGCTGGCAATCGTGACGGGGTTGGGCTTGCGGAGCGTGTGGCCGATTTATTTGTTGACGGCGATTGGCGCGGCGGCATTCGCGTTTGATAATCCGGCGCGACAGGCTTTATTGCCGTCGCTCGTGCCCGCAGAAATTTTTCCGAACGCGGTGAGTCTCGGCCTCATCGCTTTTCATATCGCGACGGTGGGAGGGCCGGCGTTGGCGGGGTTGATTCTCGCGTCGCATGGGCCAACGCTGGTTTACGCTTTGAACGCCGTGTCGTTTCTGGCTGTGATTGTGGCGGTGTTGTTGATGCGTGTCGTCGGGCGAGCGGCGACGGAAAAGGATGAGGCATCGCGTGTGAGTGTGGAGGCGTTGCGCGAAGGGTTGAGGTTTGTGTGGCGGACGCCGATCATTGTGCAGACGATGACGTTGGATTTCATCGCGACGTTTTTCGCTTCGGCAACTGCGTTGCTGCCGATTTTTGCGGCGGAGATTCTGCACGTCGGCGCACGCGGCTTCGGCATTTTGCAATCGGCTCCGGCGGCGGGTTCGGTCATCACGGCTTTTGTGATGGCGCGACTCGGAATGTTTCGGCGGCAGGGCTTGGTCGTCATTCTCTCCATCGCTGTGTACGGCGCGGCGACGCTGGCCTTCGGGTTGTCCAGAGTCTTCTGGTTCTCGCTGTTGATGCTGGCTTTGACGGGCGCGGCGGATACGGTCAGCACCGTCTTGCGGCAAACGATTCGTCAACTCGTGACGCCGAACAATCTGCGCGGGCGGATGACCTCGATCAACATGATGTTCTTTATGGGCGGGCCGCAGCTTGGAGAGCTTGAGGCTGGAGCGTTGGCCGCAATCATTGGCGCATCGCGTTCTGTGATGACGGGCGGCGTGGGTTGCATCGTCGCGGTTGTGCTGGCGTTGATATGGGCGAAGAATCTTATCGCTTACGATGGCGTGAAGAGTAAGGATGAAGGTGCAATGATGAAGTAAAGCAGAAGTCTTCTGTTCTCTTCATTGTTGTGTGACCAACGCCTCGCGTGTAGTATGCGACCGTCAAAAATTGCAGTGAAAATAATGCTTGAGGTGCTGAATTGATGTTGGTTGAATGCGTATCACGTCCAGAGTTGAAAGCGCCGGTGCTGGCGTTGATCGGTAGGGTCTCGCGGGCGCACGCGGGCGGGGAGTTTGTGATTCCGTTGGCGGAATTGTTTGAGGCTTTCGGGTTGCCCTTGAAGGCTGCCGAGTGGAACAAACTGCGTGCGCGTGGGGATGTCAGGTTTGCGCCGCGCGGCGAGTCGCAGGGAGATTTTATAAACGAGGCGCGAGCGCAGGATGAGTTGCCAACCGATGAAGGGTTGACACTCGTCGTGCCGCAGAAGTTGGCGGGTGAGTATGTGACGACTGAGACTTCTTTGACGTTGAAGTTTGCCGAAGGCTCGGCGTTGCGCGGTTGCAAGCGCGTCTTCGTTTTGATCTGCCAGGACATTATCAAGATTGATGCCGATGAGCATAAGCTCTACATAGATTTGCCAGGCGAGAAATACGATCTCTGTTTTGTTTTCTGAAAGCCGGACGATGGAAGAGTGGTTGCCGCAGGAGACTGGGACGCATCAGGATCACGTCATCGCGCACGTGATCGGCGCGACAGTGCTTGGCGCTTTGATCTTTGATGAGGCGGCGCATCTCCTGCTCGACATCGGGTTCATCTGGACGATCTTCCTGGATGGCGAAATGGGTCTCCTCCCGCAATCAATGGCAATCTCTGAACTGAGCCTTGATGAAGAAGAGAAGATCGTCATGCTTGAAGAAGTCAGGCGATTGCATGACGGAGGGCGTAGCGCAGCAGGCTTCGCGCATTGGAGTCCTTCGGCGGTTGAATGCTTGATTGTCACAGTCGAGTTTTATGGAAGCGATGAGAGGCGTCTGCTTTTGATTAGCGGCGAAGAAGCGAGCATCGCGGTTGAAAGCTCGCTGGAGACTCGTGAGATCAGCGTCGCGGCATTGACGCCGGATGAAGTCGCGGCAGTGCATTTCAGAAGAGATTAAATCGAAGACCAGCGGAGGATATACAAGCAAAATGTTTCCACAACAAAGCGTTGATTTGTTACCAGGGATACTCGCTAGTTATTTCTCAAGACACGAACAGGAAAGTTTCAATGCAAACGAATTTCTCGCCGTCAAACGGAGTGCGGAGTTTGCAGATTCATCAGACGAGAAAAGTTCATCGCAGATGAATGTCCCTGCCGATGAGAATTCAAACGACAACTCGCTCGAAGATGCAGTGCGCGACGAGCATGAATACTTACGCAAACGTTTGCGCGATGAATTGCAACGCGATCCGACGGAAGCGGAGTTAGACGAATGGCTGCGCCAGCACACCGAAGGATATTGAGTGTAACCACAACGACGAAACAGATAGTCAGTACCGCCTGCGGTAGCGGGCGGGTTCTTATTGCGAGCAACCTGCCTGCTACCGCAGGCGGTACTGACAAGGCAGTCGCACTCAATTGCAAAACTGCTATAAAACAACGCGCCGCGAGAGTTTGATTCACGGCGCGTTGTTTTTGATGGTTGAAATTATTTCAAAGCCGCAGCCTGGTTTTCTACATCCCGCCTGAGACGATTAATTGATTCTCAACTGACTTCACGCCCTTGACCGCGTGAACCATCTTCTCGACCTGTTGCTTCTGTGCGGCGGTGTTAACCGTCCCAGACAGCGTGACCTTGCCTTCTGCGACAAGGATGTCGAGAGGCAGAGGCGCGAGCGTCGTGTCTGCGGAAATCTTTTTGTTGATGGCGTCCTGAATCGTCAGATCGTCTGTGCCGCCCGACTTCGTTGTTGATGAGGTCGTACTGCCAGGCGCCGGATTGTTGTTGATCGTCGTCGAGGCTGGAGGATTAACGACAACCGGAGCGGGCTGCGCGGCAGGCTGTTGAATGATGACAGGTTGCTGCGGTTGCTGTGCCGGTTGCTGGACGATGATCGGTTGTTGCGCGGGCGCGGGCGTCGGCGCAGTTGTGACAGAGACGTTGGTGTTGGTAGCGTCCGACTGGCGTTGCGTTAAGACATAAAAGAGTAAGCCGAGGACGGCGATGGCTGTGATGGCGATGGCTGCGACCGCTCCGGTTGACATGCCTCTGCGTTCGGGCGTGTAAGAAGTTTCGGTGCGTTCAACTTCGCGACGCGTATTTGGCGTCTCGACCACAACGCGACTTCGGCGTTGTTGCTCTTCATCTTGTGACATTTAGTTTTTCTCCTGATCTACTGGTTGGTTATAAAAAGTGATTGCGAGGTTTCGATTGCGTTTCGAGGCTGCAATTCAAAGCGACGCGGAAGATGATCGTTGTCACTAACCATCTTCCGCCCGACATTTTGTGTGATTAGTAGCGACGATGATAGATGCTGCGTTGGCGTCTGCGATAAATGGTTGAGCCGCCCGCGCCTGCGATTGCGCCGACGACTGCGCCTTTCTTGCCGCCGATTGCGCCGCCGAGACCTGCGCCGCCTGCCGTGCCACTGGCGACTGTGCCCATGGTGCGCGTCCGGCCTTTGAAGTGACGGCGAGCAGCCTTACGGTTGAAAGCATAAAGACCCGCTCCACCCGCCCCGATGGCCGCGCCCTTCCTGCCGCCGATCAACGCGCCTGCGACAGCCCCACCGCCGACCATCGCCGCCGTGCGAGACTTGCGCCCGAAGCGTGAATGATGCCGCCGCCGATCCTGTGCAGAGGCCATCGGCGCGAGCGTCACGAACAGGATTACAAAAGATAATAGTAGTAACGAAACTTTTTTCATGTGCGTTTCTCCTCTTTCGACTCTTTGATTTTGAATTTAATTTGGGAAGAGAATCGTACTATCAAAGATGCTAAGAGCAAATCGTATTCCGCGCGGAAATCCAACTCGCTTAATGTGGGGAAACTCAAATTCATTCAGGCTTTTCGTCATCTTCAAGCAATGTCCTGATTATGGACTGCGCGATGTCTTTACATTAAAGCGATGTTAGAACGTATGCATTTAATGCTTGAATGAATCAATCAATCGAGAAGCACAGGGAAGAAGGAGTCAGCCACAGATGACACGGATAGACACAGATTCAAGAGCAGCAGAAAGACATTCTCTTCATCTGTGCGAATCTGTGTCCATCTGTGGCTAAGGTTCTCTTGATGCGTCAGCCCTACAAGTTTGATTTTCTCTGAAAGGCTCTCGCATAATTCGTTGCATGACAACCGCACTCATTCATCATCCGATTTTCGCAGAGCATGAGACGGGCGAACATCATCCCGAAACTCCGCAGCGTTACGAAGTCGTGATGGAAGCTCTGCGCGCCGACGCGAAACTCTGGCCGCAACTTTTAGAGATCGAAGCGACGATTGCACCGCGCGGTGACGTGCAGGCCTGTCACACGCCGCAGCATTACAAGATGGTTGAGCGCGCTGTCAGTGAAGGTATCGGGTATCTCGATGCGGACACGATAGTCTCGATGCGTTCGCTTGACGCGGCCTTGCGTGCGGCGGGCGGCGCGTGTCGTGCTGTGGATACGTTGATGCGCGGCGAGGCGCAGAATGCTTTTCTTCCGCTCCGTCCGCCTGGACATCACGCCACATCCGAACGCGCGATGGGCTTCTGCCTCTTCAACAATGTCGCCATCGCTGCACGCTACGCGCAACAACACTACGCGGAGATCGAGCGCGTCGCCATCGTTGATTGGGACGTGCATCACGGCAATGGCACGCAGGGCATCTTCTACGATGATCCGACGGTCTTCTTCTTCTCCATGCATCAATATCCCTGGTATCCAGGCACAGGCTCGCATGGTGAAACGGGTTTGGGACGAGGGCGCGGTTCGACGCTCAACGTGCCTGTTCGCGCTTCCACTCGCGCACGCGACCAACGCCGCATGTTTGACGCCGCGCTTGAAGAGATCAGCGCAAAATTCAAACCTGATCTCATCTTTATCTCGGCGGGCTTCGACGCGCACGAAATCGACCCGCGCGGACAGTTGAAACTTG
>MWWJ01000007.1_pt1 | contig 20073 bp, 20 predicted proteins | sample 1047271 | NCBI WGS metagenome assembly MWWJ01 (sample SAMN06349965, study PRJNA376086) | soil metagenome | isolation source: CN-4 sample Antarctic (ecotone) soil | place: Antarctica | collected 2015-01-13 | reverse complement strand
CAGAGCCCGACGACGATCCCGATTGCCCACCACCTGACTATACCCCGGATGCAGGCAGTAGCCAGCGGGCAGCCTTTTGGGGCGTCAGTGTCGCCCTGATGAACTTCTTAACTGAGATGCGCACAGCCCATAAGTGCATGCCAGCTACCTTGTTCTATGCCCAGGCGATTCGGAGTATGGGCCGCGAGGGAACCATTCTCGAAATGCAAGCGACGATCCGCATCCACCATTGCAGCTACAGTGATCGGCACGTCAAGAACGCCCGCCGCCAGTTCCACCAACTCGCACAGGCATACCACCAAGCAACACAGCAGGGTGAAATAATTTCACCCCCCCCCGCACATAGAGAGGAAGTTAACTTAATCCAAGCCGACGCTATGCCGCCCACGGGGAGTTTGGGGTGTGATTTTTGTTGGAGTGTGCCCCAGGTCGCACCAGACCCCGAAGCCCTCGGTATGCAGCCCGACCAGGAGCAGGCCGAGCTGGAGGAGGCACGCGGTGCTGGAGATGATCGCCAGCTTGCGCAGGAGCGTGTGAGCCCCGCCCAGCGGGCACCCGACCCGAAGCGCCGTCGCAAGCCGATCAGCAACCCGCCAACCGTTGACGACGTGCCCGAGCTGAAACGCCGACGCTATGCTGCTCAACGTGCCGCCCAACGTGCACACGACCACGGCAACGTGGCGCAGGCCCGCGCTATTACCCGCAGCATTCGCACCTACCGCGAGCAGATCGAGCGTCTAGAGCATGCGTGTGCAGCGCGACAGGCCGAGGACCAGGGCAGCCAGCCACCAACGCTGTTTGACCTTGCCAACGCGCCAGTGCCAACTCCTCCACTGGAAACACTAGATTCAGGCAGCTATACAGCAGCCACCCGGCGTATACCTAACAAAAATCACACCCCAATCCCCGTTCGCACTGCTCAGGAGGCAGCGTGTATCGACACCGATGGTGCTCGATCGCCCTCCAACGGCTTAGCGGGCGATGGTCATAGTGTCAGATTAGGGTCTAGACCCTCAAGAAATGGTGTCAGGAAATGCGAAAAAGAACTCTATTCTGACGTATTTTCGGGGGAGTTCTGACGTCAGTCTAGGGTATACCCTAAAATGATAAATCATAACTTGTCATAGCTCCTTCGTTCATCTTCAACAAAAAATAGGCTGGACGAGGTTGATAACCATGACAGATATCGCATGTTAAGCCATTACCCCCTGGCTCTGTACCACTCCAGGTGCCAGCGACTCGACGTAGCGACTGTGACTAGCGGTGGGCTTCAAGAAGATTGTTTTTGCTTGCCGCGTCGGTGATTCGCCAATATCAAGGTCAGCAGTTTGGCGCTGTTTCTTCTTGATCACGGAGGTTAGCGACGAGGCACCTACCATCATGCGGCTAGGGATCTTTACGTCTGATATCATATGCGCCCAACAGTCTTTCCAGTTCTGTCATTATTTGGTTAGTCGAGAAGAATTGTATACTATGGATGCCAAGCGCCCGGGCTCCCTCGATGTTCTCCTCGCTATCATCAATGAAAATTGCCTCTGCCGGTAAGACGGCGAGTCGTTCCAAGATAATCTGGTAGATGCGGGCGTCAGGCTTTTTGATCCCTTCTTCGGCTGAACTGACAATCAGGTCGAAGAGATCAGTGATGGCGCGGCGTTGGAGTAGCGCGCGTCCGAACGACCAGGTGTTCGTTAGGGCTGCCACCTGGACGCGTGAGCGTAGCGTCCGAGCATAGGTGACAAGGTCGTCGTTAAGCTGCTCACCCGAAAAGGCATGCTCAACGAGCAAACGCACGTGGGCTTGGTCGGCCCTCAAGCGCCTCGCAGCGCGGCGGCAATATTCCTCAGCCGTTATCGTGCCGATATTGGCAGCTTCAATATCTGGGCCGTGCCAGAGGACGTGGTTTAGCGTGCCAGGCATGATTCTCATTTTCTCTTCCCAGTGTGCAAAAAAGTCAGGCTGCGGCCAAGGGAAGAAGACGCCACCGATATCAAATACTATCGCGCGGATCGGCAGGGTGATCGTGGAAGCAAGATGAGAATCCATGTTGTCCTTTCCGCTAACGGTCCTCACTGAGCCCCCTGGTCAGCACGCAGTGGCGTATGCGTGGCTGGGGAGATGGTGGTGGTCGCGGTCGTGGTCGTGGTCGTACATCCACTGCCCACCAACCAGGACTAGACCTACGGCCACTAGCTGGCACGCGATACGTCTTCCCCTGGTAATAGTGAGGTAAACCATTGGTTGTCTCTCGTCGCCGGGCTATTATCGATGATGGTGATATTGCAATTAGTAGTATATCCCACCCCTCTCGGAAGTCATAACCACTTTGAAAAGCACCATGAATCAAATCCTGAATCTATTCTTCTTCAATTGAAAAATGGTAGTATTCAATGACGGAAAGGTAGACCGGTAATGACCGATACGCCAGCTAAAAAAAATGGGAGGAGCGCGGCCGGGAGCAGGCCGGACCCAAACGACCTACAAAATCGGGGTTCCACGCCCAAACCGCCGGTTTTTTTGACCGCTCGCTTCGGACTACGCATGTAGCCGATGAGCATGGACGGAAAACCCCTGCAGCAGTATTCACGTATGCTACAGCAAAGCGGCAGGGGTTTCCGCATACATTTCTGCGGACCACGGCGACCCGATCGGCGAGCGCCACGCGCCTGTCGCCAAACACTTGTTTCCCGATACCCCACGACGGGTCAACGTGCAGCAGCGCGTCCAGCACAAAATACACGAGCGGCGTCATCCTTGGCATGTGTGGGAGCCGATGCCCGCCGCTTGGTCGTATGCAGAGCCCGAAGCGACCGTGTCAAAAAAACCGGCGGTTTGGGCGTGGAACCCCAAAATCAGTGTGGAAGCGGCCCGCAGGCTTCAGGAGATCGTCAAGCGTTACGGCGGCGATCCATCTCAACTCATCGAGGGGCTTATAAACCAGCACTACAGCATGATCAAACCAACTGTGGTAGAGCTACTGTCGGATGCTGCTACTCAGCTTGTTGCACTGCTTACACCTGAGGCGCAAACCGTCGAAACCCTCTGTAAGCGACTCAGAATGTCGAAGGCCGAGCTGGAGCGCCTTGTCGCTGTGAACCAAGATGAGTTGGTTAAGAAGGGTCTGCAGCTCCATGTTGCCACCCACAGCGAGGTTGCACGTGCGATCAAGATTCCTGGTGGGCTGAATAGGGACGAACCGACGTACTACAATAAACTCTCGCGAAACCTGTTTCGTTTGCAGTAGCATTTCCTTCCTTTACGCTTTACACTTAGCTAGTCTATCGTGACGTAGCGTACGACGGAAGCACGGTCAGCGACCCCGCTGGCCGTGGCGCGTGGCGATGGCCGAGCGCGGCCTCGCACGCTGGGAGCCCCACCGGACGGTGGTTGCAAGATAAGGGCCTCTTAACCATGCTTAGCGCATGGTTTAAGAAGCCCACGTGGGGTTTCGACGTCCAGGTATGACTTGTAGGGGTAAGTGTGAGGTAGGGGCATTGATTGAGGCAGATGAGCATGTGTAAGGAGTTATGACGAAATGCCGCCTCTAGACTTTGGACGCTCGTTGTCGATTTGTACCCTGGTGATCGTTGCGGCAGGTTTGGGTACAATGGCATTTCGTTCTACTGACCGGGGTGTTACCTTTGGAGCAACATTATGGATGCGAATGAGAAGCAGCAGGCTTGGGCGCTCATAGGGGAGTTACACGAGACTAAGGGCGGGAGTAAGGCACAGCTTTACCGGGTGGTTGAGGTGCTCGGAATCGAGATGGTTCAGACACTGCTAGCGGAAACGCGTGCGATTGAGGCTACTGGTGGGTTATTGCGGAAGGATGGGGAGCGCCGAACAATTGGTGGTGTGTTTTTTAGCTTGGTGCAGAATCGGTGTAGCAAGGAGCAGTATAAACGCATCTTCAAGCCACCACGCCCGCCCCAGCCCGTGCCTGTTCCAGCAGCTCCACTGTCGTCTACGGCTACATCCGCAGCGCCAGTGCAACCGCCACCATCTGCGCCCGCGCCATCCGAGCAGGCCCACCAGATCGCCGGCGTCATCGTGGAGAAGTTGAAGATCAGCGCGAAGAAGCAGATAGCAGTTGCGCGCGATGTGGATCGGGTCGGCGTCCCCGAGGCACTCGCAGCACTCCGAGCGACACTTACGGTGGAGCAGCAGGGTGGGCGCACCGATGCCGAGGGGAAGCGCCTCAAACCTTTGGTGATCTGGCGGACGGCGCTGGACGCAGTAAACAAACAGGTTACGGTCGTTGGAGGGTCCGATCTCTAGATCGGAGGGGCTATATTGTAGTGATACGCTGTTTGGGGCTTTGTCTACTATCAATAACCCGGATTCTTGACACTAACTATGTACCGATTTTTTGCGCTTCCAGCTGCTCAGCTGGTCGGAGATGATCAGGGAGGCATACATGAGTACAGAGGCAGGCATGGGAACGTCCGTCGTGTCTTCGATCGCGCCGATGCTGTCGGTGCGGGATGGCGCGCGAGCGGTTGGGTTCTACAAGTTGGCATTTGGGGCGAGCGAGGTCTACCGAGTGGAGGATCCCGATGGTGCGGTGGTGTCTCGTCTCTCCGTTGATGGTGCGGAGTTTTGGGTGAGTGATGAGTCGCCTGAGAATAGCAACTTCAGTCCAGAGTCGTTGGGCGGTGGGTCTGTTCGGCTGATCTTGACCGTGCCGGATCCTGATGCGATGTTTGCGAAGGCAGTTGCGGCAGGTGCTCAAGAGGTCTTTGCGGTGGAGGAAGCATATGGGTGGCGCGTGGGCCGCGTGATCGATCCATTCGGCCATCACTGGGAGATCGGCCGTCCGCTTGCGTCGTAAGATCACTGGCTCTCGGTTTTTCTGTATGGTAGTCAAAAGCTAGGAAGTGATTTGCCTCCAAAGTCACTTCCTAAAATACCGATTTAGGTGGTTAATTGGTACCAACAAAGGATATGCAAAGCGGCGTTTGCATACCCTATTTTCGAGCAGTTCTAGGTAGTGATAAGCGATAGGTATCATTGACCTGAGCAGTACACTATACCTATAGGGACTAGCTATGCGGCCTCCCTTCAGGTGTTCCTTCCGCGAGGGGAAGGAGCGCGGCTATCCCGCTGAATACAGGAGGATGGTTATGACGACGAGCATCCCGCTTGGCCCAACCGCGCAAAAGGTGCTGGACTATCTCAAGCAGGACCGCGGAACCGCGTTTGCAGCGGGCGATATCTGCGAAGTTGCCGATTGTTCGACGGGGCAGGCCCAAATTGCCCTTGAAACCCTGGCTGATGCCGGCCTGATTGAACGGCAGACGAGTGCGCTGGGGGCGACGACCTACGTCGTGCGTAAATAAGGCTGGCGCTCTCATTGACCGCCGTGTGGTGGTCGAGACACCGGCGCAGCACCGCGCGTGTTAGTCCGCGCCGCGTTCCTCCAAGCGTGCCCGTGCAGCGCGTACGTGCAGGAGCGCGAGCTCCAAGGACCCTTCAAACGCGCGGAGGTCCACGAGCGACCACGCGTCCTCCCAATGGACGCGTGGCATGTGGTCGGCCTGCAAATCACGAGCCCAGGCATGAATCATCTCAACTATCACGATGATTAACGCTTGGCGGTCGCTGTCGTCCAGGTCGCTATCGTCCAGGTCGCCGTCGTCCATCATGGCAGTGTCCTCCCTGCGTGCTGCGCGCAGCTCACCAGCGCGTTGGGCCGGGAACGATGCGACTGGCGGCGCTCCCGCTGCCTGCCATGTATCGCTCCGTTCAACATGTTTCGTTGCTCAGATCTAGTATCATTCTGACATGCTAGGACATTATGACTGAGCGCGGCGACCAGTGGATCACAGTTGAGGATGCAGCTGACATTCTCCGGCTCACTACACGCCAGACGAACCGCTATGGCACTGGCCCTGATGCGCGGCTGCATATCAAGCGGGTTGGCCGGCGCGTGTTGTACTCTCGCCAGGATGTCGAAGTACTAGCTGAGGAGCTTAATGTTACGCTCCGTCCCACAGTAGCGAAGCCGCCCAAATCGGAGCTCGTCCCTATAGGCGAAGTATTCGAGACGATGAATGCGATGCAGCTCCGACTGGAACAGGCGGCGCTTGATGTAGGGCGTCTGCAAGGGCTCCTTGAAGCTCAGCGACAACAGATTGCGGATAGTGAAGCTATTAGGAAGAAGTTACAGGACGTCGAGGCAGAGCGTGACCGGTTGCTCCAAGTGCAGCAACGGCTTGACGAGGCAGAGGCTGAACGCGACCGACTACAGCAGCGGGTTGCTCAGATGGAAGACGAGCGAGCTCCACCACAACAGCAGTCGTTGTGGAACCGGCTTCGTGGAAAATGACCTACCAGGACGTCTAAGATATTCTTGCACTATCATGTTATGATAAGGAGTATCTAATAAAGTTGCCCCCGGCGATGTGTTCAGCATCCCGAGGGCATGGCCTAGCCTAAGAGGAGGCATTAGCAAATGACAGTATCACACGCCCCCGCACAGCCACGCAAGCAGAAGCGGAAGCCTGACCCAAGCAGGATCTACGAAAGCTATGTATACGCGGTTAGCACCATTGGTAAACGCCGCGCCGCTCGTCACGTCGCTGAACAGTATGGTCTCTCGGATGACACGATCCGACGACTTATCGCGAAGATCGAGCGAGTCGACGATACCCCTGCGGAGCTCACCTACATCGCGCCTGATCCCCTGTATGACAGCCGCCGCATGGCCTTAAGTGCCCTATTGGTGGAGGCCGCCAGACCTGCTCAACAACGTCGCCTAGAGAACACGCGACAGCCGCAAAACGACCTCGTACCGCCTGCTTATGTAGAGCCTGAACCGCAGGCATTGCCGCAGCCCGACGGCCCCGCTCAGCGGCATATAGTTATGTCAAATACACCTAATTTTGAGCTTGAAATGCGGCAAATTGGGATCGAGTTTACCAGCCAAAAGCCGCAAATTGGAATGCCGCAAACCCGCACCACCGAACGTGAACAACAGCCGCAGGACAGTATCATAAAGCCGCAGGTCAGCGACCAAGTTGTGACCAGTACTGGAGATACGGTGGCATCCAAAGATCTGACCAGCCAGGAAGCTCCAGGAGCGATGGAAGCAACCCCGCCCACGCGACTCCACCCTACCCCGATCAGCATGCATGCTGATTACATACAGCAGCGCACAGCACCCAGACAGCGACCAATCCCAGTGCTCAACATCCATACCATCGCCGCGCAGCTTCTTCAACCCGGCCCCGTGCTGGCTATGGTGATCTTCGTGATCCTCGTAGGGTTGATATATATGAGGCTCTTGAAATAGCAGAAACGCTTAGAAACGTTTCACTAGAGCAACCTGAACTAGCCCAAATAGTACAGCGATTGCACGCTTCAGGTGTTTCGCAGAATAAGATACTAGAGGCTGTTTATAATGTTCGGCCAGGGGGAATCCAAGCCTATGCACAGGCTAGAGAACAGTACCGCGTTCTAGTCGAAGTAGCCCAACTTTGATAGTGATGCTATAAGATATTGTTACCAAATATTACACGGGGTAGAGGATGGCAGTCAGTCGCGGTAACATTGCTGCACAGTCCTGGTAACTGGTTACTGGTAAGGCTAGATTGCAGGGCAACAAAAAAGGCTAGGTCCATATGCTTATTGGAAGTGATACGCACCGAGCATAAACGCCTTAGCCTTAGATCGGCTGGGAGCACCGGCCCGGACAGCCACACAAATCGTAAGTCTTAGCTACTACTGAATGAGAAGGACTTACTCTGCCAAGTAGTCTATTGATCCTTCTTCATTCTATAGATAGTAAGCCCGAACGTAATTCCGAGGAAAGTGATGAGGATAAGCATTAGAAGGGGTCACAACATTATTACCCCCGATCTGTTACGCTAAGGCCCCTGCGTGATGATCTAAGGCAAAAATTCGTACTCTACGGCTCCGAACGACCTTAATGTACTAAAAACTCATCGTCTGCTCGTCGTTTTGGTACGTAGATACCATAGACGGGTTATTTAGTATAATTTCGCGAGGAAAAAGTAGCCTGAAAGAGGAATTTGAGCGCATCGCAAGCTGTACCAGTTAATCGTACGTTTATTTGAACAGGTCTTGCACCATGTAGACGATGCCATGTGACACGTTTCCTGCTTTCCGGGAGAGCAATGCGATGCGCCGCATGAACGTTGCTGGACCCGCTAAACTTCTTCGCTAGGCCATGTTTACCGCATCAGAAAGCCATAGAATCGTTAGCGTAACAAACTACCCCTTTAAATGTTGTGACCCCTAGAACGTTCTGAATTTGTAGACTTTGAATATCGGTTGGAGCGAACCGTGGGTATCACAACGGAGATTGATCGAATCGACTAAGATCGGTTACAGTAGCGGTAGTTAAACGAATTAGCCGACCCCGTTCACCAGGTCGCCAAACTTAAGTGAACAAGACCGACTAATTCTCAAGCCCCAACGTCAGCGTCTTGGAATTAGAAGGCCCACCTCGCTGCCGTTGCTATATTACGCGTCTGACCATGATGATAGCACAACCTTGGTACAAATGCCACAACCCCCGGTGTCATTGTGCCATGCTCCTATCGATCAGACACGTGATGGCCTGCGAGGACCATCATGCCCAACCAGCCGCAGCAGCTAGCTATTCAGCAACTTCAGACGACCGCCCTTATGCTCCTCGACGCCGGCATCAGCGTTATCCCCTTACACAACAAAGAGCCGTTTGATCCCTATAAGCGGCCCTACCATGACAATAAAACCGGCGAGTTCGTCGAATACCCCCGCCTACGCTGGAAACCTTACACAATCAAGCGACCGACACGCCGCCAGGTCGAACGCTGGTTCAGCCCACAACTCGCAGTCCATAACCAGCCCAACGGCATTGGCTACTGCACCGGACCAGTCAGCGGCAATATTCAGGTGCTCGACTTCGAGAGCGAGCAACGCTACGAATACTGGTGCAGCGAGGTAGGACCACTCACTACGACCCTCCCCACGATCCGCACCGGCCGTGGCTACAATGTCGTCTGGACGTGCCCAACACCCTACACTGCCAAAGATCACGATCCCGGCCAGGTCGAGGCACGCGGCGACCAGCTCTACAGCATTGCCCCACCATCATGGCATCCCAAGGCTAAGCGCCAGTATGCCTACATTCACGGCGACCTGCTCCATCTACCACAGCTCGACCAAGTGACGAGCGATCACTTGATCGCCGCAGCTGCAGCTCCTCCCAAAGACGAGCAGATGACGCCTGCCCACCAGTCACATCCTATAGCCAGGCCAATCGTACTAGCCGCCGACGTGACGGGCGAGGAACTGCGTGCGCTCTACAACCAACAGTACGACTTCGAGACAGAGCTACGCCACTACGGGGGACGACCAGCCAGCGCCGCACGTTGGCATTGCCCCGCTCACCAGGACCACGAACACCACGACCAGGACGGCAGCTTTGACATCACACCGAGCAAGCACCCCGAAAAATACGGTCAGCTGATCGGCGGTTGCTGGCAACCAGCCTGCCGCTTATTCGGCACCAGGGGCCGCATTATTAGCTCTTTCGATCTGATGCAGATCATGGAGAGCTTGACCCGCAGCCAAGCCCACCGATATGCCGCCGAGCGCCTTGGTATTGCTCACCAGCAGCACACCGTAATTACCTCCACAACCGCCCAGGATGCCCCAGGAGCGACCGACGACCAGGACGACGATCCCGACGATGGGAGCACACCTGACGACGATCCAGATTGCCCATCACTTGACTACAACCCAGGTGCAGGCAGCAACCAGCGGGCAGCCTTTTGGGGCGTCAGCAGTGCACTGATGGACTTCCTAACCGAGATGCGCACTGCCCACCAGTGCATGCCCGCCACGCTCTTTTATGCCCAGGCGATCCGCAGCTTAGGCCGCGAGGGCACCATCCTAGAAATGCAGGCAACCATCCGCATTCACCATTGCAGCTACAGCGAGCGACACGTCAAGAATGCCCGCCGCCAGTTCCACCAGCTCGCAGCCGCCTACACGCAACTCACAGGGGGTGAAATAATTTCACCCCCCCCAGCACATATAAAGGAAGTTAACTTAATTCAGGCTGATACTACGCCACCCATAGAGAGTTTGGGGTGTGATTTTTATTCGAGTGTGCCCCAGGTCGTAGTGGACCCCGAAGCCCTCGGTATGCAGCCCCACGAGGAGCTCGCCCAGGAGCAGGCTGAGCTGGAGGAGGCCCGCAGCGCCGCCGATGATCGCCAGTTCACAAAAGAGCGTGTGAGGCCCCCCCATCCCAAGCGCCGTCGCAAGCCGATCAGCAACCCGCCGACCGTTGAGGACGTGCCCGAGCTGAAACGCCGGCGGTATGCCGCCCAACGTGCCGCCCAACGCGCCCACGACCAGGGCAACGTGGCACAGGCCCGCGCTATTACGCGTAGCATTCGCATGTACCGGGAACAGATCGAGGCTTTAGAGTGTGGGTTGAGAGCACGCCAGGTCGAGGAGCAGGCCAGCCGGCCACCGACATTGTTCGACCTTGCCCAGGAGTCAGCTCCCCCACCGGAAACACTTATTTCCAGCAGCTATGCAGCAGCCACCTGGGGGCTATCCCAACAAAATCACACCTCAACCCAGGGAGTGTTTATCGTGGGTGTGGAGGCTGATAGAGGGTGCTAGGAACTGCAATGCTATCAGGCGGATGAAGCGGAGCGCCGGGGTGATGAGGAGTGAGTTGAGTTCATTCGACAGGCAGCAAAAATGGTTCCTTAGTTATGGATGGGGGTCTCTACATATAAAGGCGATTTGGTGGAACTGCTGTGGGTACTGGTTGGTGTTCCCGTGCCGGATATGGTTTAGCCTGCGCATTAAGCGTGATGAGTTGACTCCCACGCCGAAGGGTCAGTTTCATCACCTTGCCACTCCCGATTTTCATTCGCAAGGCTTGGATCGCTTGCCCGTATACGAGACTTTCTTCGGCAGTCGCTGCACGAAGAGCTGGAGCGAACTGGATACCATCAAGCTCGGTAAGTGTGTCGCCGACCTTAATACCCGCTTGTTGTGCTCCGCTCCTAGGTTCGAGATACAGCACGTGACTTTGGGCGTCAATGACGACACCTAACACTGGACTAACCATACTCTCCTCTATCGTTGAGGTACTGTCTTGGGGTGCTTGGCTAAGGGGAGCTATAGACTGATTGGTTCCGCATGCTATGAAGAGGAAGAACGTAGTGAGGGTTACTGCAGCAATCTTTACTAGGCTGGTTGACGTGCTTAGATACTTCATTGAATGCATCCTCCTGCTGGTCTTGGTGAGGTAACGTATGGTCATATACATGCACTGAGCCAGCACCCCCACCTGGAAGACCTGTTTTCCGCAACTATACAGCAGCCACCTGGAGCCTACCCCAACAAAAACACACCTCAATCCCTGCTCGTACTGCTCAGGAAGCAGTGTGTAGCGATACCGACGGTGCTCAACTGCGCTCCAATGAGCTAGGGAGAGACGGCCATAGTGTCAGCTTAGGGTCTAGATCTTCGAGCAATGGTGTCAAGAAATGCGAAAATGAACCCTATTCTGACGCATTTTCGGGAGAGTTCTGACGTCAGGTTGAGGTATACCCTAAAATGACATGTTACTGCTGCCATGAGTGGCCATACGGTTTGGAGAGATGTTTCACATCACTCGCATTGTGCCGCTAGCTTTGGCCATCCACGTAAAAATGAGCTGGATGAGCGAAGTAGGCAGCACAGGATATTTCTTAGTAGGTTACATAAAAAGTTTCACCTTAAATATTAACAGGCTACTGCCGACATTCCGTAAACTAAAAAGGCCCTCGAATACGAGATACTATGAATACAAATGCACCGTTTCGGGGCGTTAGGCAAAGCACTCCTCCCTGGGTCAGCCACGCGCACCTGTCAGCACATTCGTGCTTGACTCTCACCTTAGGACAGGGTTTATACTGTTCGTGCAACCGCAGCATAGAGGAGAAAGACCCATGACAACCACGGAACCGAAGATCGAGCAGCGCACCGAACAGCACTACGTTGGCATTCGAACCTCGGCAGCCATCCCTGAACTGCCTACCGTGATCCCGCAGCTGCATAGTGAAGCCCACGCGTGGTTGGCCACGCAGGGCGTGGCCCCAGCTGGCCCACCCTTCATCCGGTATTACACCACAGATATGGCCACATCGCTCGATATTGAACTGGGATGGCCGACTGTCCGTGCCTTGTCAGGCGATAGCCGCATCCAGGCTGGCGTGCTCCCGGCAGGTCGCTACGCGGTGCTGCTCGCCACAGGGCCGTATGATCAGCTCGTTTCGGTCACGGCGGGACTGCTGGCATGGGCGGAAGAGCACGGGGTCGTGTGGCAGATGGATGGGGAGGAGTGGGGCGCACGGGTCGAATGGTACCTGACCGATCCAGGGAACGAACCAAACCCCGCGCAATGGGAGACAGAGCTTGCGTTTCTGACCGTCTGAACAGGTGGCACAACCAGCGTCGGGGCATACTCACCCCGGCGTGTAGCGTACCGCCAAGCGCGCTGTACGCCAATCTGCGGGGCGGTAACTCTCCAATCGGCAGAAGTGCAGAGGGTGACTGAAAAGATATATAAATTATGATGATGACGTTGAAGAGATGTGGAAGTGTACAGCCGAGAAGGAAGCGGGCATTGGCTACCAACGCAGTGCGCAGATCACGTCGGGGATGGGAGACCCTGCAGCGGCCCGCTCACACAGGAGCGTTGCTGAGAAGCTAGGCCGCTTTACCTTTTTGGGGCGTTAAGCAAAAACCCCCTTATTGCGAGTTCCTATTTTGGTGTGAGTAGGAACTCGCGATGGGAAAAAGGCTACATATCGGCCCTTTTTTGATGTGAAATCTAGGGGAAAACCTGCAAAGTTCCGCTTCAGGTGGTTCATTGGTACCAACAAAGGCTATGCAAAGCGCTGTTTTCACAAGCTATCTCGCTCCTCTCCTATTTGAAAAGTGGCAGAAATACCCCTTGTGCTCCTATTTGAAATATACTACAATCAAATGGAGTAAAGGATTAGGGAGATGGCAGGTGTCAAAGAGCGCAGTGGTGGTGCACGGCCGGGAGCAGGACGACCGCAGACAACCTACAAGCTCATGGAAACGCCTGCACGCCAACTGCGGGAACTGGCAGCTACGCGCAACATGCATCCCGAAGCCCTGCTCGCACAACTGATCGCCGAGGCAGCTCACCAGGAAGCCCAACCCATGCAGGACGATGCTGCACACCTGTTGCACCTGCTTACCCCTGAACCCCAGACCGTCGAAACCCTCTGCAAGCGTATACGAATGTCGAAGGCCAAGCTAGAGCAGGTGATTGCTGAGCACCGCGAGGAACTGGTACAGCATGGCCTCCACTTGTACACCGCGACCTCTAGTGAAGTAGCTAAAGCGATCAAGCTGCCAAGTGTGCTCAATCCAGACGAATTAACCTACTATAGCAAGCTGTCGCGTAACTTATTTGGCCTGCAATAGAGACAATAATGCTTTACAATAGGCGAAACACGAACGACGGAGCGCGTCGCATAGGCTGGGCGCAGCCTCGCTCGCGGAAGCCCCGCTTGCGAGCGGTAGCAAGATAAGGGCTTCCCAAACACGCTCAAACGCGCGATTTGGGAAGCCCACGCCCACGACCAGGTGAAATGGCTCTCGGAAGTGGAAGGAGTTTTGCTATGCCCAAGCGGAGAATGGGCACCATCCCCAGCCATGTGCGATTGACCCAGGCGACGAGTGATCGTATCGACGCTTATCAGCACCAGCACCAGATTCCATCCTTCAGCGCGGCGGTTGAAGTGCTGGTGCGTATTGGCCTTGACCAGTCACCTGGCGAAATTCTGGCCCCCATGATTGCCTCGACGGTTAAGCAGGAGCTGGGGCGCGGGATGGAGCGGTTGATTAAGTTGCAAATCTACACCGCGATTGAGGCCGGCATCGGCCAACGCCTGACGGGGGCCGTGGTGCGGGACATCGGGCGCATCAAAAAGGATGACCCGGAGCGGGCCAACCGCATCCGACAGCTCGCTACCAAGGAAACGCGCATGCGGATCGCACGCGGCAGCATTGGGGAGGTTATTGCCGACCTGTATCAAGAGTTTGCACCGGACGACGATGGCGATCATTAAGGCGAGCTACCAGACGCGCGCTAAGGGCACGAAAGGGGTGATGGACTCCCATCGCTATTACTCCTACCGTGAAGGGCCGGACCTGGCACAGCGTCAGTGGTACGATCGCGATGGCCGAGCGTTGGACTTTGACACAGCCCGGGAGGAGATGCGGGAGCGGGCCGAGCACTACGGCTATACCTATCGGATTACCTTGAGCACCGCTGAGGCCGATCTCTCACCCGATGACTACCGCACCGTGCTGGGAGAGCAGTTCCCAGAGTATTACCTGATCGAGCATGCCAATACTGAGCACCCGCACGCGCATGTTGTGGCCTTTGGCAAGCAGACGGTCAAGCGCGACGAACTGGCGAGCATGCGCGTGCGTTTGAGTGAACGAGAGCAAATCCGAGAACAGGAACGCGCACGCGAACAGGCTCGCCTCAGGGAGCAGGAGGTGGCACGCGAGCAGGCACGAGCGCAGGAACAGGCGCGTCGCCAAGAGCTTGACCATGATTTCGATATGGATTGGTAGAAGGAGAGAACGATGTTTAAGCGCAAGCAGCAGGGAAGCGGTGCAAGTACACGTGCAGACCCGAAAGCGCGGGCCGAGTTACAGCACCAGCTCGAAGAGCGGTTGAGCTATTGGCGGCTCTTTTTGGAGGCCAAGCAGCTGGAGCTGGAGGAGCGGCGCGCGGCAGGTGAGTTCGCGGCAGATGTGCTGAAGCCGGTCGCAGCGCAGCAGGAGACATCGAAGCCAGTCGCACCGCAGCCGGTACAGCGAGCAGGAGCAGCCCGGACGAATGCAGCACCGAAGCCGAAGCTGGTAGAATCAGATGACCAACTCATCTGATGCGTCGATACGCTACGCCAGGCCAGCAGCTACGCTACCACACGGCACAAAGGCCGGCCCCCGAGCCGGTCCCTGCGGGCAAACCTTTGCTGCTCGTGTGGTGCGATCTGCTTGTGGCCTGTCTCCGCTTGTGCCCCGCTGGGAGTATGGTGTGCGGTGGAGTGGTGTGTTTGGAGGCCTGGTTGCTGTCGATAATAGCCGGTAGGAACAGTAAACTTGGGGACTGGTCATGAGCATACAAGAGAACAAAGCACTTATCTGGCGTGCCGTTGAGGAAGTCTGGAACAAGAAAAATATCGCGTTGTTTGACGAGTACCATGCAATGGGGCACGCGGTTCACGAGGACTGGAAACATTGGATCACAACAGAATTGTGGGTTGCCTTCCCTGATCTCCATTTCACGTTGGAAAGGCAGATCGCTGAGGGAGATTTGGTTGCGAGCCACTTCACGCTGCGTGCTACACACCTTGGTCCCTGGAAGGGCATCCCGCCAACGGGGAAACAGGTGGTGTGGAGTGGCGTGTCGATGGATCAAGTCGTAGCGGGCAAGATTGTGAACCATTGGTCTGGGCCGAACTTTCTTAACGTTGTGGAACGCCTTGGAGCACGGATTACCTTGGATCAGGGCTAGCTCCAACTCACAAAGCGGCAACAGCAGATAACCCGGATTCTTGACACTAACTATGTACCGATTTTTTGCGCTTCCAGCTGCTCAGCTGGTCGGAGATGATCAGGGAGGCATACATGAGTACAGAGGCAGGCATGGGAACGTCCGTCGTGTCTTCGATCGCGCCGATGCTGTCGGTGCGGGATGGCGCGCGAGCGGTTGGGTTCTACAAGTTGGCATTTGGGGCGAGCGAGGTCTACCGAGTGGAGGATCCCGATGGTGCGGTGGTGTCTCGTCTCTCCGTTGATGGTGCGGAGTTTTGGGTGAGTGATGAGTCGCCTGAGAATAGCAACTTCAGTCCAGAGTCGTTGGGCGGTGGGTCTGTTCGGCTGATCTTGACCGTGCCGGATCCTGATGCGATGTTTGCGAAGGCAGTTGCGGCAGGTGCTCAAGAGGTCTTTGCGGTGGAGGAAGCATATGGGTGGCGCGTGGGCCGCGTGATCGATCCATTCGGCCATCACTGGGAGATCGGCCGTCCGCTTGCGTCGTAAGATCACTGGCTCTCGGTTTTTCTGTATGGTAGTCAAAAGCTAGGAAGTGATTTGCCTCCAAAGTCACTTCCTAAAATACCGATTTAGGTGGTTAATTGGTACCAACAAAGGATATGCAAAGCGGCGTTTGCATACCCTATTTTCGAGCAGTTCTAGGTAGTGATAAGCGATAGGTATCATTGACCTGAGCAGTACACTATACCTATAGGGACTAGCTATGCGGCCTCCCTTCAGGTGTTCCTTCCGCGAGGGGAAGGAGCGCGGCTATCCCGCTGAATACAGGAGGATGGTTATGACGACGAGCATCCCGCTTGGCCCAACCGCGCAAAAGGTGCTGGACTATCTCAAGCAGGACCGCGGAACCGCGTTTGCAGCGGGCGATATCTGCGAAGTTGCCGATTGTTCGACGGGGCAGGCCCAAATTGCCCTTGAAACCCTGGCTGATGCCGGCCTGATTGAACGGCAGACGAGTGCGCTGGGGGCGACGACCTACGTCGTGCGTAAATAAGGCTGGCGCTCTCATTGACCGCCGTGTGGTGGTCGAGACACCGGCGCAGCACCGCGCGTGTTAGTCCGCGCCGCGTTCCTCCAAGCGTGCCCGTGCAGCGCGTACGTGCAGGAGCGCGAGCTCCAAGGACCCTTCAAACGCGCGGAGGTCCACGAGCGACCACGCGTCCTCCCAATGGACGCGTGGCATGTGGTCGGCCTGCAAATCACGAGCCCAGGCATGAATCATCTCAACTATCACGATGATTAACGCTTGGCGGTCGCTGTCGTCCAGGTCGCTATCGTCCAGGTCGCCGTCGTCCATCATGGCAGTGTCCTCCCTGCGTGCTGCGCGCAGCTCACCAGCGCGTTGGGCCGGGAACGATGCGACTGGCGGCGCTCCCGCTGCCTGCCATGTATCGCTCCGTTCAACATGTTTCGTTGCTCAGATCTAGTATCATTCTGACATGCTAGGACATTATGACTGAGCGCGGCGACCAGTGGATCACAGTTGAGGATGCAGCTGACATTCTCCGGCTCACTACACGCCAGACGAACCGCTATGGCACGGGCCCTGATGCGCGGCTGCATATTAAGCGCGTTGGCCGGCGCGTGTTGTACTCTCGCCAGGATGTCGAAGTACTAGCCGAGGAGCTCAATGTCACGCTCCGCCCCGCAGTACCGAAACCGCCCAAATCGGAGCTCGTCCCAATCGGCGAAGTATTCGAGACGATGAATGCGATGCAACTCCGACTGGAGCAGGCCGCGCTTGATGTAGGACGCTTGCAAGGGCTCCTGGAAGCTCAGCGACAACAGATTGCGGATAGCGAAGCTGTCAGGAAGAAGCTCCAGGACGTCGAGGCAGAGCGTGACCGGTTGCTCCAGGCGCATCAACGACTTGCCGAAGCAGAGGCTGAACGCGACCGACTACAGCAACTAGTTGCTCAGATGGAAGACGAGCGAGCCCCACCACAGCAGCAGTCGTTGTGGAACCGGCTTCGCGGGAAATGACCTACCAGGACGTCTAAGATATTCTTGCGCTGTCATGCTATTATAAGGAGCATTGAATAAAGGTGCCCCCGGCGATGTAATCAGCATCCCGAGGGCATGGCCTTAGCTCAGGAAAGGAGCAAAGACAGATGGCAGTATCACACGCTCTCGTCCAGCCGCGCAAGCGCAAGCCCTTGCACCCCGGTCGTGTCTACACATTGTATTGTGCGGAGAGCCAGCAGCACGGGAAGCGGGGTGCCTATGGGCGTGTCGCCGCCCTGCTTAATGTCAGTGACGAAGCGATCCGCAAAGTGGTGCAACGCCATGAAGCAGCGATTACACCGAAGATCGATGCATTCAGAGCGAGTGAAACTGACTACCACCCAGCCCCCGGCCAGCTCGCTTATGAACAACAACGTGGGCAGCTCGCCTGCCAGCTACCCGTACCAGTTATCTATACAGCTGCCAAGGACACCACACCGACACCGCCGACCATAGCACCCGAAACGCCAACCACACCGCCTCTAAGAGCACTAGAGCCTACACAAATCCGGACGGAAAACCGGACCAACGACCTCGTTTCAAGTTGGTCTTCTTATGTCGAATTGGAGACGGAAACAAGCTCAAAAGTTGGCAATATGGCCAGCTTAAGCCAACTTCTCAACCCGGACAAAGACCAACCAGCCGAACGCGAAAACACTGTAGCAGCACACTCCGAAACACCAACCAAAATGCCAACCACCCAGGAAGCCCCAGGAGCGATGGAAACGATCCTACCCACACACCTCCACCCTACCCCGATCAGTATGCACGCTGACTACGTGCGCCAGCGTACAGCGACTAAGCAGCATCCAGCCCCAACACTCACCATGCACACCATCACCGCACAGCTCCTCCAGCCCGGACCCATACTGGCTGTAGTGATCTTCGCGATCCTGGTAGGGTTGATGTATTGGAAGTGATACGCGCCGAAACGGAGATTGATCGAATCGCCCAGGATCGGTTACAGTAGCGGTAGTTAATGGAATTAGCCGACCCCGTTCACCCGAGCGACCAAACTTAAGTGAACAAAGCCGACTAATTCAAGCTCCAACGTCAGCGTGTAGATTAGAGCCCTGCTCGCTGCCGTTGCTATATTACGTGCTGAGTTCGATGATAGCACAACTCTGGTACAAATGCCACAATCCACGGTGTCATTTTGCTATGTGCCCATCGATCACACATGTGATGGCCTACGAGGACCATCATGCTCAATCAGCAGCAACCAGCCATTGACCAGCTCCAGACGACTGCCCTTGCCCTACTTGCAGCTGGGATCTGTGTTATCCCTTTGCACGACAAAGAGCCGTTCGATCCCTATAAGCAGCCCTACCATGACAGCACAACCGGTGTCTTCGTCGAGTATCCCCGCTTACGTTGGAAAGCCTATGCGAGCAAGCGACCGACACACCGCCAGGTCGAACGCTGGTTCAGCCCACAGCTCGCACCTCATAACCAGCCCAATGGGATCGGCTACCTAACCGGCAACATCAGCGGAAGGGTGCAGGTGCTTGACTTCGAGAGCAAAGCCCGTTATGCCCAATGGTGTATCACAATCAGCCCGGAGCAAGCCCAGCAGTTGACCACAATCCGCACTGGACGCGGCTATAACGTCGTGTGGACGTGCCCAACACCCTACACCACCAAGGACCACGATCCCGGCCTCGTTGAGGCACGCGGCGATCAACTCTATAGCATCGCGCCCCCATCATGGCACCCAAAGGCCGGGCGCCAGTACACCTATGTACATGGCGATCTCTTAGCCCTCCCGCACCTTGACCAAGCAACCAGCGACCGTTTGATCGCGGCTGCAGCTGCCAAGGACAAACAGTTAGTAGCTCCCCACCATGCACCAGCACCAGCGCCCAGGCCAATGCCCACGACTACGCAGATCGTTAGCGGCGAGGAACTACGTGCCCTATATAACAACCGCTTCGAGCTTGAATCCGAACTACGTCGCTACGGAGGACGACCCGCCAGCGCCGCACGTTGGCATTGCCCCGCCCACCAGGACCACGAACACCATGACCAGGATGGTAGTTTTGACATCACACCGAGCAAGCACCCCGAGAAATACGGCCAACTGATCGGTGGCTGCTGGCAACCCGCCTGCCGCTTATTCGGGACCAGGGGCCGCATTATTAGCTCCTTCGATCTGATGCAGGTCATGGACGGTTTGACGCGCAGCCACGCCCACCGACACGCCGCCGAGCGCCTTGGTATTGCCTACAGCCAACACGTCGTAACCACTCCCATGACAGTCCAGGAAGCCCCAGGAGCAGCCGACGACCAGGACGATGATCCAGAGCCCGACGACGATCCCGATTGCCCACCACCTGACTATACCCCGGATGCAGGCAGTAGCCAGCGGGCAGCCTTTTGGGGCGTCAGTGTCGCCCTGATGAACTTCTTAACTGAGATGCGCACAGTCCATAAGTGCATGCC
>MWWJ01000006.1_pt1 | contig 20098 bp, 17 predicted proteins | sample 1047271 | NCBI WGS metagenome assembly MWWJ01 (sample SAMN06349965, study PRJNA376086) | soil metagenome | isolation source: CN-4 sample Antarctic (ecotone) soil | place: Antarctica | collected 2015-01-13 | reverse complement strand
GGCTTTTTTTGCAGGTTTGGCGGAGTTTCCAGATGAGCGGTTGGCGGGGCGGGGCATGGGCAGGCGGATTATTTGACTCCTAAAATACCGGCCGTGTAGCTGCCAAGGTTCTGTATCTCTCCGTTTTTTTGCCTCAACTGCACTTGGTAGAGTCGTTTGGCAATTTCGGCGGAGCCATGAGCCTTGATAGCCAATACCGCTTGGTCTTTGCGCAGCTTAAACTCATTGACCATCCGGCCGAACAGGGCTGTTTCTTGTTCGTTGTAATCGATTTCGGTTGTCTTAGGGGTGTAGATGATGGTAAATTCCAGCTCTACCACCTTCCTTCCTCGCTTGATTTCGCGGTAGGTGAAGGCTAAGTCGGTAGCTGTGTTAATTTCTTCGGCAGGCTTGAGCACGTTGGCTTTAAAGTCAGCGTAGAGCGTGTATTTCTCTTTGCCGGTAGCGTTATCGATTAGCCCAAGTTGCAGCTTAATGGCATCCAGCGAGACACGAAACGACTTGTCCGGCAAGTTTTTGTACATGGAAAAAATCTCGTACAACCGCTTGGCATAAATGCTATTAAGGGTAATAGCGAGGTCAAGTTGGAAGGTTGTAAAATGCGATTTCAGGTACCCATAAAACGGTCTGATTGTCGGGTCTACTCCAATTTCAAGGGTGCCGGTACCTTTCAGATAGCGAACGGAGGAAAAGAAATGGGTTTGAAGTAGGTCGCCACCAGGTAAATCGGCTTCCAAGACACGGCCCAACATTTTTTTGGTCACGTCCCGCAGCCGGTCATACTTGATTTCGTCGCCTGTTCGATGTTGCAGCTCAGTGATGGAAACATAGTAGAGCTGGCCAGGCAGGTCCGTTGGCTTCATCTCCCGCATAGCCAAGTAGAGCAGGTTCTTTTCCATCTTGGTCAACTCATACCGCGCCGAGGTTATGATGTTGGATTGTGCTAGGATGGGGGACTTATCAAAATCTTCATTTTTCATAGGAGAAACCATTTCAGGACCATTTTGCAAATATATGAGCTATTATTATTAGGCTCATAATAAATGACATAATAAACGGACATTTCCTCATAGTTAATCATGGGGTTGACGGACATTTCCTCATAGTTGACGGACATTTCCTCATAGTTCAGAGAGGTAAATTCAGCCCTTGACGGACATTTCCTCATAGTTGACGGACATTTCCTCATAATAGATTGGATAACTAATTGATTGTCAAGGGCATTTTTTGCTAATATTTGGAATACTTTGTTAAATAGTAAAAAAAAAAAAATCACAAATTTTGTCGCGTGCGAGTTTATCCACAAAAAAAGCTTTTAGGGCTCGTCCGGTCAGACCCAAGAAGCCACAACAAAAAAGAAACAAAAACCAAAGTCCTAGAAGCCAGTGACTTGCGCGCATTTTATAAACTATATATTATTGATAGTCAAAAGGTTATAAACTTAATTGACGAGCTTATGTACTACTTTGGGCCAGTGATTGCGGGGTAGTGCTAGAAAGGGCTAGGAAGGCCCAGGACGAGCTAAAAGGGTTCACGGGTATCAGGCGAGCCGAGAGGGTCCAGGAGGGCACCAAGGCAAGCTAAAAGGGCTGGCAGGTACCAAGGCGAGGATAGCACAGGGGGACGGACGAACGATTGGGCAGTGGGGGAAGGGCGGTAGTCCACTGGGCAGGTAGTCAAGCGGCCAAGTGGGGGAGCAGGCAGGGCAGGCAGGCGAGTACAAGCAAGGGGGCAGCAGGTAGGGTAAGAGCAGAAAGGGCAGCGTCAAAAAAGAGTAGGGGAAGGCCGCCGCAGGTGGGAGAAGTCGCCCGGGTAAGCCAGCACAAGCGAGGAAGCTTAGCCGGGTCAGTGGGGTGATTGGGCAGGCGGCAAGTCGAAGCTGAGGAGGAAGAGCCAAGACCAGGTAAGGAGAAGGCTAGCCACAAATGAGGGGGGGGAGACCAGGGAAGCAGGGGAGGGCAGCATCAAAAAAGAGTAGGGGGTAGTTGGATGGAGTGGCGCGGGAGTCGTACCTTGGAAGCATGTAATAGCTTGTTCGGTAGTAAAGCAAGTTATGTTTTTCGCTTCGCTCAAAACCCGTTCGCCCTCCGGGCTCACTTAACTTGCCCCTCCGGGGACCGCCTGATGCCCCCTGACCAGCCCCCCCGCCGCCGAGGCCGGCAGCCGAAGACCACGCCCCACCAGGTGCATACCGTGTCGGTGCGGCTGACCGACGCGGAGCACCGCGAACTGGCCACCGAGGCAAAGGACTACCACAAGTCGATGGGCGAGGTATTGCGGGCCGTGTGGGCCGGCACCCCCGACGCGGCCCGCCCACCCCGGCCGCGCACGGTGGAGGAAGTGGGGCAGCTGCGGCAGCTCATTGGCATGGCCGGCAACCTAAACCAGCTCACCAAGCAACTCCACGCCGGCCACAACGTGAGCGAGGCGGCCCGGCAGGTGCTGGTGCAGCTCTACCGGCTACTCGAGGACTTGGCCCCCGATTCGACGCGATGATAGGCAAGGTGAAAATCGGCAAGAGCTTCGGCGGCATTTGCCGCTATGTGTTCGGGGAAGAGAAGGGGGCCGAGGTGCTGGCCACCGAGGGCGTGCGCGGCACCTCAGCGGAGCACATGGCGGCCGACTTCAACGCCCAGCGGGAGCTAAACCCGAATTTGGGCAAGGCCGTGATGCACGTCGCGCTGGCCTGGCCAGCGGAGGAAAAAGAGCAGCTGCCCAACGAGCGGATGGAAGAAATCGCCCGCGCCTACCTGAAGGCGATGAAAGTGGACCCGGAGGGGACGCAGTGGGCGTTGGTGCGCCACAAGGACCAGGACCACCCCCACGCGCATTTGATTGTCAACCGGGTGGACAACGCGGGGGCCACGGTGAGCGACCAGCACAACTACCGCCATAGTCTGGAGGCGTGCCGGCAGCTGGAAAAGCAGTACGGCCTGGTTAGTGCCCAGGAAGTGAGCCAGGACAACCGCCGCGCCGTGCGCGAGCAGTTGCCGGAGCGGGCGGCGGCCAAATTGTACGTGCAGGACGCGCTGAGCCGGCACTTGCCCCACGCCACGAGCACCGAGGAGCTGACGGCCGCGATGCAGCGGGATGGTATTGGGGTGCAGGCCACGTACCAGAAGGAGAAATTGCAGGCCGTGGTGTTCGCGTACGAGGGCCACCACCTGAAAGGCAGCGAGTTGGGCCGGGCGTACAGCGGCAACAATTTGGCGAAGACCATCGAGGCGCAGCAGGACCAGGTGCAGCAGCAGCGGGCGGAGCTGAGCACGGCTGGTCAGCAGTACGGCCAGCACCGGCTAGAGCTGGATTTAGAAGCGTTCGGCCGGGAGTACGCCGCGCAGAAGCAGCAGGCCGAGAAAGCCGAGAAACAGGCCCAGGAGCGCCCGAGTCCCCAGCAGACACCCAAACCCCCACGTCCCACCATCGAGCGCGGCGGCGGCTACGGAATCGAATAATCTTTCCCTTTTGTGATGAATCCCACTCCCCCCACCACCCCCGGCAACGGCGTCGCTACCCTGATGGCCGAGATTGAGCGCATTGCCCAGGAGCTACGCGCCTACAACAAACGCCCCTTGCCGGCCACCGAGGACCAGGTACAGGCCCTGGTGCAGCTGGCCGAGCGCGACCGGCCCCTGACGCTGAATGTGAACAGCGAGGCCGTGGCCGCGCAGCTTGTGGGGAAGGTCGAGCAGCAGGCGAAGGTATTTCAGGACACCGGCTATCAGCTGATTACTTCCCTGGACGAGCGGCAGAAGGCCCTGACGAGTGCGCTGGACGAGCGGCTAGCGGCCCTGAAAGCGGCCGAAGCCAGCTTGCAGGCCACGGCGGAGCGCATCCCCCGGCAGGTGCCCTTGAACGTGTTTGAAAACTGGCGTTCGACGGTCGGCTTTACGTTTGGCCCCGTCGTGTTGGTGCTGCTTACCCTGCTCGTTACCGGGCATTTCTCGCGGGTGCCAAAAGCCGATTTAGAGCAGGTCCAAACCGAGAACAGCCAGCTACAGCAGGCGAATGAGCGCCTGACGAGGGAAGGGGTATTCTATCGCGACCAAGGGGCGGCGTTCCGGAAAAAGTATCCCAACACCGCGCCCTACTTTCCGAAGTACGTGGCCCCGGCTGCCCCAGCCCCAGCGGCCGAGTAGCCCGTTTTACATACTGTGAACGACCGTTTACAGCACGTAAAAGAGGCTAGTCACCGGATTAATTTGCTTTTACTTCCGTTGAAATACTTGATTCATAGACTTTAACATCTATCCCCTTTTTGCTTTTTAGCGCCAGTTTCGTTTGCCAAGGAACATTAAACAGCACGCGATTTTTGCAATTGTTGAGCAAATCCAAGTCAAACGCTAGCTTTTGGCCGTGGTCACTCCACCGCAGGTTGTGGTTCGCGGTGGTCAAGGTAACGACGCTTTTTTGTGACTGTGGTGCCGTCTGTGCAATGTGCAAGAGGTCCACGGTAGGCGTTTCTTGCATCGGTTCGGAAAAGGTGACTTCGTAGTGGGCGCGCAACCCGCTGGTGAGGGTGGCATCTTGCAGCGAGCAGTGCGCAATGGTGGGCAAACTGAGCTGGGACTGCTTCTGGGCGCTCCATTTGAGCAGGCTGGGGTAGAGGTCGCGCACCGTTTGCCCTTTCTTGCGGTGGGCATACAAGTCGCGCAGTTTTTCGTTGAACAACGTGCTGGCAAAGAATCCCCGGCTTTCGTTTTGCATGGCCCAGTTCTGGCAGACTTGCGCGGCGACTTGCGGAAAATACCGGTAGACAAACAGGTCGTAGACGGCCCAGGTCATGTACTCGTTAAACGTACCGAACGGGTCCTTCTCGTAGCCACTGCCCTTGTCCCAGGCCGTCGGCGCAAAGGAGGCGGTGACTTGGGCGGCGTACTGGTTGGTGACGGGATTGACGAACCCGTGGTCCATTTCGGTAAACAGCATGTGGATACCTGAGGCTACGTCCGCGGCGGCGGGGGCTTGCGCCGCGGTGGGGTTCAGCAGGTACTCGGGCAAGGTGATGAAGTCCGTGGCCACGTGGTTTACGTCCCGGTGGCAGTTCATGCGCCCCACCAAGGGCGAGAGCACGATGGCATAGCGGGCATCGGGCGGTGCATTGCCCAGTTCAACGGCCAGAAAGGCCAGGGCCTCGGGTACGCGCTGCGAGGCTTGGTAGGCGACCCGCAACGAGTCATAGTAGGGCTGGTGGCGCTGGTAAAAGGCCCGAAACCCGGAAGTGCGCACAAAATCTGTGATAACCCCCAAGTGCTCGTCAAACGCGTGGTGCGGCTCTTGGGCGAAAAAGGGAAATTGCCGCACGAGCTGGCCCTGTGCATCGAAAGCAAAGGCGTATGAATCAGTACGAAAGCTCAAGTACTTGTCCCATTCCTTGCGCGAGTAGTTGACTTGGGCGAGCAACGGATGCTGGGCGTAGGGGGCAAAATGCGCCTGTACCTCCCGGTAATAGCGCGAATTTTTGGCTACCTCCCACTGGTCTTGTTTGCCATAAGGCGTCAACGCCAAAACGATGTTAGCCAACTCGTAGGCTTCGGAACCAGCAATCGTGATAGGTGCCGCCTGGGAGGCCACGGGCTGGGCAGTACCTGAAAAGGGGCAAAGGAGAAACAGTCCAGCCAGCAGGCGGATAAACGAGTGCTTCATGAAAGGCAGCGGAAAAAGACCCACCCAATGCGGATAGACTCAGGTAACGCAAATATTGGTTAATTATGATAAGGCCCACCCACCACTGACTACGCACAGAAGATTGCATTAGTAAATGAAGGGTCGTCGCAGAGAAATGCTATATCATTAACCCCTGCCTCAAGAACCAAAAACTGCCATTTTTCCAAGGTGGCTCTTATAACCTATCTTATGTTAAGGGACAAAACCAAGAACTAAAGGGAAAAGATTGTACTTCCCCACTGCCCCCAAAGTTCTATTTAGAAGCAGTTGCGCGACGACGGGTTGGCCGGGGGGGAACCGGGGCCATAATGTCCAGATTCAGGTCGATTTTCCCCCGTTTGCGGGCAATCTCAGCCATCTGGGCTTGCAGGTTGTCTAGCAGGCGCTCAAAGGCTTCAGGGGAGCCGGCGTGTTCGCGCAGTTCGGTTTCAAACTCGGAAGGGGTGTGCTTTTTCATTTCCGGTAGTGGTAGCGACACTGCAAGACCAGGATGAAATCGGGGCCGACTTGATAGACCAGCCGGTGTTCGTCCGTGATGCGGCGCGACCAGCAGCCGGTGAAATCGTGTTGCAGGAGTTCGGGCTTACCGGTGCCAGTAGTGGGCGTGCGCACGCACTCTTTGAGCAGGGCGCGCAGGCGGCGGGCGATAGCCTTGTCCGTGTCGAGCCAGTAGAGAAAATCGTCCCAGGCGTGCAGGTCCCAGCGTAAAGTCATTCCGAGAGGGGGGGCAACTCGTGGGTTTGCCATTCCCCGCGCTGGGCGCGGGCCAGGGCAGCGTACAGGCGCTCGGCATTAGCCGGCGAGGCGAGCAGATAGGCCGTCTCATCCAACTCGCCGGCGGCTGGGGCGGCCGGGCTGCGCAGCTCGACATACGGCAGGCTACGCAGTAGCTCTAACAGGAAGCCGGCGCGGCTGTCGGGAACTTGGAGGGTGATTTCCATGAGGATAAAGATACGAATTAGGCAATAAGGCTTCAAAAGGGCATCTCGTCATCATCGAAAGTTGGGCGAGGGAAGCGGGGCGGCGGCTCAACGGGCACGGGCACCGGAGCCGGGGGCAAAGGGGACCGCCGGGCACGTTCGCGCAACAGGGCTTCGGCGTAATCATAGGCCGAGTAAGCGGTTTCGGTGGGGTCCAGGACCGTGTTGGGAACCGCTAATTTTCCCGACAGTAAGCCATTAAGGGCATGGGCGGCGAAGTAATCCAGCAGCGAGTGCTCACCCTCGGCAGGGGATGGAATCGGCAGAGGTAGGGGCGTGCTAGGTTCAGAGGCGGGGGCGAACAGCTCCGCTGGTGGTCCGGTAAGGCCGGTAGGGGGAAAGAAGTCATCTGCAGCCGTCTGATAAGAACGCTTTGGGGGGCGTCCAGCGGCTTTTTTTGCAGGTTTGGCGGAGTTTCCAGATGAGCGGTTGGCGGGGCGGGGCATGGGCAGGCGGATTATTTGACTCCTAAAATACCGGCCGTGTAGCTGCCAAGGTTCTGTATCTCTCCGTTTTTTTGCCTCAACTGCACTTGGTAGAGTCGTTTGGCAATTTCGGCGGAGCCATGAGCCTTGATAGCCAATACCGCTTGGTCTTTGCGCAGCTTAAACTCATTGACCATCCGGCCGAACAGGGCTGTTTCTTGTTCGTTGTAATCGATTTCGGTTGTCTTAGGGGTGTAGATGATGGTAAATTCCAGCTCTACCACCTTCCTTCCTCGCTTGATTTCGCGGTAGGTGAAGGCTAAGTCGGTAGCTGTGTTAATTTCTTCGGCAGGCTTGAGCACGTTGGCTTTAAAGTCAGCGTAGAGCGTGTATTTCTCTTTGCCGGTAGCGTTATCGATTAGCCCAAGTTGCAGCTTAATGGCATCCAGCGAGACACGAAACGACTTGTCCGGCAAGTTTTTGTACATGGAAAAAATCTCGTACAACCGCTTGGCATAAATGCTATTAAGGGTAATAGCGAGGTCAAGTTGGAAGGTTGTAAAATGCGATTTCAGGTACCCATAAAACGGTCTGATTGTCGGGTCTACTCCAATTTCAAGGGTGCCGGTACCTTTCAGATAGCGAACGGAGGAAAAGAAATGGGTTTGAAGTAGGTCGCCACCAGGTAAATCGGCTTCCAAGACACGGCCCAACATTTTTTTGGTCACGTCCCGCAGCCGGTCATACTTGATTTCGTCGCCTGTTCGATGTTGCAGCTCAGTGATGGAAACATAGTAGAGCTGGCCAGGCAGGTCCGTTGGCTTCATCTCCCGCATAGCCAAGTAGAGCAGGTTCTTTTCCATCTTGGTCAACTCATACCGCGCCGAGGTTATGATGTTGGATTGTGCTAGGATGGGGGACTTATCAAAATCTTCATTTTTCATAGGAGAAACCATTTCAGGACCATTTTGCAAATATATGAGCTATTATTATTAGGCTCATAATAAATGACATAATAAACGGACATTTCCTCATAGTTAATCATGGGGTTGACGGACATTTCCTCATAGTTGACGGACATTTCCTCATAGTTCAGAGAGGTAAATTCAGCCCTTGACGGACATTTCCTCATAGTTGACGGACATTTCCTCATAATAGATTGGATAACTAATTGATTGTCAAGGGCATTTTTTGCTAATATTTGGAATACTTTGGTAAATAGTAAAAAAAAAAATTTCACAAATTTTGTCGCGTGCGAGTTTATCCACAAAAAAAGCTTTTAGGGCTCGTCCGGTCAGGCCTAAGCAGCCACAACAAAAAAGAAACAAAAACCAAAGCCCTATAAGCCAGTAACTTGCGCGCATTTTATAAACTATATATTATTAGTAATTAACAGGTTATATGCTTAATTGTCGGGCTTATTTACTGCTATGGGCCGGGGAGTGCGGGGTAGTGCTAAAGAGCGGCTAGGAGGGCACCAAGACGAGCTAAGAGGGCAGAGGATACCAGGAGAGCTAAGAGAGGCTAGGAGGGCACCAGGACGAGCTAAGAGGGCTAGGAGGGGCAGCATAAGGACGAGCTGAGGGAGGGGCAGCAGTTGGGATAAAGGTGGCTAGGTGGTCAGCTGGTCGGGGTGAGGGGAGGACGAACGGCGGAAAGGGCAGTGGTCGAGGGGGGCAGTTGGGGGAAGGGGGCAGCAGTTGGGGGCAAGCAAAAAAAGGGACGGGTGGTGTTGTGCGGGCGGGCGGGGTTCGTACCTTAGTAGCCCGTGGAGGAGTCGTTTAGATGTAAAGCAAGTTATGTTTTTCGCTTCGCTCAAAACCCGTTCGCCCTCTGGGCTCACTAAACTTGCCCCTTCGGGGACCGCCTGATGCCACCCGACCAGTCCCCCCGCCGCCGCGGCCGCCAGCCGAAGACCACGCCCCACCAGGTGCATACCGTATCGGTTCGGCTGACCGAGGCAGAGCACCGCGAGCTGGCCACCGAGGCGAAGGACTACCGCAAGTCAATGGGCGAAGTATTGCGGGCCGTGTGGGCCGGCACCCCTGACGCGGCCCGCCCGCCCCGGCCGCGCACGGTCGAGGAAGTAGCACAACTGCGGCAGCTCATCGGCATGGCCGGCAACCTGAACCAACTCACCAAGCAGCTCCACGCCGGCCACAACGTGAGCGAAGCGGCCCGGCAGGTGCTGGTGCAGCTCTACCGGCTACTCGAGGACTTAGCCCCCGATTCGACGCGATGATAGGCAAGGTGAAAATCGGCAAGAGCTTCGGCGGGATTTGCCGCTATGTGTTCGGGGAGGAGAAGGGGGCCGAGGTGCTGGCCACTGAGGGCGTGCGCGGCACGTCGGCGGAGCACATGGCCGCCGACTTCAACGCGCAGCGGGAGCTAAACCCCAACTTGGGCAAGGCCGTGATGCACGTCGCGCTGGCCTGGCCCGCCGAGGAAAAGGAGCAGCTGAGTAACGAGCGGATGGAGGAAATTGCCCGCGCCTACCTGAAGGCGATGAAAGTGGACCCGGAGGGGACGCAGTGGGCGTTGGTGCGCCACAAGGACCAGGACCACCCCCACGCCCATTTGATTGTCAACCGGGTAGATAACGGGGGGGCCACGGTGAGCGACCAGCACAACTACCGCCACAGTCTGGAGGCGTGCCGGCAGTTGGAAAAGCAGTACGGCCTGGTCAGTGCCCAGGAAGTGAGCCAGGACAATCGCCGCGCCGTGCGGGAGCAGTTGCCGGAACGGGCAGCGGCCAAATTGTACGTGCAGGACGCGCTGAGCCGGCACCTGCCCCACGCCACGAGCGCCGAGGAACTGACGGCGGCGATGCAGCGGGACGGTATCGGGGTGCAGGCCACGTACCAGAAGGAAAAATTGCAGGCCGTGGTGTTCGCGTACGAGGGCCAGCACCTGAAAGGCAGCGAGTTGGGCCGGGCGTACAGCGGCAACAATTTGGCGAAGACCATTGAGGCGCAGCAGGACCAGGTGCAGCAGCAGCGGGCGGAGCTGAGCACGGCCGGCCAGCAGTACGGCCAGCACCGGATGGAACTGGACTTGGAAGCGTTCGGCCGGGAATACGCCGCGCAGAAGCAGCAGGCCGAGAAAGCCGAGAAACAGGCCCAGGAGCGCACGACCCCCCAGCAGACACCCAAACCCCAACTGCCCACCATCAAGCGCAGCGGCGGCTACGAAATGGGCGACTAACCCCCTCCCTTATTCCATGAATCCAACACCCCCCACGACGCCCGGCAACGGGGTTGCCACGCTGATGGCCGAGATTGAGCGCATTGCCCAGGAGCTACGCGCCTACAACAAACGCCCCTTGCCGGCGACCGAGGACCAGGTGCAGGCCCTGGTGAAGCTGGCCGAGCGCGACCGGCCCCTGACGCTGAACGTGAACAGCGAGGCCGTAGCCGCGCAGCTCGTGGGGAAGGTGGAGCAGCAGGCGAAGGTGTTTCAGGATACGGGCTACAAGCTGATTAACTACCTGGACGACCGGCAAAAGGCCATAACCACCGCGCTGGACGAGCGGGTAGCGGCCCTGAAAGCGGCCGAAGCCAGCTTGCAGGCCACGGCGCAGGGCATCCCCCGGCAGGTGCCCTTGAATGTGTTTGAAAACTGGCGTTCGACGGTCGGCTTTACGTTCGGCCCCGTCGTGCTGGTGCTGCTCACCATGCTCATAACCGGCCATTTTTCGCGGGTGCCAAAGGCTGATTTAGAGGCCGTTCAGGCCGAAAAAACGCAGTTGCAGCAACGCAACGAGCGGTTGCGGAAAGAGGGGACGTTCTACTACGACCAGGTGCAAGCCTACCGGAAGAAATTCCCTAAGAGTGCGCCCTATTTCCCCCAATACGTGCCTCCGGCTACCCCAGCCCCAGCGGCTGAGTAGCCCCTTTTACATGCTGGAAACGGTCGTTTACAGCATGTAAAGGCAACGTTTTGATTTATTTATACCCTTCATGAAGTGATTTGCGAAAAAATCAGGTTGATTCGCCAGGCTCTAAAGTCGCGTCAGCGTAATCTACGTCGCATTAGCGTTCATCAGTGATATTAATCCCAACTGTCCGGCGTGATTTAATCGGCGCTTCCGGTAGAGTACAGTTGGCAAGCCGGCCGATGCGAAATCTGCCCGAAGCCTGCCGCCTTAAGCCGGGTGCTGGTACGCGGCCACGGCGGTGAGCAGTTCGGCTTCCGGCACGCCGCGGAGGCGGCGGTAGTTCAGCTCAAACAGCCAAGTGGCATGGGCCACGTCGGCGGGCGTGCGGAGGCGAAACAGCACCCAGCTGGCGTAGGCCGCCCCACCGAACGGAAAGGGCTCGGCCAGGCCCGCGCCTACCAGCACCTCCCGCAACGCCCCGGACGTGGCCAGGTGTACGTCGCCGCCGAGGTGAATGTGGCCCAGGTCTGCGTCGTTGACGTGGAATTCGGCCCCATCCACCTTTTCGCCCACGCTATACAGGCCCCAGTGCGTGGCGCTGACGACGCCCGGCCACGCCTGCACGGTCTGCGAGGTGACTTCGGCAGGTCCCATCAGCACGGGCACAGGCCAGATGGGGCCTTTTTCGGAGAGTTTCATAATAAAAAAATAGTGAGTTACAACACCCAAAAGTACCACGCCGGCCGCGCCCCGAAAGGCAGCTAAAACCGGCACTGATTCCGAGACGTGTCCGACAACACATGTTATGTTAAGGGACGAAAGGAAGAAACAAGAGGGAAAAATATTACTTCCCCACTGCCCCTAAAATCCTACTTGGTATAGTGGAAGCGGCATTGCAGGACGTACACCAGGTTGGCCTCAAAGCGGTAAATCAACCGGTGCTCCCCGCTAATGCGGCGCGACCAGAAGCCGGCGAAATCGTGTTTGAGGAGTTCGGGCTTGCCCGTGCCCGTGGTGGGGGTGCGCAGGCACTCTTTGAGCAGCGCCCGAATCTTGCGGGCCATCGCCTTGTCGGTGTCGAGCCAGTACTGAAAGTCCTCCCAGGCGGCGGCGTCCCAGCTCAGCGTCATATGGTGGCCGGCAGCTCGTGGGTTTCCCGCTGGCCCCGCTGGTCGCGGGCCAGGGCCGCGTACAGGCGTTCGGCGTTGGCCGGCGAAGACAGCAGGTGCGCGGTTTCATCCAGGGGGGCGGCTTTGGCGGCCTGGCCCCGGAGCTTGACAAAGGGCAGGTTGCGCAGCAGCTCCAACAGGAACTCAGCGCGGTTATCGGGGATTTCGAGCGTGATTTTCATCGGGACAAAGGTACGAATTAGGTGGTAGGGGCTTCAAAAGGGCATCTCGTCATCATCGAAAGTTGGGCGAGAGAAGTGGGGGAGCGGCTCAACTGGCACGGGTGCCGGAGCCGGGGGCAAAGGGGACCGCCGGGCACGTTCGCGCAACAGGGCTTCGGCGTAGTCATAGGCCGAGTAAGCGGTTTCGGTGGGGTCAAGGACCGTGTTGGGGACCGCTAATTTTCCCGCCAGTAAGCCATTAAGGGCATGGGCGGCGAAGTAATCCAGCAGCGAGTGCTCGCCCTCGGCAGGGGATGGAATCGGCAGAGGTAGGGGCGTACTAGGTTCAGAGGCGGGGGCGAACAGCTCCGCTGGTGGTCCGGTAAGGCCGGGAGGGGGAAAGAAGTCATCTGCAGCCATCTGATAAGAACGCTTTGGGGGGCGTCCAGTGGCTTTTTTTGCAGGTTTGGCGGAGTTTCCAGATGAGCGGTTGGCGGGGCGGGGCATGGGCAGGCGGATTATTTGACTCCTAAAATACCGGCCGTGTAGCTGCCAAGGTTCTGTATCTCTCCGTTTTTTTGCCTCAACTGCACTTGGTAGAGTCGTTTGGCAATTTCGGCGGAGCCATGAGCCTTGATAGCCAATACCGCTTGGTCTTTGCGCAGCTTAAACTCATTGACCATCCGGCCGAACAGGGCTGTTTCTTGTTCGTTGTAATCGATTTCGGTTGTCTTAGGGGTGTAGATGATGGTAAATTCCAGCTCTACCACCTTCCTTCCTCGCTTGATTTCGCGGTAGGTGAAGGCTAAGTCGGTAGCTGTGTTAATTTCTTCGGCAGGCTTGAGCACGTTGGCTTTAAAGTCAGCGTAGAGCGTGTATTTCTCTTTGCCGGTAGCGTTATCGATTAGCCCAAGTTGCAGCTTAATGGCATCCAGCGAGACACGAAACGACTTGTCCGGCAAGTTTTTGTACATGGAAAAAATCTCGTACAACCGCTTGGCATAAATGCTATTAAGGGTAATAGCGAGGTCAAGTTGGAAGGTTGTAAAATGCGATTTCAGGTACCCATAAAACGGTCTGATTGTCGGGTCTACTCCAATTTCAAGGGTGCCGGTACCTTTCAGATAGCGAACGGAGGAAAAGAAATGGGTTTGAAGTAGGTCGCCACCAGGTAAATCGGCTTCCAAGACACGGCCCAACATTTTTTTGGTCACGTCCCGCAGCCGGTCATACTTGATTTCGTCGCCTGTTCGATGTTGCAGCTCAGTGATGGAAACATAGTAGAGCTGGCCAGGCAGGTCCGTTGGCTTCATCTCCCGCATAGCCAAGTAGAGCAGGTTCTTTTCCATCTTGGTCAACTCATACCGCGCCGAGGTTATGATGTTGGATTGTGCTAGGATGGGGGACTTATCAAAATCTTCATTTTTCATAGGAGAAACCATTTCAGGACCATTTTGCAAATATATGAGCTATTATTATTAGGCTCATAATAAATGACATAATAAACGGACATTTCCTCATAGTTAATCATGGGGTTGACGGACATTTCCTCATAGTTGACGGACATTTCCTCATAGTTCAGAGAGGTAAATTCAGCCCTTGACGGACATTTCCTCATAGTTGACGGACATTTCCTCATAATAGATTGGATAACTAATTGATTGTCAAGGGCATTTTTTGCTAATATTTGGAATACTTTGTTAAATAGTAAAAAAAAAAAAATCACAAATTTTGTCGCGTGCGAGTTTATCCACAAAAAAAGCTTTTAGGGCTCGTCCGGTCAGACCCAAGAAGCCACAACAAAAAAGAAACAAAAACCAAAGTCCTAGAAGCCAGTGACTTGCGCGCATTTTATAAACTATATATTATTGATAGTCAAAAGGTTATAAACTTAATTGACGAGCTTATGTACTACTTTGGGCCAGTGATTGCGGGGTAGTGCTAGAAAGGGCTAGGAAGGCCCAGGACGAGCTAAAAGGGTTCACGGGTATCAGGCGAGCCGAGAGGGTCCAGGAGGGCACCAAGGCAAGCTAAAAGGGCTGGCAGGTACCAAGGCGAGGATAGCACAGGGGGACGGACGAACGATTGGGCAGTGGGGGAAGGGCGGTAGTCCACTGGGCAGGTAGTCAAGCGGCCAAGTGGGGGAGCAGGCAGGGCAGGCAGGCGAGTACAAGCAAGGGGGCAGCAGGTAGGGTAAGAGCAGAAAGGGCAGCGTCAAAAAAGAGTAGGGGAAGGCCGCCGCAGGTGGGAGAAGTCGCCCGGGTAAGCCAGCACAAGCGAGGAAGCTTAGCCGGGTCAGTGGGGTGATTGGGCAGGCGGCAAGTCGAAGCTGAGGAGGAAGAGCCAAGACCAGGTAAGGAGAAGGCTAGCCACAAATGAGGGGGGGGAGACCAGGGAAGCAGGGGAGGGCAGCATCAAAAAAGAGTAGGGGGTAGTTGGATGGAGTGGCGCGGGAGTCGTACCTTGGAAGCATGTAATAGCTTGTTCGGTAGTAAAGCAAGTTATGTTTTTCGCTTCGCTCAAAACCCGTTCGCCCTCCGGGCTCACTTAACTTGCCCCTCCGGGGACCGCCTGATGCCCCCTGACCAGCCCCCCCGCCGCCGAGGCCGGCAGCCGAAGACCACGCCCCACCAGGTGCATACCGTGTCGGTGCGGCTGACCGACGCGGAGCACCGCGAACTGGCCACCGAGGCAAAGGACTACCACAAGTCGATGGGCGAGGTATTGCGGGCCGTGTGGGCCGGCACCCCCGACGCGGCCCGCCCACCCCGGCCGCGCACGGTGGAGGAAGTGGGGCAGCTGCGGCAGCTCATTGGCATGGCCGGCAACCTAAACCAGCTCACCAAGCAACTCCACGCCGGCCACAACGTGAGCGAGGCGGCCCGGCAGGTGCTGGTGCAGCTCTACCGGCTACTCGAGGACTTGGCCCCCGATTCGACGCGATGATAGGCAAGGTGAAAATCGGCAAGAGCTTCGGCGGCATTTGCCGCTATGTGTTCGGGGAAGAGAAGGGGGCCGAGGTGCTGGCCACCGAGGGCGTGCGCGGCACCTCAGCGGAGCACATGGCGGCCGACTTCAACGCCCAGCGGGAGCTAAACCCGAATTTGGGCAAGGCCGTGATGCACGTCGCGCTGGCCTGGCCAGCGGAGGAAAAAGAGCAGCTGCCCAACGAGCGGATGGAAGAAATCGCCCGCGCCTACCTGAAGGCGATGAAAGTGGACCCGGAGGGGACGCAGTGGGCGTTGGTGCGCCACAAGGACCAGGACCACCCCCACGCGCATTTGATTGTCAACCGGGTGGACAACGCGGGGGCCACGGTGAGCGACCAGCACAACTACCGCCATAGTCTGGAGGCGTGCCGGCAGCTGGAAAAGCAGTACGGCCTGGTTAGTGCCCAGGAAGTGAGCCAGGACAACCGCCGCGCCGTGCGCGAGCAGTTGCCGGAGCGGGCGGCGGCCAAATTGTACGTGCAGGACGCGCTGAGCCGGCACTTGCCCCACGCCACGAGCACCGAGGAGCTGACGGCCGCGATGCAGCGGGATGGTATTGGGGTGCAGGCCACGTACCAGAAGGAGAAATTGCAGGCCGTGGTGTTCGCGTACGAGGGCCACCACCTGAAAGGCAGCGAGTTGGGCCGGGCGTACAGCGGCAACAATTTGGCGAAGACCATCGAGGCGCAGCAGGACCAGGTGCAGCAGCAGCGGGCGGAGCTGAGCACGGCTGGTCAGCAGTACGGCCAGCACCGGCTAGAGCTGGATTTAGAAGCGTTCGGCCGGGAGTACGCCGCGCAGAAGCAGCAGGCCGAGAAAGCCGAGAAACAGGCCCAGGAGCGCCCGAGTCCCCAGCAGACACCCAAACCCCCACGTCCCACCATCGAGCGCGGCGGCGGCTACGGAATCGAATAATCTTTCCCTTTTGTGATGAATCCCACTCCCCCCACCACCCCCGGCAACGGCGTCGCTACCCTGATGGCCGAGATTGAGCGCATTGCCCAGGAGCTACGCGCCTACAACAAACGCCCCTTGCCGGCCACCGAGGACCAGGTACAGGCCCTGGTGCAGCTGGCCGAGCGCGACCGGCCCCTGACGCTGAATGTGAACAGCGAGGCCGTGGCCGCGCAGCTTGTGGGGAAGGTCGAGCAGCAGGCGAAGGTATTTCAGGACACCGGCTATCAGCTGATTACTTCCCTGGACGAGCGGCAGAAGGCCCTGACGAGTGCGCTGGACGAGCGGCTAGCGGCCCTGAAAGCGGCCGAAGCCAGCTTGCAGGCCACGGCGGAGCGCATCCCCCGGCAGGTGCCCTTGAACGTGTTTGAAAACTGGCGTTCGACGGTCGGCTTTACGTTTGGCCCCGTCGTGTTGGTGCTGCTTACCCTGCTCGTTACCGGGCATTTCTCGCGGGTGCCAAAAGCCGATTTAGAGCAGGTCCAAACCGAGAACAGCCAGCTACAGCAGGCGAATGAGCGCCTGACGAGGGAAGGGGTATTCTATCGCGACCAAGGGGCGGCGTTCCGGAAAAAGTATCCCAACACCGCGCCCTACTTTCCGAAGTACGTGGCCCCGGCTGCCCCAGCCCCAGCGGCCGAGTAGCCCGTTTTACATGTTGTGAACGACCGTTTATAACATGTTATAAACTCCGCCTTACTTATTTTGAATGGTCGTTACTAACAAGTAAAATGGCTACATCTCTTAATTTATGAGGCTACTCCCTCAATTAATTAGAAACATCGGAAAGCGTAATTTCAGGCAGTGCCGTAGCGCCGGGCGGCATTGCAGGGACACCGTTCCATTCATAGCCCGTTTTCCACGGCGTTTGCTGGGCGTAAGGCACAAGTTGGTAGTGAAACGAAACCGTTTGTCCTACCTGATAAGCGGAGTTTGGGGGCAGCGTAAAGACCTTGACTTGAGAATAAAGCGTTCCTTGGTAGCCAGCGAGGGAAAGCGGGGCCAGGTCGATAATCCAGCGCGGACGCGTAATCTGGCCGGTCGCATCAATGGTATTTTCCTGCTTTACCAACCGCCCGCTCGTTAAATCGGCCTTAGGGGAAGCATCTCCTTCTTTGCGGCAGCTGCTCATCGTGAGCAAGCTGACGGTCGCTAGGGCGAGTAACAGCGTCGTTTTCATAGCAGGCGATACGTGGAAAAAAAGACCGACCAGTCACAAAAATGCTTGATGGTTAACGAGATGATGCCGTTAGGACCTAAAACGTTGCATGGGCGTGAGCGATAAATAAAAAAGCTAATCGTTTAGCGGCCTAACCTGGCAAAGTACCACGCCGGGCGCAGGGGCCGGGCCAGTCGAAATCGGCACTGATTCCAAGATTGCGGATATAACAAATCTTATGTTAAGGGACAAAAGGAAGAAACAAGAGGGAAAAATAGCACTTCCCCACTGCCCCCAAAATCCTATCAGTCCTAGTCCACCAAATGAGCCGGGAGGGCCGGTACGAAGTCGTCAAATACCTCGTAGCTGATGATTTTGTAGCGGCGGGAATAAGCCCGCAGATGAACGGCAATAATTCGGTCCCTGGTAGCGCGTTCAGACCCCGGAGTGTACTCTATGACCAGCATACGCTTCTCCGCCTCCTGAGCAAGCAGAAAATGGCACGGAATGGCTTGTTGTTCGGCCTCGGTGAGGTGGACCGCGTTTTCCGGTTTGAGAACGACGAGTTCGAGGTAAATCTTTTGCCGCATGAGGGGAGGAGCTTAAACGGGCTTGGCCACTTTGGCCGCGACTAGGCCCAGCTTGACCAATAGCAGCCCCCCAGGATTGCGGGAGGCCTTGACCTTGCCCGTTTTTAGGTCGTGGTTGTAACGGTTCACTTCGGCGACGTGGGCCGCGCTGCCCAGGATGGTTTGCCGGTGCTTGGCATCGGTGATGCGCAGCTCGTCGAGGACCCGGGCGGCGTTGTCGTAGTGGCTTTGCTGCACCCCCGGCATGGCCTGAGCCGTGGCCACCAGGTCGAACGGGATAGGTTCGGCCAGGGCTTGCGACTTGACGGTGAAAACGATGTTTTTGAAGCTGCGACCTACTTTCTCCAATTTGTAACTGACGTGCAGTTCGGTGTGCTCATTGATTTGCTTCATGGCCACGTCAAGCACATTAGTACGCAGGTCGATAAGCTGCTTCATTTTCTCATTGCCTTTATCATCAAGCAGGCCGAGCATCTTTTTCAGGTCTTGGATATCATATTTTTTGGTTTCGCCCAAGTCTTTCCATTGGCTGCAAAGGGGGTAAATGCGCTTGGCGTACTTGCTTGTGAGGCGAAGTGCAGCAGCCAGTTCGAACGAGGTAAAGTTGTTTTTGAGGTCGAACAGGTAGGGTAAAATGTGCTTGGTAAAGTCAAATTCGATGATTCCTTGCCCGAGATGGTATTTGACGCGCTGAAACATCCAAATTTGCTCATAGCTCTTTTCGGTCAGCACTTCCAGTACCCGAGAACCCATATCGGCCGTTGCCTTGTGCAGATAAGCGGCATTGTACTTTTTACCCGTTAACTTAGATAACTCCGTTATACTAAGCGCGTATCCTTCCCTATTGTCCGGGTTAAGTTTGGAAATAATGAAGAACAAGAGGTCTTGTTGCAACTCTGTATAATCGTAACGGGCATTGGTGAGCGCATTGTGTTGGCGTACCTCTAATTCCTTATTCATCTCAAAGCTAGTTACCTGATTTGAACGCAATTATACAACAGAAAGTAGGTTAAAAAAATAACCTACTTTCTTGGCCTATTTCTAAACCCACTAAACCTATTGGTTAGACCCACTAAACCTATTTCTAAACCCACTAAACCTATTTCTAAACCCACTAAACCTATTTCTAAACCCACTAAACCTATTTTTTCAATAATTTTTAGCAGCTTCAAAAGTTTGGAAAACAAATAGTTATAGCAACTACTGTTGAGCCCTCAAATAGAACAAAGATTTACAAATACACCAATTGGTGTTCCCGCGCGAGAAAAAAAAGGCTTTTAGGGACTGTTCGGGGGTACAACGGCGCGAACAAAACAAAAACAACAAAGCCCTAGAAGCCAGTAACTTGCGCGCATTTTATAAACTGTATATTATTGGTAATTAACAGTTTATACTCTTAATTGTCGGGCTTATGTACTGGTATGGGCCGGGGAGTGCGGGGTAGTGCTAAAGAGAGGCTAGGAGGGCACCAGGACGAGCTAAGAGGGCTAGGAGGGGCAGGAGAAGGACGAGCTGAGGGAGGGGCAGCAGTCGGGGTGAAGGTGGCCAGGTGGTCAGCTGGTCGGGGTGAGGGGAGGACGAGCGGCGGAAAGGGCAGCGGTCGAGGGGGCAGTTGGGGGAAGGGGGCAGCAGTTGGGGACTAGCAAAAAAGGGGACGGGTAGTGTTGTGCGGGCGGGTGGGGTTCGTACCTTAGAGGCGCGTGTAGGAGTCGTTCGGTAGTAAAGCGAGTTATGTTTTTCGCTTCGCTCAAAACCCGTTCGCCCTTTGGGCTCACTAAACTTGCCCCTTCGGGGACCGCCTGATGCTCTCTGACCAGCCCCCCCGCCGCCGAGGCCGGCAGCCGAAGACCACGCCCCACCAGGCGCATACCGTATCGGTGCGGCTGACCGACGCGGAGCACCGCGAGCTGGCCACCGAGGCGAAGGACTACCGCAAGTCGATGGGGGAAGTGTTGCGGGCCGTGTGGGCCGGCACCCCCGACGCGGCCCGCCCGCCCCGGCCGCGCACGGTGGAGGAAGTGGGGCAGCTGCGGCAGCTCATTGGCATGGCCGGCAACCTGAACCAGCTCACCAAGCAGCTCCACGCCGGCCACAACGTGAGCGAGGCGGCCCGGCAGGTGCTGGTG
>MWWJ01000005.1_pt1 | contig 20858 bp, 21 predicted proteins | sample 1047271 | NCBI WGS metagenome assembly MWWJ01 (sample SAMN06349965, study PRJNA376086) | soil metagenome | isolation source: CN-4 sample Antarctic (ecotone) soil | place: Antarctica | collected 2015-01-13 | reverse complement strand
AATATTTGTGCACCGCAACATTGCAAACATGGTTGTGCATACTGATGTAAATCTTATAAGCGTGCTTGATTATGCCGTTAATCATTTAAAAGTAAAGCATGTTATTGTGTGCGGGCATTACGGTTGTGGTGGTATAAAAGCAGCGATGAGCAACCAGGATTACCAGCCTGTTTTAAACATGTGGCTGCGAAACATAAAAGATGTTTATTATACTTATATCGAAGAATTAAATACAATTACTAATGAAGATGAAAAAACCGACAGGCTGGTGGAGTTAAATGTAAAAGAACAGGTAATGCACCTTGCGCAAACCTCCATTATACAAAGAACCTGGCAAAATGATAAAAGACCGCATTTGCATGGTTGGGTGTATGGATTAAAGGATGGTTTGATAAAACCAGTAATGGATATACCGCCAGGTACTTCCATTGATCCTCTTTACAGGTATGATGATTTGTAAAAAACCCAGGTATTATTTTTTCACGCAAAGCTGTTAAAAGCAAAGCCGCCAGGGAATCCTGGCGGCTTAAAAACTTTGCATCTTTGCGTGAAATTTTTTTATTCCGCTTCCGCTACAACTTCCTTCACTTCAGGTATCATTCTTTTCATCATTCCTTCAATACCGGCTTTTAATGTTATCATTGAAGAAGGGCAGCCAGAGCAACTTCCCTGCAACATAAGGTTTACTTTACCGTCTTCGTAACTCCTGAATTGTATTGCGCCGCCATCCATTTCTACGGCTGGCTTTACATAATTTTCTAATAATTCTTTTATGCGTTTTACCACATCTTCATCATCTGCATTTACTTCATTGCTGCTTTGCGATTTCATGGCAGCAACATCTTCTTCATTCACGACAGGCTTGCCTTCTTCTAAATATTCTTTCAAAAACATTTTTATAGAAGGGATCACATCCTGCCAGTCTTCGGTTTCATTTGCTTTTGTAAGCGTAACAAAATTGCTGGCTATAAAAACTGATTTTATAAAGGGAAAACTAAAAAGTTCCATTGCCAAAGGAGATGGAGAAGCACTTGCTTCATCCTGAAAGTCTATGCTTTTTCCTGGATACAATAATTTGTTGGCAACAAATTTCATGGTCTCCGGGTTAGGAGTCATTTCCGTATATATACTTATTACGGGATTGCCTGTCTTGATCATTTTAAAAAATTGAGAATATAAAGTTACTAAAACTTAAACTTTATTGTTTTACGAAAAGCGTAACAAACGGTTAATTATTTGGAATGACACGAAGCTTTGCATAATTCAACATTATTTTCTTCTCCCCATTATGCTCAAACTTAACCGTAGCAATAGGATTATGTGCAGCACCTTCCATTTTTATTACTTCGCCAAAGCCAAATTTTTGATGCTCAACTTTTGCACCTTCCTGTAAATTACTGGTATCACTTGCAGCAAAATCTGCCGAAGGCGTGTGCTCTTTTATTTTTACCACAGCAGTTCCAACATAAGAAGGTTTATCGGTGTAGCGTGGACGTTCATCGGTAACACCAGAACCTTTAAATGCACTTTTAATTTTATCAAAAGGATTATAATGAGCCGTTTGATTGTTGCGCATGTTACCGCCGGCAAAAGCACGGTCTAAATATTTTTCCGGCAGTTCATCAATAAACCTGCTCGGTTCATTTTGCGTAAGGTTGCCAAAACGGTAACGTGTGTTTGCATACGTGAGCCAGAGTTTATGTTTTGCTCTTGTAACCGCAACATAAAATAATCTGCGCTCCTCTTCCAATTCTTCTCTTGTATTAATTGACATAGCGCTGGGGAACAAAGTTTCTTCCAAACCGCCAACAAAAATTACCGGAAACTCCAAACCCTTTGCAGCATGTATTGTCATGAGTTTTACCACATCACTTTCTCCCTTATTATCATCTGCATCAGTTAGCAAAGTAATTTGTTGCAGATAACTTCCTAAACTTTTATCCAGCAGCTCACCATCTTCTGTTGGAGTTTCAGTGAATTCTTTTATGGAGTTTAGCAACTCCTGTATGTTCTCATATCTTGCTAAACCTTCTGTTGTTTTATCATTAAAAAGTTCTTTAATAATGCCGGTGCTTTTTCCAACAATTATCGCAAGGTCATACGCATTCTTTTTATCCAGCTCACTTTGAAACATTTTTATTGTAGTAACAAAGTTCTTTATCACTTCCAAAGTGTTTGCCCTGTAACCGAACTCTGCAGCACGTTCCAGCACATTCCAGAAAGCAATATTATTTTCATTGGCAAATGTTATAGCCTTTTCAATAGTGGTTTTTCCAATGCCTCTTGCAGGGAAATTAATAATGCGTTTCAGCGCTTCTTCATCACCGGGGTTTACAATTATTCTTAAATAACTTAAAAAATCTTTTATCTCTTTTCTCTGGTAAAAACTAATGCCGCCATATATCCGGTAAGCAATATTCATGCGTCGCAGGCTTTCCTCAAAGCTCCTGCTCTGTGCATTGGTACGGTACAAAATTGCAAAATCATTGTTGCGAAAATGATTGCGAAGCTTCTGTTCCTGTATCGCATCAGCAACATATTTTCCTTCATCATTATCGGTGGCAGTGCGAACGAGTTTTATTTTTTCTCCGGCATCATTTGCTGTCCATAAAGTTTTTGGCAGCTGACCTTTATTGTTTGCAATAATTTCATTGGCAACATTTAAAATACTTTGAGAGCTGCGGTAGTTCTGTTCCAGCACAACAACTTTTACCTCATCATAATCTTTTTGAAACTGCAAAATGTTTTCAATCGTTGCGCCGCGAAAACTATAAATGCTTTGTGCATCATCTCCAACAACGGCAACGTTTTCATGCATGGCACCGAGCAGTTTTATAATAGCATATTGCGCCGCATTCGTATCCTGGTATTCATCAATCATTACATATTTAAACTTGCGCTGGTACTTGCTTAAACTTTCAGGATGTGTGCTTAACAGCAAATAAAATTTTAGCAACAGGTCGTCAAAATCCATGGCGCCATTTTTAAAACAGCGCTTGCAATACGCATCATAAACCTGACCAAGCATTGGTCGGTTAGCTCTCACATCTTCCTGCTGAAAAGTATAATCATTCAAATATTCCGCAGCAGTTATCAAACCATTCTTAGCAGCTGAAATGCGGTTGTACACTACGTTTGGCTTGTATTGCTTATCATCCAGACCAAGCTCATTTACAACCGTTTTTACAACACTCTTAGCATCATCAGTATCATAAATAGTAAAGTTGCGGGGATAACCAAGCTTGTCAGCCTCGGCACGTAAAATGCGTGCAAACACAGAGTGAAAAGTGCCAATGTATAAATTTCTTGCTTCGTTGTTCCCCAGAATTTTCTCAACCCTTTCCTTCATTTCGGCAGCAGCCTTGTTGGTAAAAGTGAGCGCAAGAATATTAAAAGCATCCACGCCATTCGCCATCAGGTGAGCAATGCGGGTGGTAAGCACTTTGGTTTTACCGCTTCCTGCGCCGGCAACAATCATGATAGGTCCGTCACGGTGCAGCACCGCCTCTCTTTGCGGTTCATTCAATCCCTGTAAATATTCCTGCATAGTGTAAAGTTACGAAATGCAAAAGAGGGTAAAGTTGATGTTAGGAAATATTTAGCGAAGGTTTTTAAAAAGATTTGGCTACCGGCATTCAATCATTGGGCATCATCGTTGCGTCGCATTACTTTCATCTGCATACCTATGGGCAGCTTTAATTGAAGCGTATAAGGACAAACCTTAATTATAATATTTCACAAAAGAGTATGAATAATTCATTTTATTTTTGAACTGTGCGAATTCATCCAAATATAAATACTTCTTTATTGGCAGAGGCTGCAGCCTCTGCAGGTGATTTTATTAGAACTAAATTTCCTAATCTTGAACAATGGGTTGAGGGAGAGAAGCAACCTACGGTAATACAATTAGCTGATTTTGCAAAGGCGGTCCATATCCCTTTTGGTTTTTTCTTTTTACAAAGCTTACCTAAACCTGAATCCAAAATTCCACTTTTTAGAAGTGGCTCTAAACAGCCTGTCTTTGATTATAGCCCAGAGTTAAGAGAAACAATTAATAGTATTGAAAAACGTCAAGACTGGCTTACAGATTTCCTCAAAACAGAACAACATGATTCTTTAGATTTTGTTGCATCCTTAACAATTACAAATGGAACAAAGGATATCGCAGAAAAGATAAGAAGCCAATTGAATTTACAAAAAAACTGGTCTCAATTGGTTCAAGATAAGGCAATGGCACTGCGCTTTCTTATTCAGAAGATTGAAGCTGCTGGCATATATGTAGCAATAAATGGAGTGGTGGGTAACGGACAAACGAATTTGAACCCTAATGAATTTAAGGGGTTTGTACTTACAAATAAATATTGTCCTTATATTTTTATAAATGGCAAAGACTTTCCTGCGGCTAAGTTGTTTACTATTATGCATGAATTGGCGCATATATGGTTAGGCGAATCTGCTGCATTTGATTTGGAAAAACTCCTACCATCTGATGATATTATTGAAAAAAAATGCAATGCTGTAGCTGCTGAATTGTTGATAGCAGAAGATAATTTGAAACTTGAGTGGGAGCGAATTAAAAATCATACTAACCCACTCCAACAATTAGAGCGCCTTTTTAAGGTTAGCCAAATTGTTATTGCTAGACGATTATTAGATATTGGAATATATAGTAAAGACCAATTTTTTAGTTTTTATCAGAATTATCTAAAAGAATGGGAAATGAAAAATTCTGAAAATGTAGAGGGCGGAGGTAACTTTTATTTTAATCAAAATTATCGTGTCGGCAAAGCATTTTTCAATATTGTTAATCAAGCAGCAAAATCCGGAAAACTCTTGTACACAGACGCATATAAATTGACAGATTTATATGGTAAAACTTTCCATAATTATGAAAATAATTTTTTATAGTAATGGCTTTGAATACTCAGTATATTATTGATACAAGTTCGCTTACTCAGGCTTATAGGGTATATTATTCCTTTGACATAGCACCAAGCTTCTGGGAGTTTGTAAAGCTTCAATTTATTAATGGTGTTTTAATGAGTAATGATAAAGTTTACAATGAAATAATGTGGGGTAATGATGATTTAAGTAATTGGCTGAAGAGTGAAGTTCCAAAAAATTGTATAATTGATACAAAGTTAGAAGCAGGTGTAATTGTTAACTATGGTAATTGCATGAATTGGGCTAATTCGCATACTATATTTAATAATAAAGCAAAGGCAGAATTTGCCGATTTTGAAAATGCTGACCCATGGGTATTGTCATGCGCAATAAATAAAAACTTAACTGTTGTCTCACAAGAAGTATCAGCGCCTCTGTCACAAAAAAATATTAAGTTACCAGATGCCTGTCTTCAATTTAATGTAAGACATATTGATACATTTTCATTTCTACGGGAAACTAATTTTAAGATGTAGCTTCTCCTCATTCACTCCCTTTCTCTCCCGCAAACCAATGCTTTTTATTTTTAAACAGCACATTAAACGTAGTAAAGGAACCGTAAACCCTGGTAATGTATTGCTGAAGATTTATTTTTTCTTCATCAGTTAATTTTTTGTGGCTGTTGATGTTTTGTTCCAGCACACGAAGCCTGTCCCGTGCCATTACAATTTTATGAAAGAAAATATCAATAGGTATTTCTTTAGGTTTTAAGGAAGTGTCTTTAGGCTGCAGCAGCACCGTTCCTCCGATCCATTTTTCACCAAGCTTAACCACTTCGCTTACATCTCCCCACAACCGCAAAATTTTAAGCAGCGATTTCTCCACTTCAGAATGGGTTTCAATTTCTTCCGTAACATTTTCCGGCTGTATATCATCAAGGTTGTTATCGGTTTTATCCACTTCAATAATTCCCTGGTGAATAAAAGAAATAAGATATGTTGCATAACGAATGCCGACAATAACACCGGGACCATAGCGTGTATGTTGAAGTCTTGTTCCAATACCTAAAAGTGTTTGATCCATTATGCTATCCTTTTATTCTAAGTTTTGTATTGTTTATAACAGAAAATTTATTCAGCATTTCATCATAGTATTTATGTATGGTTTCCGCCACAGTAAATATTTTGTATTCAGCCTCTTTAATTCTAATCAATAATATTCCGTGATGAGGCATTTGCAAACGAAAAACCAACTCCCCAAAATCTATCTTCTGTTATCAATAATGCCTTATTATTTTTTGCAATGGATAGTACAGTTATATCGGGTATAGATGGTTGTTCTTCAGCAACAGAATAAACCGTGAAATTATTTTCTCTAAGCCTGATTACAATCCTGTAATCAACGCTTTCATCTGCAACAATCTCATAAGTCATTATGCAACAGATAATGTTTTTTCATGTTTTGTATTATCAGCAACAAATAGCAAACATGCTTGAACATCTGCGGGGGTTATGCGTGGATATGCTTGTTTTAATTCTTCAAAAGAATAACCTGCAGCAAGCTTTTCTAATATTATTTCAACAGGTATTCTTGTGCCGTTGATCACCATTTTTCCAAACATTATTGCAGGGTCAGATGAAATATGTTCTTTCCAATTCATGCTAAAATGATTTGCTTAAAGATACAAATTGTAATGTACAATTTAATTATTCTGCAGAAAGGCTGCCCGATTGAAATGGAAAACACGGCGACGGTTTTGCGTGTTTGCTTCTGCGCCGGATTTGCAATGGAAAGCGGGAACTGATGCTGAACAAAATTCAAATGTTCACAGCCCCAAAAAATTAAATACAGTTAGCTTTACGCCACAATCTTCTCAATGAAATCAAAATCTTCTATCACTACCATCTTCACTGACCTTGGCGGCGTATTGCTTACAAACGGCTGGGACCGCAGCAGTCGCAAAAAAGCTATTGAATTATTTAAACTTGATGCAGAAGAAACGGAAGAGCGCCACCACCTTACGTTTGACACTTATGAGGTTGGCAAAATAACGCTTGATGAATACCTGAACCGTGTAGTGTTTTATACAAAAAGATCTTTTAGCCGTGAGCAGTTCAGAAAGTTTATGTTCAGCCGGTCGCAGCCTTACCCGGAAATGATTGCCCTGGTAAAGCAATTAAAAAAGAAGCAAGGGTTTAATGTGGCAGTGGTAAGTAATGAGGGCAGAGAACTGGCTGAGTACCGCATAAAAAAATTCGGGCTTAATGATTTTGTTGATTTTTTTATTGTCTCCAGCTTTGTACATTTTAGAAAGCCGGATGCGGATATTTTTAGCATTGCGCTGGATACGGCGCAGGTAAGTGCAAGGCAGGTTTTGTACATGGAAGACCGGCCAATGTTTGTGCAGGTGGCTGAAACCCTTGGTATCCGTGGCTTGCACCATGTTGACTATGCAAGCACGGTAAAAAAATTACATCAATTCGGAATAAAATAAATGATATTGAAAATGAAAATATGAAATAGTGTTCTTCTTAAAAAGTTCCAGAATTATATTTCAAGAGTTTCCAGGTACATTAAAAAATCCATAAAGTCAGTGTAAGAACTTTGCCATTTATTTTTAGCCTCATGCAATTTATCCTGGTGTTCTTTATCAAGGTTTGTTTTTGTTTTTAAATACGCATCAATTTTTTCTAAAGATTTTTTATTGAGTTCTTCCAAATCTTTTTTATGTTCCATAGCTTATTTTTAAATAAAATTACATTCATATTCATAAACATATTTCTTAATTTTTTACCATGAAAAATTTTATAATACTCTTCCTGTTTATTTTATCAATTAATGCAAAAGCGCAGGTAATTACTTCTGCACAAATTGACTCTCTGACAGAGCTTACTTTAAAAACATTTGATGTGCCGGGCATTGCGGTTGCTGTTGTAAAAGATGGCAAAATTATTCATGCAAAAGGCTATGGCGTACGCTCTCTTAATACAAAACAAAGGGTAGATGAAAATACTTTATTCGGCATTGCCTCTAATAGTAAAGCTTTTACTGTAGCGGCTTTGGGGATATTGGTTGATGAAGGCAAACTGAAATGGGATGACAAGGTTACAGATTATATTCCGGAATTCAGGATGTACAATCCGTATGTAACCGAAGAGTTCACTATAAGGGATTTGCTAACGCATCGCAGCGGCCTTGGCTTAGGTTCGGGCGATCTTATGTTTTGGCCAGACTCAAGTGATTTCACCAAAAAAGATATGATACACAACCTGCGGTATTTAAAACAGGTTTCCTCTTTCCGATCAAAGTATGATTATGATAATAATATGTACATGGTTGCAGGCGAAGTGCTGGCAAGGGTTTCAGGCACAAGTTGGGAAAATTTTATTCAAACAAGAATTTTAGACGCATTAGGGATGAGCAGCACTGCACCTTCTTACAAACTGCTGAAAAATAAACAGAATGTAATTGACCCGCATGCGCCGGTTGATGGTGTTGTAAAAGTTATTCGCCGCGACTGGAATGAAACAGCCAATGCAGCCGGTGGCATTTACAGCAACCTTACCGATATGTGCAAATGGATCATCATGCAAATGAACAATGGAAAATATGGTGATGATCTGACTAAAAAATTATTTACAAATGATGTACATGAAGAAATGTGGACACCACAAACCATCATCCCGGTACGGGGTGAAACGCCTTACAACACTCACTTTTCAAGTTATGGCTTAGGCTGGGGTTTGAGCGATGTTAAGGGATACAAGCAGGCAACACATACCGGTGGCCTTGCTGGAATCGTTACCCAGGTTACGCTGATACCTGAAATGCAACTCGGCATTATTGTATTTACCAACCAACAATCAGGCGCTGCATTTTCAGCTATTACCAATACAATTAAAGACAGCTATTTTGGAATAAGTCGCCGCAATTGGGTAAAAACATATCATGATCGGGTAGCTGCAGCCGAGGCAAATGAAAAGGAAATCACAGGTAAAGTGTGGAAGGAAATTGAGGCGCAGCAAAAAATTTCTTCAGGGCCTGATGTAAATTTATTCACGGGAACCTATACTGATAAATGGTTTGGTGATGTTGCCATAACAAACAATAATGGTAAAATGTGGTTTCAATCTAAAAGGTCTTTTTTATTAAATGGAGAAATGTTCCCTTACAAAGGCAGCACCTTTATTGTAAAGTGGGGAGAGAGAAGCCTTGATGCGGATGCGTTTGTAATGTTTAATCTTGATGCAGATGGCAAAGCTGCAGGAATGAAATTGAAGGCCATTTCTCCCTTAACGGATTTTAGTTTTGATTTCCAGGATTTGGATTTTGTGAAGAAATAATTATTGAACAAAAGAAAGATTGCTTGAAAAAAATAGAAGCATTTTTATCTTAATTCTTTCCGCAATCCGGCTGATATGAGTGCCTTCATAGATCTCAAAAAAATGATTCACTTTATATTTATATAATTCTGCATCTAAAACTTTCAGGCTGGCGGCAATGCTCTCATCTTTCGTTCCTGCATCAAAGGCAATGGCACGCAGTTGTTTTAAATCATAGAAGATAGATGGAAACAAAAGGATTCAGCAGAGTCACCTTCTAAAATATTTTCAAGATTTTTCCCATGAACTTTTATGCGTTGGATAGAACCCTTTATTGTAATATTATTTGAGAAAATATTTTGGTTTGAGAAAATAATAATAATGCCGATAAAAGGATGAATGATTTCATTCAATTAATTTTTTGTAAGATAAGATTGCATCCCTTTAATACTTCTTCATAATCTTCACCAGCATTTTTGCAATAACAGCATGGCCTTTATCAGAAGGGTGAAGCCCATCATAAGTCATATTCATTGCCTCAATAGGATAAGGATATTCATCTGCTTCAGGATTGAAAGAAATATTTACAAAATCAGGATAAGAATAATTTTTATAAGTTCCAGATGTAGAATCTTTCAGGTGTTTAAAATTCACCATATTCTTTTGTGTGATGCCGCTTTTATGATAAAGATCAACCAGTTTACAGTGTTCATAATCTGCAATGCTGTCAACTGCATCAGCAAACTGTTCTAAGGTTTGTCCGCTCTTATCTTGTTTATAAGAACCATATGCATTATTTTTTGCATTGCCGATATAAACAAAATCTCCACGCTGCAAAGGTGTTATCATAATAATTTTTGCATCAGCATTAAGGCCATGAATTTTATCAATGATAATTCGATATGCGCCGTATGCAGTTTTACTTCCAGTACTATTTTGGTAATCGCTGAAAGTGCCAACAGGCCTATCGTGCCACCAATCGTTGGTGCCAAGAAAGATTGAATACACATCTGCTCTAACCAGCTTTATCTTTTCAATTGCATCTGCAATATTTCCTGTCGTCCATCCATTATGTTCCTGATTTATAAAATGAATGTTCGGAAGTTTTTCCACCACCATCGTCATATAACCTTTTGTAATTCTGTTTTGAGTTTCGTTGGTATGATCATTTAAATAAGTGACAGAATCGCCAATGGCAACCCATGAAATTTCTTTCTTTTTAAAAGATGTGATTAAGCAAAAAATAACTGCGAATAAGATTAATTTTTTCATTATATGGTTTTATGTGCGATACACTACAAGCTAATGTATAACAAAATTTCATTTAAGATTTTCCAGTGCTGCTGAAAATATTATTTCTCTCAAAATCAAAAAAAATTTTTATCAATGTATCTTCGCCGGTATGCTCAATAAAAGAATTAAAATAAAGGAATTGCTTTTACAAGAAGCAACAAACAATGAAGTAACGGTGATGGGATGGGTGCGCACTTTTAGAAATAATCAATTTATTGCATTGAATGATGGCAGCACAAACACAAACCTGCAGGCTGTTGCAGAGCTTGGTAAGTTTGATGAATCGCTTCTTAAAAAAATAACGACCGGGTCATCTTTAAAAATTTCAGGTGAAGTTGTAGCCTCTTTAGGGAAAGGACAAAAGATAGAATTAAAAGCAACTTCAATTGAAATACTTGGTGAAAGCGATGCAGAAAAATTTCCGCTCCAGCCAAAAAAACACAGTCTTGAATTTTTGAGAGAGGTTGCTCATTTGCGCATGCGGACAAATACTTTTGGCTCTGTATTTCGTGTTCGTCATTCTCTTGCATTTGCAATCCATAAATTTTTTAATGATAAAGGTTTTGTTTACCTGCATACACCGATCATTACAGCCAGTGATGCAGAAGGCGCCGGGGAAACTTTTCATGTTACAAATTTTGATCTTACTAACCTTCCAAAAAATGAAGATGGTTCAATAAATTTTAAAGAAGATTTTTTTGGCAAGCCAACTAACTTAACTGTTAGCGGGCAATTAGAAGGCGAGCTTGGCGCTATGGCTTTTGGAGATGTTTATACTTTTGGTCCAACTTTTAGGGCAGAGAATTCTAATACAACCCGCCACCTTGCTGAGTTCTGGATGATTGAGCCTGAGATGGCTTTTTACGATCTGGAAGACAATGCAAACCTTGCTGAAGAATTTATTAAATATATCATCACTTATGCCTTAGAAAATAATCGTGGGGATCTTGAATTTTTAGCCGCAAGATTATCGGAAGAAGAAAAACAAAAACCGCAGAATGAGAGAAGTGAGATGGGGTTGATTGAGAAGCTGGAATTTGTTATCAACAATAATTTTGAACGCCTAACTTATACGGAAGCAATAGAAATTTTAAGAGAATCAAATCATAATAAAAAAAAGAAGTTTACTTATTTGATCGATAAATGGGGAGTTGATTTGCAGAGTGAGCATGAGCGCTATCTTGTAGAAAAACATTTTAAAAAGCCGGTGATACTTACTGATTATCCAAAAAAAATAAAAGCCTTTTACATGCGACAAAACAATGATGGAAAAACTGTGGCAGCGATGGATATTTTAGCTCCGGGAATTGGTGAAATTGTTGGCGGCTCACAAAGAGAAGAAAGGCTTGATAAGCTTACAGAACGCATGAATGAAATGCATATCCCTGTTGAAGAATTAAATTGGTATTTGGATACAAGAAAATTTGGAACAGTGCCTCACGCTGGCTTTGGGCTTGGGTTTGAGCGGTTGGTGCAATTTGTAACAGGCATGACGAACATAAGAGATGTTATACCTTTTCCACGCTTCCCAAAGAGTGCGGAGTTTTAAATTCTACTTATTTTTTTGCAGGTATGAGCGAATTCTTGTTTCTACATTTCCCCTGATGTTCATGTAAAACAAATTGTAATCTGCAATGTGATAATTTTTTATTGTTATAAATGCGCTGCCGAAAAATTTTGGTTTATTAACCCATAAAATATTTCCATGCACCTGCGCATGAACAAGGCCCGGAATCACTTTATTAAAATCTTTTAAAATTCCTCCTTTGTTTAATGATGCAGGTGCCAATGTTTCATCAAGCCTCCATGTTAGCGGATTTGTTACATAAGCTTTTTCTTTTTCTGATGAAATAATTGGCGGGTCATAATTTTCTTCAAAGGTTCTCCAGCTTATAAAACATCCAGTTGCTGTTGAATCTTTACAAGGCTGCAGATATTTAAAATAATTTGTAAAAACCGGCAGCCCGATTATGTATGCGCAAATTAATTTTTTTTGTAAAAGTTTGTTTTCAAAAAACTCTTTCAGTAATCTGCCGGCATGTAAAGTTCCCTGGCTGTGAGATGCAATTATAATTTGCCTGCCATTGTTATAATTTTTTAAGTAATATTCAAAGGCAGCTTTTACATCTTGATAAGCAACATCAAACACGCTGTCGGTAAGGCTTTTATCGCTGGTATAAAACGCTTTTAAATTCGCCTGCCGGTATCTTGGAGAAAAAATTCTGCAGTGCTGGTTGAACACACTTGCCTGGTATAAAATGGTTGAATTATCTGTTTTTTTATTCAGCGCTTCATCATCAACATCTGCGTTCCATCCCATTGGCATTGCAGTATCAGTGTATGTTGTTGGATAAATAAAAAAAACATCTGCAATAGAATCAATATTTTTAGTTTGAATATCTGAAGGAATGTTATCTGCAGGATCTTTTTTCCATGGATGCGAAGCCCAATAATTCAAGTTTGAATAATCAGGTTTTCCGTTTGAATTTTTAAACTGGTAATTGATTGTATTAGGAACTAATTTTTGCGAACAGGAAAACAAAACTGAAATAAAAAAGGCAGGTAAAAAATACATTTCTCGTCTTAATAAAAACCTTGCTTTTCCTTTTATCATTTATAAAACAAAACTCTGGTAAATATTTATATTTTTTGCATTCTTATTACTCAATTTTAATTTTAGTTACTTTAAATAATGTTACTTCGCCATGTTCCTTTTTTAAAAGCTGTATTCGTACACAGCATTTCTGCCTTCGGTGGACCGCAGGGGCATCTGGGAATGATGATGAAGACTTTTGTAGAAAGAAGAAGAGATGTCACAAAAGAAGAGCTGATGGATTACGTTTCTTTTTGCCAGCTATTACCAGGGGCATCTTCTACACAAACACTTACACTTATCGGGTATAAAAGAGGCGGAGTTTCATTGGCAGTGCTAACTTTGATCATTTGGCTGTTGCCAGCGTGTACACTTATGGCTGCATTTTCTTTCGCTGTACAATATGTAGATACAAAATCCTCTGGTCTTAGTTTCTTTAAATTTATTCAACCTATGGCGGTCGGCTTTTTGGCTTTTGCTGCGTACAGGGTCTATAAAAACTCAATAAAAAATTTGATCACTTATGTTGTGATGCTCGTTTCTTTATTTATAACTTTTGTATTATTTAAAACGCCCTGGGTATTTCCTATCCTGATAATTTTAGGTGGAGTTGTAACCAATTTTAGCAATAATCGTTTCCCGCGGAATAAGGCCTTAAAACCAAAGCTGGTAAAATGGACAAACATCTGGTTGTTTGTTTTGATATTTATCATAGCTGGAGTATTATCTGAAACTTCCAGGAAACAGGATTGGCAAAACAAGCGGAGCTATGCATTATTTGAAAACTTCTATCGATTTGGAAGCCTTGTTTTTGGCGGCGGAGATGTATTAATGCCAATGATGTATGATCAATATGTTGTAAGAAATAAAATTAAATACAACATAAGTAAAGAAGAATATTTAACCGGATGGGGCATGGTAAGAGCAATTCCGGGGCCCGTATTTTCTGTTGCAGCTTATACCGGTGGCTTAATAATGCGGCCGAAAGGCACTGCTATGCAAATTTTAGGATGTATCATAGGAGCGTTTGCTATTTTTTTACCAAGCGCATTACTTGTTTTATTCTTTTATCCTGTATGGTTTAATTTAAAAAAATATCCTGTAATTTATAGGGCCCAGGAGGGCATTAATGCAGTGGTAGCTGGCATTATGTGGGCTGCCACATTTTATTTGCTAAAAGATATTTCAATTACAAATTTGCAAACAGTCAGCTTTATAAATATCGCAGTTATTATAGCAACATTTTGTTTGCTGATGTTTACAAAAATCAGATCTCCTTTTATTGTTATTGGCTGTTTATTTCTCGGCTGGATTTTTTAAAGGCCTGTAATAATGGTTACTTTCAATTTCTTCTTTAACTGCATCGGGTACCAGAAATTTAATTGATTTGCCATTTTCAATCATATCTCTTATTCTCGTTGATGATATATCTAACATTGGTGCTTCTAAAAACGTAATATCTCCTGTATATTTTTTTTCTATTTCAAAACCCGGCCTTTTATATACCAAAAATGAGTACTCTTTAATTAGCAATTCATAGTTTTTCCACTTAGGTAGATTTTTAAAACTATCACTCCCCATAATTATAGAAAATATATGTTCAGGATGCTTTTCTTTTAAATAAGTTAGCGTATCAATGGTATAAGATGGAATGGGTAAATCAAATTCGATTGTACTCGTACGTAATCTTTTTTCTCCTTCAATTGATATATCAATAAGATGTTTTCTATCATACTTATTTAAAATAGATTTTGAAGATTTTAGAGGATTTTGAGGAGAGATGACAAACCAAACCTGGGATAAGTTAGTATTGTTAGAAATGAAATTAGCAATTATTAAATGGCCAATATGGATTGGGTTAAAGGAGCCAAAGTATAAACCAATTTTCATATAGTATTGATAATCAATTATTTATTTCAACTAAAATTTTTTCAGCTTCATTTAATCTTAGGCTCAATAAATATCCAGATACCTTAACAGATATCGGATCACCAAGTGGTGCCACTTTTTCTACTGTAATGGTTTCCCCAGGCAAACAACCCATTTCCATTAGCTTTAAGTAGATCTCATCTTCTATTATTGAACTTATTTTCGCCGATTTACCAATACCTATTTCAGACAACTTCATTATCATTACTTAAAATTTACAAACTAATACTGCGAACTTAATACGATTGAATAGCATTCACTTTTTTGAAGAGGATATTAAATCCAGGCTTAAACATAAAAAGGATTTAAAAGTATTTCTCCTAAATATCATCCTTTCAGAAGAAAAGGATTTAGATAACTTATCGGTTGTTTTTTGCAGCGATCAATATCTTTTGGAAATAAATAAAAGATTCTTAAATCATAATTTTTATACTGACACTATTTCATTCTTATCGTCAAACAATAGTGATCCTATGTTAGGTGAGATTTTTATAAGTTGCGAGAGAGTTAAGGACAACTGCAAAATTTTTAGGGTTCCCTACCAGCAAGAACTTATAAGGGTGATGATTCACAGCACTCTTCACTTATGCGGATATCTAGATGATACAGCTAAGAATAAAAACCAGATGTTTAGTCTTCAGGAAGGTTACCTAAATAATTGGTTTGTTTCACGTGGAACAGCAAACAAATAATTTAGGCTGGATACTTTTGCTAGATGTTTCCTCTATATGATTTAATAGTTGTTGGTGCTGGACATGCCGGCTGTGAGGCTGCATATTCAGCGGCAAATATGGGAAGCAAGGTTCTATTAATATCTATGAATCTTCAAACTATTGGCGAAATGAGTTGCAATCCTGCAGTGGGAGGAATAGGGAAGGGACAAATAGTTAGGGAGATCGATGCAATAGGAGGCGGTAGTGGCATAGTGAGCGATGAAAGTATGATTCAATTTAGGATGCTGAATAAGAGCAAAGGTCCCGCAATGTGGAGTCCGAGGTCTCAAAATGACCGACAGTTATTTTCAGTAAAATGGAGGCGATTGCTTGAAAAGCAATTGAATATAGATTTTTATCAGGACATGGTGGTTGGGCTTATTAAAAAAGACGATAAAATAAAAGGGGTCGAAACAAGACTGGGTCATCAAATTTTATGTAAATCCGTTGTTCTTACCAATGGTACTTTTTTAAATGGAATTATTCATATTGGCGAAAAACAAATAGGAGGTGGAAGAATATCAGAAAAAGCCTCAACAGGAATAACTGAACAATTAAGAGAGTGGGGGTTTGAAAGCGATAGACTTAAGACTGGGACACCACCTAGAATAGACGGCAGAACATTGGATTACTCAAAAATGGAAGTTCAGAATGGAGACGAAGAAATAAAGGGATTTTCTTTTTTAGAGACTCAGAAACCGAAGTCGCAAAGAAACTGCTGGATCACATATACTAATAAAGAAGTTCATGATATTTTGGCCAGCGGCTTTAGTGAGAGCCCTATGTATTCGGGAAGAATTCAAGGCACTGGGCCGAGATATTGCCCAAGCATAGAAGATAAAATTACAAGATTTTCAGAAAGAGAAAGGCACCAATTATTTGTGGAACCGGAAGGGTGGGATACAATAGAGATATATCTTAATGGATTTTCATCCTCACTTTCGGAAAACACTCAATATCAAGCACTTAGAAAGATTAATGGTTTGCAAAATTGTAAAATGTTTCGGCCAGGCTATGCTATTGAATACGATTATTTTCCACCTACACAATTAAAAACAACCTTAGAAACCAAAATAGTTAAGAATTTATTTTTTGCCGGCCAAATTAACGGTACCACTGGATATGAAGAGGCTGCTTGCCAGGGATTAATGGCAGGAATAAATGCCCATCAGGTTAATAATAACTTAGAGCCCTTCATACTCAAAAGGAATGAGGCATACATTGGGGTTTTAATTGATGATCTTATAAATAAAGGAACCGAGGAGCCTTACAGAATGTTCACAAGCAGAGCAGAGTACAGAACATTACTGCGCCAGGATAATGCAGATATAAGATTAACTGAAAAAAGCTATAGAATTGGACTTGCCTTGCAGGAAAGAATGGAAAAGGTAAAAAGTAAAATTGAGGATGTTAAAAAAATTAAAAACATTTTAAATGATACTTTTTTATATCCTGAAGATATAAACCAGTTTTTAGAAAATTCTGATTCGGCCTTATTAAATCAGAAACAAAAAGCTGCTCAATTGTTATTACGGCCATCAATTTCACTGGCCGGAATGATGAAGGCTAATTCAAAACTAAATTCTTCATTATGTGATTATTCGTCTGAAACACTTGAACAGGCTGAGATACAGATTAAATATGACATTTATATTCAAAAAGAAAAAGAGCTTGTGGGTAAGATGAGTGCACTTGAAGATCAAATAATACCCGATAGTTTTAATTATGATAAGCTTGTTTCACTCTCAAATGAAGCCCGGCAAAAATTCAATAAAATACGGCCCCAAACATTAGGGCAAGCCAGCAGAATAAGCGGTGTAAACCCCAGTGATGTTCAAATACTCATGGTTTATATGGGCAGATAATAACTCACCCTTCAAAATCGTTTTTTATTTATGAATTTTCTTTTTAATGAGGAAACACCAAAAGAAATTGTTTTTAAAAATATAAAAAATTATATAGAAGAAACTGGCTTTAAAATTATCAAAACCGATGAAACCCGTCCCTGGGGTGGTTTCCTGGTGATTGATGAAATTCAATCAAAAAATTTTATAGATACCTTTTTTCCTTCTTCAGCACAGGATATTTTAATACAAAATAAACTAAGCCCTAAAATATTAATTGTTTCGCCCGGTAAAAGATTAAGCTGGCAATACCATTTTCGCCGTTCAGAGATATGGAAAATTATTGGTGGTGAAGCTGGGGTTGCAATAAGCAATACAGATGAAGAAACTGCTGCTTTAACTTATAAAATAAATTCTGTTATACAATTAAAACAAGGGGATCGCCATCGGCTTATCGGCCTCGATTCATGGGGAATAGTTGCCGAAATCTGGCAGCATACAGATAATAAAAACCCAAGCAATGAAGAAGATATTATTCGCTTACAGGATGATTACGGCAGATAGAAATAGTAATGGCTTAATTGTTGAAACATATCCGCCAAAAATTTTTGATGAAAATAGTATATAAAAAAATTGAGTTTGCTTTTGAAAAATTCAGCAGTATTGCCACCAGGGTTTTAGGCAATTCATTAACTTTTATAATAGCTCTAGTATTGGTTTTACTGTATTTTACCGACCCCAGGGTTTATCTTCAACCCCGCAACAAAACCATAATGGATGTTATTTTTTCTATAACATTCTTAAGCATTTTCATCATCCAAAAAACTGTAAACAGGTTTTCGGCAGCGCTTCATATAAAAATAAATGAGCTGGTAGCAGCGCATGAAAATGCCAGTAACAGATTAATAAATATTGAGGATAAATCTGAGGAAGAATTAAAAGAGCTTACAAAACATTTTTCCAGTCTTGCAGAAACTGTACAAACGCCTGAAACCATGACTGCCTCTCATTCAATAGAAAAAATATTAGAAAAACAGAATGCAGAAGAAACTGAAATTACCCTTACTATAAAAAATCCTCAAAAGGAGAATTGAAATGTGGTGTGGGGCGGGATCGAACCGCCGACACAAGGATTTTCAGTCCTTTGCTCTACCGACTGAGCTACCGCACCATCAGTTATTCGGGCAGCAAATATATGACTATCTATTTTTTAATTGCCGTATTCGCACAAAAACTTTATCCTCATTATTTTTAATTGCTCCCAGCTATAATTCCCATCCGCTAATTCTTCTTTGGCAATATCAAGGCTCGACGTTTGGCATCCTTTAAAATAATCAATGATCTCCTCCTTTTCATATTCCTCAATAAGATCTTCTAAAGCATAATCAAGATTTAATTTGGTGCCGCTGGCTACTATGGTTTCCATTTCATCTAATAATTCTTCCAGCTTTAATGTTTTGTTTCTTGCAATTAATTCCAGAGGAATTTTTTTATCTACATTCTGAATAATGAAAACCTTGTTGCTGTTTTTATTTACAACACTTTTCATTACAAAATCATCTGGCTTTTCTATTTCATTTTCCTCTACATAATTTGCAATAACATCAATAAATTTTTTGCCGTAACGAATAGCTTTTCCCTTGCTTACTCCCTGGCATTTTTCAAGCTCTTCTATCGTTGTGGGATATAGCGTAGCCATATCTTCCAGGCTATTTTCTAAAAAGATAACAAAGGGGGGAAGATTCTTTTCTTTTGCTACCTGCTTGCGGACTTCCTTCAGCATTTCATAAAGCCTGTCGTCTGCAGCACCTGCTCCTGCTGCGTTTGAGGGGTTGCCTTCATCATCATCGGCGTTTGCATCTTCAAATTTATTGTTCAATGCTATTTTAAAAGAAGTTGGTTTTTTTAAATACGCTTCAGTGTTTTTGGCAAACTTTAAAACACCGTATTCTTCAATATCTTTTTTAATTAGGTTTTCTAAAAGCATCTGGCGTAAAAGAGAATTCCAAAAATGCTCATCTTTATCTTTCCCGATTCCAAAAACATCCAGTTCATCGTGCCGGTACATTTTTATTTGCGGGTTTGGACTGCCTTTAATAACACATATTACATATTCCATTGTAAAGCCTTCCTTCAATGCTTTAATAACTTTCAATGCTTGCTGTACTTCTGTTTTCGCCTCTAATAATTCTTTGGGGTTTTTACAGTTGTCGCACATTCCATCGCAGGTTTCTTTATCATAATCTTCACCAAAATAACTTAGCAATATTTTCCTGCGGCACACTGCACTTTCAGAGTATGCAACGGTTTCATTTATTAACTGGGCGCCTACTTCTCTTTCGCTTAAAGATTTATCACGCATTAAATGTTCAAGCTTTGCAACATCTTTATGAGAATAATATAAAATGCATTTTCCTTCCAGCCCATCACGGCCTGCCCTGCCTGTTTCCTGGTAATAATTTTCTATTGATTTTGGAATATTATAATGTATAACAAACCTTACATCCGGCTTATCAATTCCCATCCCAAAGGCAATGGTGGCAACAATTACTTGTACCTCTTCATTCAAAAATTGATCTTGCCTTCTGGCTCTTAGTTTGGCATCTAAACCCGCATGATAAGCAACTGCTTTTATTCCATTTGCCATCAGCATCTCTGCTAATTCTTCTGTGGTCTTTCTATTTAAAGTATAAATGATTCCACTTTTCCCCATGTTTTGGGAAATGAATTTCACGATGCTTTTTACAGCCTGATCTTTATTGATCTTTGGCTGCACTTCATAATATAAATTAGGACGATTGAAAGATGAAATAAAAATTTCAGGCACTCTCAACCCAAGATTTTTTACAATATCGCTTTGTACTTTTGGGGTTGCCGTTGCAGTTAAGGCTATAACTGGAATAGCCTTATCAATCTGGTCCATGATGTCTCTTAGCCTTCTGTACTCCGGCCTGAAATCGTGTCCCCATTCGCTGATGCAATGCGCCTCATCAACTGCAAAAAAAGAAATATTAAGCTCTTTAAAAAATTCAACATTCTCTTCTTTGGTAAGGGTTTCAGGGGCTACATAAAGCATTTTGGTTTTACCTGAGGTAAGATCATCCTTTACAATTTTTTGCTGGCCTTTATTTAAAGTGCTGTTTAAAAAATGTGCAACATTATCCTTGCTGCTGTAACCTTATATAAAATTAAATTTGTTAAATAAATTATTCAATTTTGTATTAATATTAAATTTAACAAAGTTCTTATACTTTCAAAATAAAAAATAAAAACAAAAGAT
>MWWJ01000004.1_pt1 | contig 23015 bp, 23 predicted proteins | sample 1047271 | NCBI WGS metagenome assembly MWWJ01 (sample SAMN06349965, study PRJNA376086) | soil metagenome | isolation source: CN-4 sample Antarctic (ecotone) soil | place: Antarctica | collected 2015-01-13 | reverse complement strand
GATTGGTTTTGAGCACGGATGTAGCGTGCTGGCGTAAGTCCGCAATCTGCTTTTCAAGGCTGCTGATCTGCGCGGTCACTTCTTTAACTTCAGGCCACTCTTCCGTGTTATCAACCAGAAGTTGAGAAGATGCTGCGCCTGCCTGCGCTCGGAGTCATTCCTGCGGTTGATGAATCGCCGCGTCGCAAGCTTTTGCCTGGGATGGGCGGGACGCAGGTACGCAGCGGCAAGGGCGGCAATCCTGAATTGGTCGTCAACGCCGACTCGCGCTCTTCAATGGCAGAGGCTTACAGGCAACTGCGTACCTCTGTCCTGCTGACAACGGCTGGACGCGCCCCGAAATCTTTGCTCGTCACTTCGAGCCAGCCTTCGGAGGGCAAGACCACGACGGCCACCAACATGGCGATCAGTCTCGCGCAGACCGGAGCGAGCGTTCTCATCATTGACGCGGACATGCGCCGCCCGCGTCTACACGGAATCTTTGAAGTTGAAAATCGTCGCGGCCTGAGCACGTACCTGTCGAGCGAGATGAGCGAAGCGGAATTGCTCGACATGATCGGATTACATGAGCAAAGCGGATTGCACATCATGACCTCTGGCCCAGTGCCTCCGAATCCGGCGGAGTTGATCGGCTCGGATCAAATGCGCCGCTTGCTGGCAACGCTCGAAGCGACCTTTACGCACATTGTGATTGACTCGCCGCCGGTTGCTTCATTCACAGACGGCGTGCTCATCGCCACGATGGTTGACGGTGTGTTGCTCGTCGTTCATGGCGGCAAGAGTTCGCGCCACGTTGTGCGTCGCGCCAAGCAGGTCTTGCAAGATGTGGGGGCGAAGGTGTTCGGCGTCGTCCTGAACAACGTCAACCTGCACTCGCACGATTATTACTACTACTCGCGCTACTATCATCAATCCTATTACGCAGATCAGGGAGAAGGCGAGAAGCTTGCTTCCGAAACACACGGTTAAGAAATCCACAGGTCTGAAACTTCAACGCCAGAAAGAGCCGCAGCCACGATAGCTGTTGAACTCTTTCTGGCGTGGTCATGTCAGAGCCGGAAAATTTTGAGCAAGCGATTGAAGAGTAGAATGGATTTGAATAACACCGAGACGGCGACGGCAGGCAACGCGAAGGTTGTGGCCGAGAACATCGCGCAAGTTTCTGCCGAACCGTTAAGCGCGGCCTCGCATCAATTGCCTGACGAGCCGCTGGTCGTGCTTGAGCCGAGCAAGAAATGGGTCGCGCTCAACCTCAAAGATGTCTGGCGTTATCGCGAGCTTCTGTATTTTCTCACTTGGCGCGATGTCAAAGTGCGTTACAAGCAAACACTGCTAGGAGTGGCCTGGGCTGTGCTCCAACCGCTCCTGACGATGTTGATTTTCACGCTCTTCTTCGGACGCCTCGCAGGCATCAAGTCCGACGATGTCCCTTATCCGATCTTCGCTTACGCGGGACTGCTGCCCTGGACGTTTTTCGCCAACGCCGTTTCCAATAGCGGCAACAGTCTGGTGGGAAGCGCGAACCTCATCACGAAAATTTATTTCCCGCGCATGATTATCCCAGGCGCAGCCGTCGCCGCCGGACTCGTTGACTTCGCGCTCGCGTTCGTTCTGCTCATCGTGATGATGATTTATTACGGCGTCCGCCCAGGCTGGAGCATTCTCTGGTTGCCCGTCCTGCTGGCTTTGATGACGCTGCTGGCACTGGGCGTCGGGATGTGGATGTCCGCGCTCAACGTCAAGTACAGAGACATCCGCTACGCGCTGCCGTTTCTCATCCAACTCTGGATGTTTATTTCAGCCGTCATCTATCCGACGAGCCTCGTGCAGGGAAAGTTGAAAATCGCCCTTCAACTAAATCCCGTCGCCAGCATCATCGAAAACTTTCGCGCCGCCTTGTTCGGCGGGGAACTACATTGGACTACTTTGGGAATTGCCGCTCTCATTACCTTCGTCGTGCTGGCCTACGCCGCTTATTCCTTCCGTCGCATGGAGCGCACCTTCGCTGACATCGTCTGAACGATGAGACCCATCATCAAGGCCGAACATCTCAGCAAGCGTTACCGGATCGGCGAACGGCAGAGTTCGTATTCGACTCTGCGCGACACGTTGGCGAATGCTGTTCGCTCCCCCTTCAAGCGCAATGGCGAGACGGAAGCCAACACGCTCTGGGCGCTCAAAGATATTAATTTCGAGATTGCGCCAGGCGAAGTCGTCGGCATCATCGGACGCAACGGCGCGGGCAAATCCACGCTGCTCAAAGTTCTCTCACGTATCACAGAGCCAACTTCTGGACGCGCCGAACTCTACGGCAGAGTCGGCAGCCTTTTGGAAGTTGGGACGGGCTTTCACCCTGAGCTTTCCGGTAGAGAGAATATTTTTCTCAACGGCTCGATTCTCGGAATGAGCCGCGAAGAGATTGCAAGCAAGTTCGACGAGATCGTCGCCTTCGCCGAAGTCGAAAAATTTCTGGACACGCCCGTCAAGCGATATTCAAGCGGCATGTACGTGCGCCTGGCCTTTGCTGTGGCCGCGCATCTTGAGCCTGAGATTTTGATTGTTGATGAAGTGCTGGCCGTCGGTGATGCGGAGTTTCAGAAAAAGTGTCTTGGCAAGATGCAAAGCATTTCGGAAAGCGGTGGCAAGACGGTTCTCTTCGTCAGCCATAATATGACAGCCGTGCAATCGCTTTGTACCAAAGCGATATTGCTCAGAGACGGGCAGGTGGTTGAGACGGGGCCGGTCAAAAAAATCGTTGACCTGTACTTAAGCAAAGACTCTGCGGATCAACTTGAACAACATTGGGACAACCCCGAAACCGCGCCAGGCACCGACAAAATTCGCATGAAACGTGTCGCCGTTGTGCCGGATTACGAAAACGATTCCAACAACATTACTGTTGATACGCCCCTCGACATCGAATTTGAATTCTGGAATACGACTTCGCAAACGAGTCTCATCAACTTGAGTCTGGTGTTGTGGAGCATCGGCGGCGAGTGCATCTTTAATGTCGGGTCACCCGCCGTCAAACTTCCGTCAGGATTGTCGAAGGGGACATGTCGAATTCCAAAAAATCTGCTTAATGATGGCAAATATACGGTGGAGATTTATTTCGTCAAAGACATGTCCGTCGTGCTTTATCGGCACGCTAATGCTGTCACGTTTGAAGTTCTTGATGTCCCCAGGCAAGGGAATTGGTATGGCGATTGGATCGGCGCGGTCAGGCCAAAATTGGATTTTGATTTGATGGCTGTTTAGCTCGCGGAGTATGTTTGCGTTAAAGATGAAAAGGGAACAGCCAGGCATCATCCACAAGGTCATCAAACGAGTTCGAATCAAGTTCGATCAACTCTATCCCGAATATCTTGGAAATAAATTTCAATGTCCGGTTTGCGAAACAAACCTCGCTTACTTTCTTCCACTGCCTGCTTTTTATTTGAAAGAGTTATATGACAATCAAGCCATCCATTCTTTATTCAGCGCCGAGACCTTGAGCCTTGATACTTATCTGTGTCCGGCCTGTCAGTGCTCGGACCGAGATAGACTCTACGCTTTATATTCCCAGAAAACTCTGGCGAATCAAGAGACGCAAAAGCTTCGCTTGATTGAATTCGCGCCCGCGTTACCATTGCGCCAATTTCTAAAACGTCTTCCACACATCGAATACCGCAGCGCAGATTTGTTCATGCCCGAAGCCGACGATTGTGTTGACATCACGGACATGAAAATTTATGCGGACGAATCATTCGACATCTTCATCTGTTCGCACGTTCTGGAACACGTCGAAGATGATCGTCGGGCGATGCGCGAGTTGTACAGGATTTTGCGTCATGGCGGATGGGGCATCGCGATGGTTCCGATCTCACTGGCGCTTGAAGAAAACTATGAAAATAGCGCGGCGCAAAGCGAAGCCGAGAGGTGGAAGCATTTCGGGCAAAACGATCACGTGCGGATGTACTCGAAAGCTGGCTTCATCAACAATCTCAACGATGCGGGTTTCGAGGTCGAGCAATTTGGCGTCGAGCAATTTGGACGCGAGACTCTCCTGCGGCACGGCATTCATCCACGCTCAACGCTTTATATAGCGCGCAAAAAATGATTAATGTCACGCAAACATTCCTGCCGCCGCTCGAAGAATATGTCGCGCAACTGCAACGCATCTGGGACTCGAAGTGGATTACGAATCGTGGTGAACTGGTTCGGGAACTCGAAGCCAAACTTAGAGAGTTTCATGGCGTAAAGCACTTACTCGTCGTTACTAATGGGACGATTGCGCTACAAATTGCGATTAAAGCGTTTGCTCTAAGCGGCGAAATAATCACAACGCCTTTTTCATACGTTGCAACGACGAGCAGCATTGTCTGGGAAGGATGCGCTCCGATTTTCGTTGATATAGACCCAGATCATTTGACAATTGATGAAACCAAAATTGAATCGGCGATTACCGAAAAAACTTCGGCGATTCTAGCAACACACGTTTACGGAAATCCGTGTCATGTCGAAGCGATTGAAGAGATTGCTCGGAAATATAATCTCAAAGTAATTTATGATGCCGCTCATTGTTTCGGTGTGAAATATAAAGGTGAATCAATCTTAAATTGGGGCGACGTTTCCACCTTGAGCTTTCATGCAACGAAACTTTTTCACACGGGGGAAGGCGGCGCAATCGTTTGCAACGATGACACGCTAACGCGAAAATTTTTTTATCATCATAACTTTGGACATAAAAGCAATGAAGAATTTTTCGGGCTTGGGATTAACGGAAAAATCTCCGAACTAAACGCCGCGATGGGTCTGGCAGTTTTTCCCTATATAGAAGAACTCGTCGCTCGCCGCCGAGAAGTTTGCTCGCTTTACGATGATCTGTTGAGCAAGACGGATTTACTAAAACCGACCTGGCGCGAAGGTGTGGAGAGAAATTTTTCATATTATCCGGTCATTTTCCCAACGGAAGCTAAATTACTGAAAGTTCAGAAAAAATTAAATGAAAACGAAATTTTTCCGCGCCGATATTTTTACCCGTCGCTCAATAACTTGCCTTACAGCCAATCAGGAAATTGTCTGATCTCCGAATGCATCAGCAGCAAAGTTTTGTGTCTGCCCTTATATGCAGGATTAGAGAAAACAAATATAGATAAAATTTGCGATCTTATAAAATCCGATTTGTAAAAAATACCCGTATGAATCACATAACGTATTTGAACTCTAAAAGAATTGACGGGAAGATAACGCCGGAAATCCAACCGAGCGAAATTGCGAAATTGGTTTTGAGCAAGCAAATAGTAATTCTAAAAAATGTTTTTACCGAAGATGAATTGCTGGATTTAAGAAATGAAGTGGTGGCCTGGGGTAAGGAGAACGAAGCGGTTAGTTTTGACGACTTCACGAAAAATTATCATAGCAAAAGGGCGAAGGTCTCGAATATTCAACAATCCCCACACGTTTTTCACGATTACAATTTTAATAATTTCGATATTTTACCGGAGAAGTTAAGCGTAAAGTTGCTCCATGTTTTTGAGAGTTTGAGGGTTCTATATAGCGAACTGACAGATCAGCATACTAAGTTGGGGGTAGCCGAGGCAGGGCCTTATTTTCATCCGCAAGTGATTCACTATCCCTTAGGCGGAGGTTTTTTCGGCAGACATAATCACAACCTCAAACCTCAGTTGGTGGGATTTATACTGTCGCTGTCAAAGTACGGCATTGACTACAAAGCCGGTGGCGCTTGTTTTGAAATTGCCGGAAAGACTGTTGACACTGAAGGTCATCACGACATCGGAGATTTGTGTTTGTGGAGAAACGATCTTGACCATTGGGTAAAACAATCGCCGTTGGACGATAAGTTTAGTTGGGAATCAGAAAGAGGGCGATACGTCGCGACACTTGCATACTTTGATCCGAAAGGATAATTCAACTTAAATGATTCCTCGATGTTTGTGTCAAGGTTTTATTACAAAGGTTAAGGTCAAAAACCAGCAATTGTGATTTGTTCATGAATATGAAAATTGCAATTATGCAGCCTTATTTATTTCCTTACATCGGATATTTCCAGTTAATAAACGCGGCGGATAAATTCGTAATATATGACGACGTTACTTTTATAAAACAGGGCTGGATAAACAGAAACAATATTTTATTAAACGGCAAGGCACTTTTGTTCACCGTTCCACTGAAAGACGCAAGTTCTTACAAGCAGATTAGAGAAACAGAAATAAGCGTTAACATTAAGTGGACATCGAAATTGCTAAAAACCTTTGAGCAGGCATATAAAAAAGCGCCTTATTACACTGAAATTATCGAGCTGATTGAAGACGCAATTTCTGCCGAAGAAAAACTGATAGCGGCCATCGCGCTTAAGAGCGTGAAAGTGGTTTGCTCATATCTTGGAATTGAAACTTCTATTGTTGAAACTTCATCAAATTATTCTAATAACCATTTACAATCTCAGGCGAGGGTTATAGATATTTGCAAAAAAGAAAAGGCAATTGAATATTTAAATCCTATCGGCGGACTACAGTTATATTCCAAAGACGTATTTAATCGGGAACATATAAAGCTGAGTTTTATAAAACCTAAACCAATAAACTATCAACAGTTTAATAATGAATTTGTTCCCTGGCTCTCGATCATAGACATCATGATGTTTAATTCCCCGAACGAAATCAAGGCCATGCTAAATCAATATGAACTGGTATGAAATCAGTCGGAGGATATTTTGAATTAGAATTGAGCAGGGGATCGGAATATCATCCCGACGCAATTAAATTAAATAGCGGCAGAAATGCGTTTCGATACATTTTAGAATCCAAAAAATATAAAAAAGTATATTTGCCCATTTTCAGTTGCGATGTATTGCTTGAGCCTATTAAAAAGTTAGGCTTGCATTTTGAACATTATTTTATAAATCGAAATCTTGAAGCAGAGTTCGATTTTTCAAATCTCGATTCGAATTGTTGCTTCTTATTCACTAATTATTTCGGGTTGAAAGACGATTATGTAAAATCATTAGCGTCCGTTTGTAAAAACTTGATCGTTGATAACGCACAGGCCTTTTATGCAGTTCCAGTAAATGGGGTTGATACATTTTACTCGCCCAGAAAATTTTTCGGCGTACCTGACGGCGGTTATCTTTATACGGATAAACTAATCGGCAGAGAATTTTCAAAGGATATTTCTTTTACAAAAGCCGAGCATTTATTAGTAAGAAGCGATCTAACAGCGGAGGACGGGTATTCAATTTTTTTGGAAAATGAAAAAAGATTTAGCAATACGGAAATTCAATTAATGTCGGAGCTTACAAAGAATATCTTGAAAGGCATAGATTACAAACGTGCTGCAACAATTAGAAAAGAGAATTTTTCATTTTTACAGAAAAACCTTAAAGATTTAAACCAAATCAATCTAGAAACTAATCAAGATCAAGTTCCGTTGAGTTACCCTTTTTACTCTATTGATTACGGTTTAAGAAAACGATTGCTTGAAAATAAGATATACACGGCGCAGTATTGGCCCAATGTTTTAGTGGATGCGGCAATCGGCACGGTTGAATATGATTACACAAACAATCTAATTCATTTGCCGATTGACCAAAGATGGACGTCGGAAGATTTAAGTAAAATTATTAAAATAATCAAGTCATGAATATTAAAGGCAAACTTGTAGAACTCAGAGCGATTGAACACGAAGACCTACCGTTGCTCCATAAATGGGCTAACGACCCAGAAATCTGGTATATGCTCGGCGGTTGGCATTTTCCAAGCAACTTGGACTATATGCAGAAATGGTTTGAAGGACTTAAGCAGGATGTCAATAATCAAAGGTTCGCAATAGAAGCGCCCGAAATGGGATTAATCGGAACAATTAATCTGGTGGAAATTGATTGGAAAAATAATCATGGCTTTACGGGACTGCAATTGGGTGACAAAGACATTCGTGGAAAAGGCTTTGGGATAGATGCTTTTATGGCGATTGAAAGATACGTTTTTGAAGAATTGCATTTTGAAAGATTGGACGGCTCTGTCATCGAATATAACGCTCCTGGATACGGGTTCATTACGAAGCATTGCGGCTGGAAAGAAGAAGGCAGACAAAGAAACTGGTATTTTAGAAAAAATCGCTACTGGGACAAAATTATCGTCGGCGTTACCAGAGCCGATTATTTTGAATTAATCGAAAAAACAAAGTACTGGGAATAACTGTCCAGGCTCTTAAACTGCTACGGCATTGAATTTCAATCATATCGAAAAACTTGAAATTTTCAGTGGTTTTGAATTTCTTGGGTGCGACGTGTAATAAAAATGTTACGCCGTCTTAATTTGGAATCGGAAAAAAGACAAACAATATTAATTACGGGCGGAGCCGGATATATCGGCTCGGTGTTGGTGCATAAAGCCGTTTCAAAAGGATTTAATGTAAATATTTTAGACAAGGTTGAGGATGAAAATTTTCATGATAATCAAACCGTCAAATTTTTTTCAGGAAGCATTACAGACCATAAAACAATTGAAGAAAGTTTAAGCGGCGCTGATTTTGTAATTCACTTAGCCGGCATATCCGACGCCAGAGCCGGTAAAGAAAATCCTGAGCTTACAAAAAAAACTAATATAGATTCTCTAAAATGCTTGCTGGAAATTTCTCAAAAAGCAGGTGTCAAACGGTTTTTGTTTGCTTCCACAATGGGCGTGTATGGCAACAAATACAGCATCCCGTTAAAGGAAGATTTACCTCTCGATCCGATAGACCCTTATTCGGAATCGAAAGCGGCGGGCGAAGAAATTATCAGAAGTGAAAATTCGGATTGCTTTACGACGACTTCACTACGATTAGCAATGGTTTATGGCTACTCTCCGAGTATGCGATATGATTTTATAGTAAATAGATTAACGTTGGATGCGATTGAGAAAAAACAAATTACAATAATGGGCGGAGAACAAAAAAGACCTCAAGTTTATATTGATGATCTGTCTGGTATTTTTCTTGAATTTTTATTGGCCGATAAAAGTCTCATCAGCGACGAAGCTTATAATGTGGTCGGCGTCAATCCAACAATAGAAGAAATTTCAACCATCATCCGGCAAAAATTGCCCGATACTGAAATCAAAAAATTACCGTTGAGAAATAATGAAGACAGTTTTGAAATGGACGGCAGCAAATTAAATACCGTTATTAAATATAATCAACAAAAATCATTGGACAAGGGAATCGAAAGTATTATCAGCGAATATAGTGCGAGAAGACGCTAAACGATGAATTGGGTTAAAAAAGGGTTGATATACAAACCCGATCAAGAAATTAGCTTGGTGAAAGACAGAGCCATAGCTCCGGTTTGCGAATTACTACAAAATGATATTTTAAGAATTTATTTCTCTTCGAGAGATTTGAGCGGGAAAAGCACGCCGATATTTTTAGATACAAACCCCGAACGCCCTGAGCAAATTATTTTCGTGAATGGAAATCCGATTCTGGAATTCGGACGCCTGGGAAGTTTTGACGATAACGGAATACTCTCTTCTTCAATCGTTAATTTTAACAACAAAAAATATCTTTATTATGTTGGCTGGAATCCGAAGGTGACTGTTGCCTATCATCTTTCCATCGGACTGGCGATAAGCGAAAACGGCGAACCTTTCAAAAAAATCAGCGATGGCCCGCTCTTAGATCGTTCGCTGCAAGAGCCGTTTTTTAACACTGCCCCTTTTGTAATGAAAGATGTTGATGACTGGAAAATGTGGTATGTCTCCTGCACCGGTTGGAAAGTTGTAAACAACAATCCTGAACCTCTCTACAATATAAAATACGCGACTTCCAGAGATGGTATCAACTGGCTAAGAGACGGGACGGTGGCGATTGGAAATGATGAATTTGCGGAAGCGGTAGGCAAACCATTTGTTTATACGGAAGACGGATTATATAGAATGATTTATTCTTACAGAAATTCTGTTAATTACAGAACCGACCCGCAAAACAGCTACAGACTCGGTTATGCAGAATCCTCGGACGGAAAAAAATGGAAAAGGATGGATGAGAAGATGGGCATCGAATTTTCCGAGCAGGGTTGGGATTCTATAATGATGGAATATGCCTCAAGCTACATGTACAACGACAAAAGATACCTCATATACAATGGGAACGGTTTCGGAGAGTCCGGCTTTGGATACGCTGTGCTTGAAAGCTAAATAATAATGTCAACCTCGCTGGTTTCGGTTTGGTGTTCCACCTATAATCACGAAAAATATATCGCACGAACTATCGAAGGCTTCCTGAAGCAAAAAACGAACTTTGAAATCGAAATTTTTGTTCATGACGATGCTTCAACAGACAACACTGCAAGTATCATTCGCGAATATGCCGCTAAATATCCGCAAATTAAACCTATTTACCAGACCGAAAATAAGTTTTCCGTTGATAAAAGTTATCTAAACAAACTGATGTTTCAAAAAACGCAAGGGAAATATACAGCCCTGTGCGAAGGCGACGATTACTGGACAGACGCGCAGAAGTTGCAAAAGCAAATTGATTTCCTGGAAGCTAATAATGATTTCGCCATCTGCTTTCACAATACAAAAGTTATTCATGAAGATGGAAGTCGCGAGCCGTCTCTCTTCAATATCAATCAAAAAGAAGTGACGACTTTTGACGATTTAGCGCGTGGCAACTACATCATGACGCCGTCATGCGTTTACCGCAATCGGTTATTTGGCGATTTTCCAGATTGGTTTTTTAAATCAAAAATTGGTGATTGGCCGCTTCATTTATTGAACGCACAGTATGGAAAAATCAAATACCTTGACGAGGTCATGGCTGTGTACTCGGTTCATGGAGGAGGAGTCTGGAGTTTAAAAGACTGGAAGTATAGATATATTCACACCATTGAGGCTGCTGAGATTTGTAAAAAACATTTTGCTCCGCGCGGCAAAGAGAACTTCAATGCCTTTTTAACCCGCCTTTATAGGGAATTATGCTTGTCGTATTTTGATGAGGGTGCGTACAGAGACTTCCGAAAGTATTATGTAAAGATTTTGAAAGTGGCTAACCATCTGAGACCTCAGGCAGTGGCTCGATTGACCGTTTACTACTTATTGAGTTTCCTCCCGCCTTTTGCGATTTACTACAAATCAAAATTTGAGAAAAGTGAAAAACGTTCAATAACGTTCCCAGCGTCTGATCGTTGATGCAACTCTGTTAATGCTTTCTCAGTCAACTCATAATTTAATTGGGAGCATAAAAGCGGATCGCAGGGAGTCTGAGTTGTGAAGCTTTCCGTCGCGATGTGTACATACAATGGGAGTCCGTATCTTCAAGAGCAACTTGAGAGCATCGCTTCGCAGCAACGCCCGCCAGATGAGTTGATCGTTTGTGATGATTGCTCCAAAGATAATACTAAAGAAATCATTGAAGCCTTTGCCGCTCAATCGGCATTCCCAGTGAGGCTGTTTGTCAATGAAGAGAATCTCGGCTCGATTAAAAATTTTGAGAAGGCAATCAAACTCAGTGCAGGCGAGATCATCGTCTTATCCGATCAGGATGATGTCTGGCATCCCGAAAAGTTGGAGGCTTTGGAGGCCGCGCTGGCAGTTTCACCCGACACGGGAATGGTCTTTTCCGACGCCGAGTTGGTAGATCAAAACTTGAAGCCGTTAGGTTATGAACTCCGGCAAATTTTTTTAAATCGGAGATATCAGCGATTGGTCGAAAGTGGCAGAGGGCTTGAAGTTTTGTTGTCGGATTATGTTGTGACCGGCGCGACGATGGCTTTCAGAGCGAGCTTCAAAGAACAGATTTTGCCGATTCCCGAAAGTCAATCCTTGATTCATGACGCCTGGATCGCCCTCGTGATCGCTTCGCTCGCAGAGATTGCTTTCATCGAGAAGCCCCTGATTAAATATCGCCAGCATCCGAATCAGCAGTTGGGCGTCACGATTCCAGGCGAAGTTCTTAAAACAAAATCAGCGAGCGATGAAACAAGAGATTCGAGTTTAATCGGGATGGCAAATTTTTACCTCGCGCGTCGAGACGAATTTTTACAGCTTCGTAATCGGCTGACGATGTGTGCCGCCGCAAAAGATATTGGAAAAAGTCTCAGGTTGATCGAAGCCAGAATTGATAGTCTTCAGCGACAGGCGACGCACTTTCAGTCGCGCGCCAGGGCACAGCAAAGTGGGCGCGGCTTAAGCCGTTTGTCCTTCGTGCTCAAAGAGTTTTTAATGTTTCGCTATTATCGTTACTCGCATGGTGCGCGCAGCGCAGCCAGAGATTTACTCGATTAAACTTTTCACAATTTTCAGTTCATAGCGTTGTCGTTTGATAAAGACGAAGTGGGGAAATCAGTTTCCAACAAGAAGAAGACGGTTGCTGTCGTCACTCCCTGTTATAAGAAAACTTTAGACGCTGACGAAGAAATTTCGCTCAGGCATCTACGGCAACACCTTGGTGATTACGATAAATATCTGATCGCGCCTGAAAGCCTTGAGGTTGATTATCCTGATTTTGAATTCAAGCGTTTTGATGACCGCTTCTTCTCAAGTCGCATCGGATATAACAAGCTGATGCTCTCGCCGCATTTCTACAACGCCTTCAGTGATTACAAATATATTCTCATTTACCAACTCGATGCGCTCGTCTTCTCTGACCAGTTGATGAATTGGTGCGCGACTGATCTTGATTATTTAGGAGCGCCCTGGTTGAACACAGAAACCGTTCCCGAAAATGGATTTTCACGGGTTGGCAACGGAGGCTTCTCGCTTCGCAAAGTCGAAAGCGCCCTCAAAGCGTTGCGCTCGCCTGGAACGGTGATTGATCCGGATAAATACTGGGAAGTATTTTGCACGGGCAAATCAAAGCTCAGCCAGTTCGTTAATTTGCCACGCAAGTATTTGAAGCGGCTCGAAGTTTTTAACGGCATCTGGTGGTATCGCCTGCGCCCACTCGATGCGGAAGATATTTTCTGGGGTTACATAGCGCAAAATATTTTCCCAGACTTCAAGATCGCGACAGTTGAAGAAGGCCTGCGCTTCGCTTTTGAACAAGCGCCCAGATATTGCTTTGAGCGGAATCATCATCAACTGCCGTTCGGCTGTCATGCCTGGAATAAGTTTGATCGGGACTTCTGGGAACCTTACCTGCATAAATAGATTTTGATTGAGACCGCAGAAGTGAAAAGGGAATTTGCCGGATGGCGAAGTTGAAACATGTGGTGTTGACGAATAGCGGGCTGCGCGGATTTGAATATGGATCACTCTGCGACTTCGAGGATGAGATCATTCGGATCACAGGTGGAGAATTGCAGGTCTCGCCGATCAGAAAACTTCCACGCCTCATTGATCGCCGCATCGGGCATGGCACTCGTTATAGTGATTTGCGAAAGTTAATTCCAAAGGTCAAGCACCATCTCAAGGCAGACGTACTGTGGGTGGTGTTAATGGGGCCGGAAAGTTTCGCGCTCGATCTTTATCGCAAGTGGGATCAAGGCGTAGGACTCAAGATTCTTTACCTCTTCGACACGATGGAGAATCAACTCCCGTCCATTCGTCGTGTTTTAGGGTCAACTACATGGGACTACACCTTCACTTCTTTTAGGGGAGCCGTGCCTTTCCTGGAGGAGCAGACGCAGCGACGTTGGCTCGTCGCTCCGCAGGGCGTCAAGCTCGAACGTTTTCGCCCTGCTCCTCTAGAAGAAAGGCTGATTGGCTTTTGCGCTTATGGTCGTCGGTTGAAAAAGATTCACGAGAGCATCAAGGAGTTCTGCGCTGCGACAGGTAAGCATTACGAGTATTCAACGGCGGCCTCATTGCAGCCGCAGATTGACCCGCGCGAAAATCATGAGATGTATGCCTGGCATTTGGGGCACACGATCTTTAATTTCAACTGGCCTGTTGAACTTACACATCCAACTCGCGTGCGTACCTTTAGTCCGATCACTTGCCGTTGGTTTGAAGCGGCTGCGAGCGGTAACGTCATCATCGGCCTGCCCCCGACTGACCCGACCTTCAATGACATCTTTGGTAAAGACCTTGTCATTCCTATTTGTGAAACGGGCAACGCTGACGCTCTCAAAAAGTTGTGGGAAAAACTTTGGGAAGAGCGAGAGTGTCACTTAGCGAGAGCGCTTGAGCGTCGAGAGCGCTTGGCGCACAAGTGGAGTTGGGAAAGTCGGATCAGAGAAATCCTGGGAATTGTGGGATCGGAAGTTGAGAAATGACCAGGCTTAAACATGTTCTGCTTTCCGATTCTTTATTAAGAGGAGTCGAATATGGAATTCTCGAAGACTTTAAGGATGAGATTATTCGGATCACCGGAGCGGAACAAGTGGAAGCGCCATGCCGCAACCTGCCTGGATTTCTTGGCAAGAGACTTATTCACGGCACACGTTATAGCGGCTTAAGAAAATTCGTTCCTAAAAAAGATTTTAGAATTGATGCTGATGTCCTCTGGGTCATTCTCATGGGGCCGGAAAATTTCACGCTTGATCTTTTTAATAATTGGGATAAAAACACCGGAATCAAAATTCTTTATCTCTTCGATGCTTTTGAAGGCCAACTGCCATCTGTGATGCGTGTTTTGAATTCCATTAAATGGGATTACACATTCACAGGCTTTCAAGGAGCTAAAACTTATTTAGATAAACAAACGCATCGAGAATGGCATCTCGTCCACCAGGGAGTAAAACTCGACAACTTTTTTCCGGCGAGAGCGGAAGAAAAGGTAATAGATTTTTGCTCTTACGGGCGACAGATGGCAGACATTCATCGAAGTATCAAAGAGTATTGCCTGCACACGGGGAAATATTATGACTTCAATACAACTAAAACGATTTTAGAGAAGGATGTTAGTTCAAAAGAATCTTACAGAAAATATGCCTGGCATTTAAGTCATAGCATTTTTAATTTCTGCTGGCCGCTGAACCTGACACATCCACATCGAGTTTCAAACTACAGCCCTCTCTCCCCAAGATATTTTGAAGCTGCCGCCAGCGGAAATATTATGCTGGGACAGCCCCCTCAAGATTCTAAATTCGATTATTATTTTGGGGCGGATGCTGTGATCCACATTGAGCCTACTACTCCCAGTTCGCACCTTAATGCGATCTGGGAGAAACTCTGGGGCAATCGGCATCAACACTTACAAATGGCACTTGAACGTCGTCGGCGATTGTCACACCTGTGGAGTTGGGAGAGCCGCGTCAGAGAAATCTTAGATACAGCAGGCCTGGAATGAGAGCCTCTGAAACAGCCTTATGAATTCTACTGAACGATTGATCTTCGCCATCCGGCATCATAAATATTTACAGAAAGCTGACTGGCTCTGGAAAATAATCCGCCCCATGTATGACCGCGCCTCGTCCATCGCTGGCCGCAAAGGTTTAGTGCGGGTCATCAATGGGACTGACACTGTCCGTGTGGCATGGTGGCAACGAAACAACTCAGAGGTGTACGAGCCGGATGTCTGGCAGAGCCTGATGAGCCAGGTGAGGCCAGGAGATCGGATCGCGGATGTCGGCGCATTTGTCGGACTCTACGCAATTGCGCTGGCGAAGCGTGTCGGGACAACTGGTCGCGTCTTTGCCTTTGAACCGGATCGGGCCAATTACGCAGACTTGCAAGAACACATCAAACTTAACGATGCGGCGTCCAACACCGAAGCGATTCAGGCAGCAGTCGGAGCCGAAGAAAGTCATGTCCAGTTTGTGAGCAACGGCATCGAGTCACATCTCGTCGCCGGTGAAAATGGCGGCGCGCCGATTGAAGGCGCTTATGAAGTTAAATGCGTGACGTTGGATTCAATGTTTGCTGAGAGCGGTCTCGACATCTTGAAAATTGATGTGGAGGGCTTCGAGGAAGATGTACTGAAAGGCGCATCAAGGCTGTTCAAAGATGCGGCGCGGAAGCCGCGCGTGATTTACGTTGAGGTTCATCCATACGCCTGGCCTCCCATCGGGACGACCAGCGAATCTCTCCTGGAGACTCTGCGGACAAGTGGCTACACGGTCAAGCATGTCAATGGCGAGACCGTCGAGCGGATCGAAGAGTATGGCGAGGTCGTCGCTTACAAGAGCGCCTGAGAGCTTTTTCAATTTAATTTTTTTACGCTACCTGGATTGATAGTCATCAAACTCTGATGTATCGCCTGGCAATCTTAAATTCGCATCCGATTCAATATTTTGCTCCGCTTTACCGCCGCCTGGCGCAGGAGCCGGAGATTGATCTGACGGTTTTTTATTGCAGCCGAAAAGGGACTGAAGAATATTTTGATTCGGGATTCGGTCAACGACTCAAGTGGGATGTTCAATTACTCGAAGGCTACCCGCACCGTTTTCTACCTGGTCTGATGAAGAGCGATCATCTTGGTGGATTCTTCAGCTTGATAAATCCCTCGTTGATAGCCGAACTCCGGCGCGGGCGTTTTGATGCCTTGCTTGTTCACGGCCATCAATTTGCCAGTTACGTCTTGGGAATTGTGGCCGCGAAATTCTTAGGCATCCCTGTGCTGATACGTTGTGAAACGCATCTCCTGCTGCATCGCTCACCTTTGAAAATGGCTTTGCGCCGCCCAGTGATGAACTTCTTTCACCAGCATGTGTACAGCGCCTGCCTGCCGATTGGGACACGCAATCGAGAGTTCTACCTGCATCATGGCGTCAAAGAGAGCAATTTGTTTGACGTGCCCTACACCGTTGACAATAGTTATTTCATACGGGCCGTAGAAAAATACAAAGAAGAGAAAGAAGCTATCCGAAAAGATTTAGGTCTGCCGGTTGATAAGCCATTGATCCTCTATGCATCAAAGCTGACAAAGCGAAAAAGAGCGTTTGACCTGTTGTTATCTTTCCAGCGTTTGCAGGAACATCAACAACTTGAAGCGACACTACTCTTCGTCGGCGCGGGCGAGCAGGAGCAAGCCTTGAAAGATTATGCTCAGGAACATTCCATCCCTGATGTGCATTTCTTTGGTTTCTACAATCAGTCGGAATTGCCAAAGCTCTTTGCAATTTCCGACATCTTCGTCCTCCCTTCAGAGAATGAACCCTGGGGATTGATTATCAATGAAGTGATGTGCGCCGGCTTGCCGGTCATCGCTACCGAAGAGACGGGCGCGACAGCAGATTTGGTCAAGGACGGCTACAATGGTTTCACTTATCAGGCTGGCGATCTGGCGCGTTTAACCGAACACCTCTCCACACTTATTCTTGACGCAGGTTTGCGAAAAAGAATGGGCCAACACTCAAAAGATTTGATTGCAAAGTGGGACTATGAAAGCTGTGTGAGTGGAATCTTAGCCGCACTCCGACACCTGCATCCATCCGACTATGACACGGAAGAAATCTTTGAACAGAATCGTCCGACGGCTTAACGCAAGGATTGCAAAAGTAGTTGGCAACGAGTCGCCATGAATTTTTCAAACATCTCCAGAGCTACCACAATCGGTAAACTGTTACGCTTGCCGCTCAGATTGATTCCTTCTGAAATGAGCGTGCCCGTTCTCCAGGGCAAACTCAAAGGTCAACGCTGGATCATCGGCTCACAAAGTCATGGATGCTGGTTGGGCAGTTATGAAGCAGACAAGCAGGTTTTGTTTGATGAGATCGTGAAGGCAGACAGTGTGGTCTATGACATTGGCGCGAATGTCGGCTTTTATTCTTTGATGGCAGCCAGGCGAGTTGGGCCAAGTGGAAAGGTTTATGCTTTTGAGCCGGTGCCACGTAACCTGATGTATCTACGCAAACATCTTCAACTCAATCACGTCAGTAATGTCACAGTGATTGAAGCCGCAGTTTCAGATCGCATGGGATGCACCTTTTTTGACGAAGGCCCTTTGAGCGTTCAAGGTTTCATTTCTGATAAAGGGCAACTTGAGGTCGAGACTGTGTCCCTGGATGGCCTGATCGAGCAAGGCCGTCTTCAAGACCCTGATTATTTGAAAATTGATGTTGAAGGGGCGGAGGCGCTCGTCTTGTCTGGCGGCAGAGCGATGCTTGAACGAGCGAGGCCGGTGATTTTTCTGGCAACGCATGGCGAGGGAGTTCATCGTCAATGCTGCGCGCTTTTAATTTCCGTCGGATACGAACTGCGCGGGCTTAACAATGCGAGCGTTGACGAAACTGATGAAATCATCGCTACCCCTTTGAGTAAAGCATGAAGCGAATTGTGTTGATTATCGGGACGACGAGCATCGGCTCTCTTGAAAATTCATATGCGCGAGGTTTTCAAAGTCTTGATTGGGATGTGCATTTCTGGCATCCCTTAGACGCTCTCCATAAAGTGGTGCGCGGCGGCAGGCTGGGTCGTTTGTTCAGCACCTTCGTCAATGTTGAACCCTGGCTACGGAAGGCCAATCTTGAGTTGCTCAACATCGCGGAAAAACTGCGTCCGCAACTGATTCTGGTGATTTGGAGTGAGGGCGTCCGCGCCGGAACCTTGGCGCAACTAAAAGTTTTGTTGCCGTCAACTCAGGTCTATTGCGTCTTCCCAGATTACCCGCACAATCTGGTTACAGATAGAATTTTAGCTCTCCCATTTTTTGACCGCGTCGCGCCAGTCTCACCGTCTTGGGAAGAGGCTTTTAAGCTTCTCGGTGCAAGACAAGTTCAGTATTTGCCACTGGCAGCAGATACGGAGATGCACAAACCTGCGCGCAACGACGGCAACACGTTTGCGAATGCCGCGCATGATGTTGTCTTTGTCGGCAACTGGCGGCCTGCGCGTGAAGCCTTTCTTGAGCAACTGACGGAGTTTGATCTTTTCATCTGGGGAACAGATTACTGGAAACGAAGAGTGCGCGCTGATTCACCGCTCAAATCACGTTGGGGCGGACGTCCGCTCTTTGGCAACGAGTTCGCGCAGGTCTGTGGCGAGAGCCGCATCCTTCTAAACATTATAGATGTTGGATGGCCTGGCCCAAATATGCGCGCCTTCGAGCAACCTGCCTGTTGCGCCTTCTCTCTGGTCACGCGCACACCGGCAGTGCTTGAAATATTCACAGAAGGAGTGAACATCGAGTGCTTTGATTCTGCTGAGGAGGCTCGCGACAAGATTCGTTATTATCTGGCGCATGAAGACGAGCGACGTAAGATTGCCGAAGCCAGTTACAAACTGGTCGTCGAAGGTGGACACACATATCTGAATCGCGCGCAGCAGTTGATTGATTGGGTTGATGAGAAAAGTGTGACAGCTTAAGCGGGATGCGTAAAGTTTTATATCTGCAATACACAAACCCCGCAGCCTTTCCGCCGTTGGAACATAGCTCGCTCATTCTCGCGCGAGACGGTTGGAGCGTAAAGTTTCTCGGCATCAAACTCGAAGACACATCTACGCTCGTCTTCCCAGAGCATGAAAGAATCGAGGTTCGACAACTACCGTTTTGCCCGCCAGGTTGGAAACAAAAACTTCATTACCTTTGGTTCATATTAAGCGCGCTTCGTTTGACGCTCGGCTGGCGCCCGCGTTGGATTTACGCCTCCGATTTTCTGGTTTGTCCGGCGGCTTTGATGTTGAGTTGGCTGCCCTGGATCAAAGTGATTTACCACGAACACGACACGCCGCAGCCAACAACAGACGCGACGCGCTTCATGCGCTTTAGCTATGCGGCGCGCAAGAGGCTGGCGCGTCGCGCTGATATTTGTATTCTTCCAAACGAACATCGCGCGGAACATTTTGCAAAAGAGTTAGGGAGCGTCAGCACGCTCTGCGTGTGGAATTGTCCAGGCGTTGATGAAGTCGCTGCTCCGCAGATAGCAGACAAAAGCAATGATGCGCTCTGGGTTCTGTATCACGGTTCGATTGTCCCTTCGCGACTTCCGCCGACAGTTTTGAGTGCGTTGCAACTGCTGCCGGAGAGAGTCCGCTTGCGCGTCATCGGGTACGAGACGAATGGACATCGCGGCTACGTGCGAGAGTTGCAGGAGACTGCGTCGGGATTAGGTCTGGGCGGGCGCGTCGACCGAAGCCAGTTACAAACTGGTCGTCGAAGGTGGACACACATATCTGAATCGCGCGCAGCAGTTGATTGATTGGGTTGATGAGAAAAGTGTGACAGCTTAAGCGGGATGCGTAAAGTTTTATATCTGCAATACACAAACCCCGCAGCCTTTCCGCCGTTGGAACATAGCTCGCTCATTCTCGCGCGAGACGGTTGGAGCGTAAAGTTTCTCGGCATCAAACTCGAAGACACATCTACGCTCGTCTTCCCAGAGCATGAAAGAATCGAGGTTCGACAACTACCGTTTTGCCCGCCAGGTTGGAAACAAAAACTTCATTACCTTTGGTTCATATTAAGCGCGCTTCGTTTGACGCTCGGCTGGCGCCCGCGTTGGATTTACGCCTCCGATTTTCTGGTTTGTCCGGCGGCTTTGATGTTGAGTTGGCTGCCCTGGATCAAAGTGATTTACCACGAACACGACACGCCGCAGCCAACAACAGACGCGACGCGCTTCATGCGCTTTAGCTATGCGGCGCGCAAGAGGCTGGCGCGTCGCGCTGATATTTGTATTCTTCCAAACGAACATCGCGCGGAACATTTTGCAAAAGAGTTAGGGAGCGTCAGCACGCTCTGCGTGTGGAATTGTCCAGGCGTTGATGAAGTCGCTGCTCCGCAGATAGCAGACAAAAGCAATGATGCGCTCTGGGTTCTGTATCACGGTTCGATTGTCCCTTCGCGACTTCCGCCGACAGTTTTGAGTGCGTTGCAACTGCTGCCGGAGAGAGTCCGCTTGCGCGTCATCGGGTACGAGACGAATGGACATCGCGGCTACGTGCGAGAGTTGCAGGAGACTGCGTCGGGATTAGGTCTGGGCGGGCGCGTCGAATTTGTCGGGAGCGTGCCGACTAGAAAAGAATTGCTTGAGTGGTGTAGCCGTTCGCAGATCGGGATGGCGTTTATGCCGAAGAGAAGCGGCGACATCAATATGATGAACATGACGGGCGCGTCTAACAAAGCCTTCGACTACATGGCGTGTGGCCTCGCCCTGCTCGTCTCGGACTTACGGGACTGGCGAGAACTGTTCGTTGAAAATGGCTACGCTGTGACCTGTGATCTCGAACAACCTGAAAGCATCGCCGAAGCAATTCGCTGGTTCATCGAACATTCAGAAGAGAGGCGAGCGATGGGTGAACAGGGACGGCAGAGAATCGCCGCCGATTGGAATTACGAAAAGCAATTTGCGCCTGTCCTCGCGTTGATGAATCAGGAGTGAAGATCATTCGCCGCCACTCGGAAAAGCTTATCATCGAAATCATGAGAGGTCTTTAATGCCGATTGCCGCCGATGTCCGCCTTGCCGAGGGAGTGAAAATCTTTCAGCCCGAACTTGTAAATCTCTACGGCTGCGCTATCGGAGCGGAAACTAAAATCGGCGCGTTCGTTGAAATCCAAAAGAACGCCGTTGTCGGCGCGCGTTGCAAAATCTCTTCGCACACTTTCATCTGCGAAGGCGTCACGATTGAAGACGAAGTGTTTGTCGGGCATGGCGTGATGTTCACCAACGATCTTTACCCACGCGCTGTTAATGATGCTGGCGGATTGCAGATTGAGGCTGACTGGAAAATCGTCGAGACGCTGGTGAAGCGCCGCGCCTCGATTGGGAGCAATGCGACGATTATCTGCGGCGTCACGATTGGTGAAGAAGCTTTGATCGGAGCGGGCGCGGTGGTCGTCGAAAACGTCCCTCGATATGCTATCGTGGCGGGCGTTCCGGCGCGCGTGGTCGGCGATGTGAGAAAGCGCAGAGCTTGATGATGAGCGCAAGAGAATCGCTAAGGGAGTTGCGTTGCGAAGTCATTTTTTGAAAACGATGAAAGCGAGAAGATGGACGGCATGATTAGCGTCGGCGTGATCGGTTACGGCTACTGGGGGCCGAATCTGGTTCGCAATTTCATGGAAGCGGACGGCGCGACCGTCATCGCCGTCAGTGATCTTCAAGCGCAACGCTTGAAGAGCGTTGGAGCGCGGTATCCGACCGTTAGGACAACGGACGACTTTGGCTCGTTGCTCAAAGACACAAGCATTGATGCCGTCGCTATCGCCACTCCTGTCTCAACGCACTTCGAGTTGGGCATGGCCGCTCTCAAAGCTGGCAAGCATGTCCTGATGGAAAAGCCGCTCGCGGCCACGTCCGAAGAATCGCTGCGTCTGATTGACGAGGCGGCGCGGCGCAAGCGAGTCTTGATGGTGGATCACACTTTCGTTTACACGGAGGCTGTGCGAAAGATTCGCGAGATGGTTGTCGGTAAAGTGTTGGGCGATGTCTTTTATTATGATTCGGTGCGCGTCAATCTCGGACTCTTTCAACACGACACAAATGTGATCTGGGATTTGGCTGTCCACGATCTTTCGATCATGGATTATGTGTTGCCTGGCGAGCCTGTCGCCGTTTCCGCCACAGGCATCAGCAACATTGCAGGCCAGCCGGAAAACGTCGCATACATCACGCTCTTCTTTGCTGAAAATCAAATCGCACACATCCATGTCAACTGGCTCACCCCTGTCAAGGTGCGCCGCACGCTCATCGGCGGCAGCGAAAAGATGATCGTGTATGATGATCTTGAGCCGAGCGAGAAGGTGAAAATTTACGATAAGGGCGTCACTATTTCCGAGCGTCCAGAGGCTGTCTATCAACATCTGGTGAGCTATCGTTCCGGCGATATGTGGGCGCCCCGACTCGAAACCACAGAGGCTCTCCACACCGAAGCCCTGCACTTTATAGACTGCATCGAAAATCAAATCACGCCGCTCACAGACGGCCACTCCGGCCTACGCATCGTCCGCATCCTCGAAGCCGCCGAGCGTTCGTTGCGCTCGCGCGGCCAACTCGTCGAATTGCCTGCCAGTATCGCGATAGCATGAGACGGACGGTTTCTGATAAGCCTGACTGATTAAATATCAATGAGACATCTTGGCCTAAAAGTGCTGCAATACTATGTCCAGCGCTTTCCGATCTCGAAGGGAATGCATCGCTTGGTTTCGCGTCTTTGGATCGCTCTTTCGGCTTGACATAATAAATTTCCTGTTATCTTGCTTCATGCTTCT
>MWWJ01000003.1_pt1 | contig 23430 bp, 21 predicted proteins | sample 1047271 | NCBI WGS metagenome assembly MWWJ01 (sample SAMN06349965, study PRJNA376086) | soil metagenome | isolation source: CN-4 sample Antarctic (ecotone) soil | place: Antarctica | collected 2015-01-13 | reverse complement strand
CTGCACACGGACTCCATAAATGTAGCGGCGTTTGCTCGCGACATAGCCGCGATAATGCGCTTCATTAACGAGGCGCGCACGCTGGATGCGAATGTTGTCGCACACGGGGACGGGAAAGGAATCCAGGGCATAGCGGCTCTCGGTATTGAACTCTTTGAGCGTCATTCCCAGTTGATGAAAGATCATTTCAACCAGATCGGCGAGCCGGTGCAAGCGGCGCGAGAGGCGCGAACGCGAGAGCATCCGCGGCATCATGCCGGAAGAATGCAGAAACGAACGGCTCGACTCGAAGTTGCCGCCAAAGGACAGCATGGCTGTGATGGCGGTCGTGAGCACTTCGGCATCGGAGAACTCGGCGCGGATATCTTCGCGGTGTTGCAAAGCCTTGAGCGGATCATCAACAAAACAGTATATTGCCAAAGTACGGTCGTACATCATGTCCTCTCCTTTAGACTTTTGTGTCGCAACAAAATCTTAGGAGAGGACTTTCTTTTCTTCAAAGAGCTATCAGGCTGTAACTAGCAACTTGGGTTATCTATATATTCGTGAGGGGAGCTAATGAAAGTGAAAAAGGAGGGAATTGAGACCAAAATTTCAAAATGGTCAATCGCTGTAGTCGCTTTATTTATTCCAGGTGCGGGTCATTGTTTACAAGGGCGTTGGAAACGGGGGTTGCTCCTCGGTGCCTGTATTATTATTTGTTTCTTTTTAGGATTGAAATTAGGCGGGCATTTATTTGCAATAGGAGGATCGGATCAAGGAGGCTCTTCATTACTGCGTTTACCTCCATTATTAGCCGACCTAGGCGTTGGGGTACCGTTTTTTATTTGTTGGATTAAGGGTTATGGGTTCGCTGAAGAGGCTAGACTTGTCACTTTTGAATATGGTACGACGTGCCTCTTAATTGCTGGATTGCTAAATTATTTAACGGTACTGGACGCATTCGATATTAGGAGCCATAGAAAATTATGAAACATTTAATGGTAATATGCCTTTTCACGGTGAGCGTCTCAATTGTGTTTGGGGTAATTGCAAAAGATAATGTCAAGGACAGAACTTTATATGGGATAAAAGTTTTCGGGGAATTTATGGGAATCGGGCTGGCGTTGTCATGGGTTTTGTATATCTTCCCGCTTTAGCGAAAATACCTTGAGTCTGATAATATATATTACGATGCTCGTGATTATTTAGTCGGTGCTTGACACTCAAGTCAGTGCACTGCTAGAGTACGCGATCTTTTGGCATATCCCGTACTAAACTGCAACGAGGAGTTTTATATTGAGTACATCTGGAACTTATTTGTTCACGTCAGAATCAGTAACCGAAGGACATCCAGATAAAATCGCGGATCAAATATCTGATGCGATCTTAGATTCGGTTTTATCTCAGGATGAAATGGGTCGTGTCGCATGTGAGACTCTTGTAACAACAGGTCTGGTTGTGATCGCCGGTGAAATCACCACCAAAGAGAGCGCCCACGTCGACTTTTCCAAAGTTGCACGTGAAACCATTAGAGGTATTGGTTACACACGCTCCAAATTTGGCTTTGATTGTGATACCTGTAGCGTCTTATCTGCAGTGGGCACTCAATCCCTTGATATTGCAATGGGTGTTGACACAGGCGGCGCTGGCGACCAAGGATTGATGTTTGGGTTCGCTTGTAATGAAACCCCAGAACTAATGCCCCTGCCCATACAGCTTGCCCACAACCTTTCAAGGCAGCTCTCGAATGTACGTAAATCTGGGGAATTATCTTATCTTCGTCCAGATGGAAAATCGCAGGTGACGGTTGAATATCGTGATGGACGCCCTTTTCGTTTAGATGCAGTCGTGATTTCTTCTCAACACGATTCAAATGTAGCCATTCAGCAATTGCGAGAAGAAATTACAGAAAGAGTCATCAAACAAACCGTTTCTGCTGAATTGCTGGACAAAGAGACAAAGTTCCACATTAATCCAACAGGGCGTTTCGTAACCGGCGGGCCTCAAGGAGACGCTGGTCTGACCGGACGTAAAATCATAGTAGATACATACGGGGGGTACGCGCCACACGGCGGTGGCGCCTTTTCCGGCAAAGATCCCACAAAGGTAGACCGTTCGGCCGCATATATGGCGCGTTATGTAGCCAAAAATATTGTGGCCGCAGGTTTAGCGGATCGTTGTTTGGTTCAGCTGGCATATGCCATAGGTGTGGCCGATCCAGTCTCCGTTTTAGTGGATACGGGAGGGACAAGTAGAGTCAGCGAAGACGCGCTCGTAAGCATAGTTCGTGAGCACTTCCGTTTAACTCCTCAAGGGATTATAGAAGACCTTCAGTTACGGCGCCCTATTTATCAGCAAACGGCTGCCTATGGTCATTTCGGGCGAGAAGGCTCGTCTTTTACATGGGAAGCCACAGACAAGGCGGAACTTTTGAGGGTAGCGGCTGGAGTATAGCCAAAGCTAAACCTATTATTTTTGTAGATTAACCAGCCCTGCCTAACCAATTTTCTTAGGGAGAGATGTAGAATGAGCGTAAGTTCTTCAATTGAGCATGAAATAAAGGATATAAATCTAGCGAATCAGGGCAAACGTCGGATTGAATGGGCTGAGCGAGAAATGCCTGTTCTTCGATTAATTCGCGAACGCTTTTCTAGGGAGCGAACCTTGGAAGGAGTGAAAGTTGCAGCCTGCGCTCATGTGACAACGGAAACTGCAAATCTTGTGCGTACACTCCAAGCTGGAGGAGCAGAGACCACACTGATTGCTTCCAACCCATTATCCACGCAAGATGACGTTGCGGCATCTTTAGTCTCCGATTGGGGAGTCTCTGTTTATGCGATCAAGGGCGAAAGCACCGAGACCTACAATAGACACGTGAGGATAGCTCTTGATTTCCACCCCGATCTTATTATTGATGACGGTTCTGATGTGGTTGCCACTTTAATCAAAGAACGCCTTGGTCAGACAACAGAAATCGTAGGTTCAACGGAAGAAACTACTACCGGAATAGTCCGTTTGCGTGCTATGGAACTGGCTGGCGTCCTCACCTTCCCTTCTGTTGCTGTGAATAATGCTCAAACAAAGCACTTATTCGATAATCGTTACGGAACGGGCCAATCAACCCTGGATGGCATTATTCGGGCGACAAATATTCTTTTAGCTGGGCGGACGCTGGTTGTCGTTGGATATGGCTGGTGCGGTAAGGGCGTTGCGCTACGTTCGCGCGGGCTGGGCGCTAACGTTATTGTAACTGAAATTGATCCAATTAAAGCTGTCGAAGCCGTGATGGACGGCTTTCGAGTGATGCCGATGAATGAGGCTGCAGCACTTGGTGATATTTTTGTTACCGTAACGGGCAATCGCCACGTGATTGATGAGCAGCACTTCCTGACAATGAAAGACGGAGCGATAGTCTGTAACAGCGGACATTTCGACTTGGAGCTAAATCTGACTTCTCTAAAAGAGATCTCTCAGGCGCCGCAGCAATTAAGACCCTTTGTAGAAGAGTATCGGGTTAAAGCAACAGGGCGATGTGTCATAGTTTTAGGAGAGGGGCGTTTAATCAATCTGGCGGCTGCCGAAGGTCATCCGGCTAGTGTGATGGATATGAGTTTCGCAAATCAGGCGCTTTCTGCCGAATATTTGATACGAAACAAAGGGCAACTAAAGCCTGGCGTACATATGTTACCTAGCGAAGTCGATAATGAGATTGCAAGTTTGAAGCTACGCGCTTTGGGCATCTCTATTGATTCGTTAACGGCTGAGCAGTTGGAATACTTAGGGAGCTGGGAATCTGGGACTTAGCGCTTCTGTCTTTGCCAGTTATTGCTGCAAGCTCTTTTCTAACCATGCTTTTATGTCCGAGTACGTGATAGCAGATAAACATCAAGAGCCATAAAAATAATTATCGGAGCCCATGCGGCTATAACCGGAGGCAGTTTGTTATAACCGCCCATTTGTTGTAGTGCCTCTGAAATTGCAAGGAAAGCAAGACCCATGCCGATGGCTACACATAGTGCCGTTATTGCACTTCTTCGTCCGAAAGATATTGCCAATGGAATGCCCATGAGAGCCATTACTAGAGAGCCAAAAGGGCTTGCGTATTTCCTGTAAAGAGCCACGACTAGAGACGCGTTATCAGAATCGAACCCGCCTTTTTTGACTATGTAATCGCTTAAGTCTTGTGCGCTTAACTGCGACGGCTTATCAGAGAGAGGCTTAAGGGCAGCGGATGTCTCCGAATTAAGCAAAACGAGATCGCCATTCACACGCCCTTTTTCTTTTAACTCTTCAAAATTAACAGATCGGGCATTAGTGAGAATCATTGTGCGTTCATCTTGCCAGAAACCCGCCTGCCCAAATTTAATGTTTTTAAGGTGGACCAGCTCATTGTCAAAGTCGTAAATAATCGGCTCTTTCAGGACACCATTTCCCTCATATTCGTAGTTGTAAATTTTTCCGCTTTTAGACGCGAACCATTGCCGATTATTTGAAGCCGCCATCGACGATCCATTGTCCCTGATGCGTGAACGTATGGCATCTTGTTTTATATTAGATTGGGGCATCCAATGTTCTTGTATAGACCATTGTAAGCCTGCCACCATGATTGCCACTATGAGGCCAGGCAACAAGAGACGATAGATGCTCGCTCCGCTGGCATACCAGGCCACAATCTCGCTTCTTTTCGCCTTAATCGCAAAAGTTAAGAGGGTCGCCACCAGCAGGCTGGATGGCAGCAATTGAACCATCATAAAGGGTAATAAAAAGAACAAATACTGTATGACTACATTTACTCCCACCATATTTTGCACAATAAATTTCCAAATACCGAATAAAGTGAAGATTAAAAAAATTGCGGTTAACCCAGTTGTGATGAGGCAAAGATTCAAGGCTAAACCTCTGAAAAGCTCGACATCCACAAGACTAGGGAAATTTATAAATCTATTTACCCGCTTCCCTTTTCCGTCAGTAGTTTCGAAATTGAAAAGGCGGGCGATTTTCAGAGTCGGATTTTTGAAAACCCTTAAAACAAAAAAGCGCTTTCTTGCACAAATCAGTAATAAACCAAATGAAAGGGTGAAGAGCGTGGCTAACCAGGGGCCAATCATTAGTGGTAAGGAATCTGCTCTTGAAAGTTGCTCGCCTATTAATGTAATTAGATAGTATGCAACTAACGTCGCTAGCGCGAGTAACAAGCCCAGACCTCTTCCACCTCTCTTGACATGTATTCCTAGCCCGATCCCTATGATCGCAAAAATTAGAGGAGCAACAGAAGAACTAAGGCGTTTGTGCAATAACAGTACAGCATTCGTGCGATCCATTCCCTGTTGATTTGCGGCATAGGCAGATAGTTCCGGCAAGTCTAATTCATCCGGCTCTTCTTTGACCTTTCCCAATTTATCAACGAGCGCTCCCTTTCCAGTATCGAAGAGAAGGCGGGTTTGCTGGTAATGTTCATCAATTAATTCGTCTTGGCTGGGGTTTCCCCAAGATAAAAAGTTAGCGGGCATTTTAACCACCTTGGTGTCAATTAAAACCAGTTCTGTTTGTACAGATGATGAGTCAACGCGTCCACTTCTAGCCGTTATCAGACGCGCCCAGCCCGCAGGGTCTTTTGAAAAAATAAAGACCCTGCCCCATGCCCCCTTATTTTTATCTCCATCGCGAACATAAACGACATATCCAGGGATTTCTGTGTAAAAGGAATTTGGTTGAACCGGAGAATCCAGCTTATGCACAGCAGCATACAAGAGAAGCTGCTTCATCATGCGGGCTGAACCAGGCACCACCACCGAATTTAGATAGAAAGTGGTCAAGGTCAGCGCCAGTCCTAGCAAAAGGACTGGAAGTATGATTGAAAGGCTTCCGATTCCGGCGGCGCGCATAGCTGTAATTTCGCTATCGCTACTCATTTGACTAAAACCTATAACAGTTCCAAATAACACTGCCATAGGTATTGTGAATACAAAGACATTTGGGAGAAGCGCTGCCGTTGTTCGAGTCAAAATGTAGAAAGACCCAACTGTTCCGATTAAGAGATCTGTATAGCGTGTAGCTTGCTGAACCAAAATTATCCCTGACAATAAAAAAAACGCCATAACCATGTATGGCACGATTGCGGCTATCAGATGTCGCTCGATCAATCTTTTGTTAAAGGGCATGACTTTAGTCAGGAGCGAGCGTTCAGCTTAAAACTATTGAAATTGTTGGGTCTGCGAACGCAATTCTTTCTCAAGCACGCGGCTGATTAGACGCTTGGTGAGCGGCATAATTGTATTTACTAATTCCCATTCCTGAGCGTAAGCCAATTTGGCAAATTCATCTGGCGGTAATTTTAAGGCAGCCGATAAAAGGCTTAAAGCTTCTCTGTTTATTGGGATTCCCTGCGCGGCAGCACATCCCTCACAACGCAGTTTAAACTCTGAATTCAAATATGTCCGGCTTTTCTCAAGCAGCCGAACACCACAATCAGAACATAAACGCAATTCAGGCATAAAACCTCCCAATCTGAGAATCCATACTTCAAAATAAAGGACGACATAGATTACTGCGGCAGGAGTTTCGGCTATGGCTTCCAGACAGGCGTACAACAATCTGAACAAATTATTATTTGGTTCGTTTGGCGGGGCAAATTCCAGCGTTAATTCGCAAAGGTAAGAGTAGTTGATTGCTATATCCGCATTTGGAGAAAGTTTGAAGTAGGATCGTAGGATTTCAACATCCCTTAGTGTCACCAGCTCCCGATTTTCTTTTTCGTAGAAGGTTAAAGCTAAGAGAGTGCATGGCTCAAGTCCCGCCCCGAACTTACTCTTGAGCCGTCGCGCTCCCTTTGCAGTTGCACGAATAATTCCGACATCCCTGGTTAAAAAAACGACAATCTTGTCCGCTTCGGCTAAATTATAGGCACGTAACACAATCCCCTCCATCACTCTTAAAGACATCTATTTAAAATCCAAATCCTCTTATATTATCAGACCCAAAGAAGAAGCTCAATCAACCTAGTCCTTGACGAATTATGCAAAACTCTCTTAGAGTGAATCCTAGTTCTCTTTAATACATAAAGGCATCTTAAAACCGCGCATGAACATTAAAATTGAAGATCCCTCCAGTCTGAAATTATCCAAGAAGACCCTGCTTACGATAGAAAACATTCTGAAAACAATCCCTCGCGAGCATTTGCGCGGACTGGATAGGCTACAAATAGTCGAATCTATTTCAACCCCACGTTCAAAACTTATAGCAAAGGCTGTTGAACTTCCAGGACTTTATCATCCAAAAACAGGAACGCAAAACGCCTGGATTGAAATAGCTCTTAACAGTATTCTGCAAAATCGGAAGCCTTTATATCGCAGACTGCTCCCCCTCCTGACTTTCAAGGGTAATCTTGCCGCTGTGATTTTTTCATTGATCGGACAGCATTATTATCTGACCCTTCGGCATTCAACGAAAAAGAATCAATTAGAGGTGTCAGTCCGCTCTTATACGGAAAAATATTTACGTATTTGGAATGAACAACAACATAGCTTAAGATCACGCCTCTTCAAACCTTTACAGCCATCTTTTGAGCGCTGGGGACGTATTCTGCAAAAGAAGGCTGCCGCAGAAAAGCGACGTAAACAATCTAACGCCTGAGAAACCATAATCCTATCTATTACATAATTTACGGGCTCCTCATTGAAGATATATCTCAAGTGTGGCGAAACTCCTTAGGGTCTCATTCGTGGAAACTTCTCAGTCAGATAAACCTTCAGTCTAAACTCTCCAACTTTTTCAATGCTAACCGGAGAGCAGCAACAACTCTATCCTTTTCTATCTGAGACTTCTTGAAACGCACCTCTAATTTAAATTCTTTGTCCGCCGAAGCGAACCGATATATATATGGAGGCGCTTTCCCGTGTGATGGCGAAAGCGTGCCGCCCAGAGCGCGCCTGGAAGCGCGTGCATCATCACGCGTCATACCACGTATGGCTATATCATCCGTCATCTTTAACATCGCCTGCTCGTCCGGCTGTCTGACAATTTGTAAGATAAGTGACTTGCTATTGATGTCGGCGCGCCGACATCTTTCACGTATTACCTCAGGTATCCCTGAGATCGTAAGGGCTTCTGTGACTGAACTACGACTCTTCCCGACTTTGTGAGCCACATCATCATGCGTATATCCAAATCGCTCGCATAAATAACGAAGCCCATCCGCCTCTTCCCAGGCCGTTAAATCTTTTCTCTGCATATTCTCAATCAAAGCAATCTCGGCCACAGCACGCTCGTCCACATCCATCTCAATACAAGGCACATCTCTCAATTCCGCCTCTCTAGCCGCTCTCCAACGCCGTTCTCCGGCAATTATCATCCAGCGTCCAGTTACAGCCGATGGCTTTACCAGCAAAGGCTCCAGGATGCCCTTTTCTTTGATTGAAGCTGTGAGTTCCGCTAGATCCCCTATGTCAACTCGCGGTTGTTCAGGATTAGGGTCAATCTTATCAATATTTATCAAACGTCCAACAGGTGTCGGGCGGTGTTGAGCCAGTTCATCTACATAATGTGCGTCATGCCGCATTTGTAAGCCAGACGGCAATCCTCTTTTAGACACGGTTGATCACCTCTTCATATAGTTTCATGTACTCACTAGCTCCCGAAGAATTTGGCGCAAACGTAAAGATAGACTCTTTATATGCTGGTGATTCCTCCAACCTGACGCTCTTTGTAATAACAGTCTCGAAAAGTTTATCACCAAAGACACGTTGGATTTGCTCATAGACTTCCCGCGCCAATGTGGTTCTCTTATCATGTAAGGTCACTAAGACACCAAGGACTTTAAGATTGGGGTTGGGGCGAGCTTTGACCTTTTCGATTGTCTCCAACAAATCGTCTGTTCCCTCCAAAGCGAAATACGATGATTGTATGGGAATTAACACGTGCGTTGCGGCGACCAAAGCGTTGACCGTAATCAAACCCAAAGTAGGAGGAGTATCTATGATGACCACATCATAATTTGTACACATTCCCTCTAAACGATCTTTCAGGCGAAAGGGGGCATCGAAGTCGCCAACCAATTTAGATTCTAATTTAGCTAGATTAATCCGTGCCGGTATGATACTGAGTCCCTCTATGGAAGTATCGTAGATGTACGAGTCAGTTCCTTGCTGTCCATCCATCATAAAATCATAGGCGGAAGCTACAACCGTCGCCGTGTTGAGAAAGGAAATAGAGCTATTGCCCTGTGGATCAAGGTCCAAAAGCAGTGCTTTCTTGTCGTGGCGCGCAAAGGCAGCAGCCAGGTTAATAGCTGTAGTGGTTTTCCCGACTCCACCTTTTTGATTGGCTACGGCTATAATCATTATGCTTTGGTGTAACGACCGCGAAGTTATAACACCCTAACATTTTACGCCAAAATTCACATAGAAAGGTCGCCGGCATCTCCGATCACATCCGGCCATTCTTCACTCTGCTCATCTATCTCTTCATCATCTGGATTTTCCTCTTCATTTACAATGCTATTTCGAGAAGCGTAGATTACTTCTGAATCAACATAGATCGGACAATCCGCTCGGAGGGCAAGGGCTATGGCATCTGAAGGGCGCGAATCCAATTTTATTCGGGTTCCATCATTAGAGGTCATCTCTATTTCCGCGAAAAATGTATTGTCACGAATATCAGTGACCACGACACGCTCCACACTGGCTCCCATTTCAAGTATAAGATTTCGCAAGAGATCATGTGTCATAGGTCTCTGTGGAGCGACTTTCTCAATCTCAAGCGCGATGGCATTGGCTTCATAGGCTCCAACCCAGATTGGGAGCATTGTCTCACTCTCCACATCTTTCAAAATGATGATCGGGCTTCCACTATTGGGATCCATCATCAACGCCCTGATTTTGACCTCGATTTCCATTTTCAAACCTCATGTATAACTTTAGCAGTAGAGCCTGATCCGTCAAACAGTAATCCCGTAAAGACTATTTGCCTTAACATCCGTGACAAGGACTTTCTTAATCTTCCCTATTAGTGAATTCGCGCCTTTGAAATTTACTACTTTATGACATGTGCTGTGTCCCATCATATCTTCAGGATTTTTAGCGCTCACATCTTCAACTAAAACATCAACTGCGCTGCCTAAATAGCTGGAGTATATGTGGTTTTGAATTCCCTGTTGCATGGTTTCAAGCGCAAGAAAACGTTCGGTCTTTTCCTTCTCATCCACATTTTCAGGTAAGAGGCTGGCCCTCGTTCCAGACCTCTTCGAATACTTGAATATATAAAGCCCATCAAAGTGGCATCGTTTAATCAAATTCAATGTACCTTCAAAATCCTCGGAAGACTCTCCTGGAAATCCAACAATGACGTCACTTGTTAAAGACAACCTTTGCTTGGCGTTCTTTACATACTCAATACGTTGTAGATAATCAGCCACACTATATCCTCTTCGCATTGCCTTTAACACGCTATCGCTGCCCGACTGAACAGGTAAATGCACCCAGTTACAAAGATTTTCATTTTCATCCAGAGCAGTAACTATATCAGCATGAAAATCACGCGGGAAAGATGTTGTAAACTTTATTCTTTCCATTCCAGTTGCCGCCACCGCACGTAGTAAACGCGAAAAGGGGGTCATGCCTGAAATGCCATTCAAACCACTTTCATCCTTGGGTCTGTAACTATTAACATTCTGTCCAATCAAATGCACTTCGAGAAATCCATGTTCACGTAAGGCAAGCACCTCCTTGACTATCTCGCTTGCTAAACGACTTCTTTCACGTCCTCTTGAAAACGGGACGATACAATAGGAACAGAACTTATTGCAGCCTTCGATAATTGGCACAAACGCGATTTTAGAAGTGCGTCGTTCTGTAGCTGTCACACTCCAACTTTCACCTGTAGCTCGTTCATCTATGTCTATCACCTTTTTTTCACCGGACATTACACGTTCTATCAAATCAGGCAGCCGATCCGTTGCGCGCGTTCCAACTACCAGATCAACAACGGGCGCATAATCAAAGATCGTTGCTCCCTCCAGTTGAGCCACGCAACCCGCGACACCAAACAAAGGCTCGTTTCCGATTCTTTCTTTCCGAATTTCTCCGATCCTCGAAAAAACTTTTCTCTCCGCTTTAGCGCGTACCGAACAGGTATTCAAAATTACAACGTCTGCGGATTGCATAGAGTCCGTCAAATTATATCCTGAAGCCCGCAAACGACTCGACGCGCGCTCCGTATCGGCGACATTCATCTGACAACCAAAGGTTTCAAGGTAAATGCTGGGTTTCATCAATTTATTTGAAGCAGTGTCGTGAAAATTTCAGGCCCTTTAGAAAGTTCATAAGCGCTGCTCCAAAGTTAAGCGGCACGCATTTACGAAGCAAGTTTTTATTTTCGTCATCTGTAAGTCTATCAGAGTTTTATTGGGTGCTGTGAGAGAATCTGTTCATATCATAAACGAAGATGCTTAAACTTCTGATAACTTAATTTGATATGAGTGATTCTGCAAACAAAAGATTCCAGAACAAGTAACGCTTGACCCATCTGAAACTGACGAGTAGTATTCTAACCCAAGTTTTATTTATTCTCCTTAATAGAAAAAGGATTAAAAATGTCTTTCAATAAAGTGATTTTAGTCGGGAATTTAGGACGTGACCCAGAGCTGCGTTACACCCCACAGGGGACACCCGTTTGTAACTTCTCCGTCGCAACTTCCGAAAAACGCAAAGACAAGACAGGCGAGATGCAGGAGACGACGACCTGGTTCAAAGTCACATTATTTGGTAGGCAGGCTGAGACTGCTTCACAATATCTTGTTAAAGGAAAACCCGTCTATATCGAAGGGCGACTCAAGCTTTCAGAATGGACGGACAAAGATGGCAAGACGCGCGCCACCCTCGAAGTCACAGCCACAGATATGCAGTTCATTGGCGGAAACCGAAGCGATGAATCCAGTCCAACGCCTTCGAAATCACTGCCTCAGTCTGGAGCAGTTGACGATCGTGAGCCTTCCGATGATGACATTCCATTCTAAAAAAACTACGGGCTTCGTAGAAATATTAACGAAGCTCATAATTCTTTTAATCAATAGTTGAACCGAGTTGCAGTGGAAAGAGAGGAGCGAGAGCCGCCAATGCACGGACGAACATGAGTCGTGTCTACTACAGTTCGGCATTCTTTTGCGTTTATCTGGGGCTGCTCTCCTCCTCATTGTTTTTTGCCACTCGCTATTAAATCAGATTCGCACACAAACATAATCATAAACTTTTCCATGCGCCGAGTTTTCGTAGCCTGGCAAATCTTCTGAGGGTTCTTTGTTTTGGACTAAAACTATTTACCGATCCCAACTTCTCAGAAAGCGTTTTGTCTAAACGCATTGCCATTTCATCATACTGCGTATGGGCGCCTCCCTCCGGCTCTAAAACAATTTGATCGATAACACCCTGCGCTTGCAATTCTTCTGCTGTCAGTCGTAACCCGCTCGCGGCCCGCTCAGACTGGGAAGCGTCTTTCCATAAGATGGCCGCGCAACCCTCTGGAGAAATTACTGAATAGATCGCGTTCTCAAGCATCAAAATCTGGTCGCCAATCCCAATGGCTAAAGCTCCACCCGAACCACCCTCGCCGATAATCGTGACGATAATCGGCACTTGAAGTTTTGCCATTTCCCGCAAGTTAAAAGCTATCGCCTCTGCCTGCCCACGCTCTTCCGCATCTATCCCTGGATAAGCTCCTGGAGTATCAATGAAAGTAAGGATTGGGCGACCAAATTTTTCTGCGAGCTTCATCACCTTGAGAGCCTTTCGATACCCTTCCGGTTGAGGCATCCCGAAATTTCTATAACGGCGCTGTTTCGTATCCCGACCCTTTTGATGTCCAATGATAGCAACATGCTGACTATGAAAAGACCCGAAACCACAGATGATCGCCGGATCATCGCCAAATCGCCGGTCTCCATGTACTTCAACAAAATCTTCAAAAAGCCGTTCGATATAATCGGATGTGTACGGCCTATCATTGTGGCGCGCTAACTGCACCCTTTCAAAGGCAGTCATAGAGCCGTCCGTTCCCTTAAATGATTTATCCGTTTGCAATTTTTTATTAAAAGTCATTTGTCCAGAAAAACATTAACCCATTCTACCTGACACCCCTGTGCTTGCAAGGCACTTTCGAGGTCAAGACTGCCCTTCACCCTTAAAGCTCCATGAGGTTTCGCGCGAACAGAGACGTCTCCCTCTAACTGCATCTCGAAGACAACTTCGCAATCGCCGCGATGCTCATCCAAGACGTTGAAGATTGATTCGAATTTAAGATTTTTACTTACGCCCGTAGGTAATCTAACTACTACCGCCCGCGCCTTACGCTGCAAGATATCATCTAAACCCGCACATTCTTCGATTATCACCGTGTGATTACCTTCATCTCCAGGCTCACTTTTTCCTGTCATCAGCACAGCAAAATCATTTTTTAAGATATTTTCATATTTGCTGAATATCTCCGGCCACAAAATACACTTGATGCTGCTACTTTCGTCCTCCAAACAAACAAGGGCAAACCTTGACCCCTTTTTCGTAGTGCGAATCTGTAGATCAGTAATAATCCCTCCGATTGAAACCTTATCGCCTTTTTCATATTGGCTAATCCCCTCAATCTTACAGGCGTTTAGTTCAGCTAGCACAGCGAAGTAATTCGCTAAAGGGTGACTTGTAATATAGTAACCGAGGGCGTTTTTTTCCGCATTCAACAAATCTATTGGTGTCCAGGCTGGAACATCTGGAAGCGTGTTTTCATGGTTTATATTATTGCCCTGAGCACCAAATAGTTCGTTTTGACCTTGCGCTTGGTTTCGCTGGAATCGATGGCTTCGTGTAAGCGATTCATCAATTGCCGAATATAGTTGTGCTCGCCATAAATGGATGGTTTTCTGTGAGACATTTAGGGAATCAAAAGCGCCTGCACAAACCAGACTCTCAAGTACCCTCTTGTTTATAGTTCCTTGCGGCAGTCGCTCTGTGAATTCATCAAAAGATTTGAAAAAGCCTTGGGATCGCGCCTCCACTATTGAGTTCACACTTGATTGACCTACCCCTTTAATTGCCGCTAATCCATATCTAATCGCGCCTTCAAGGGGTGTGAATCCTGAGCCGCTTTCATTCACATCGGGCGATAAAAGACGGATGCCCTGGGATCGCAATTCAGTTGAATACTTAAATATTTTCGCCGCGTCTTGAAGTTCATTCGAGAGCACTGCAGCATAGAAGTGTTCAGGAAAATGAGCTTTTAGATATGCTGTTTGGAACGCTAAATAAGCATAGGCGACACTGTGGCTCCTATTAAATCCATAATCGGCAAATTGCGCCATTAAAGAGAAAATTTGCTGTGCCTTTTCTTTTTTTATACCTCTTTCAGTTGCTCCGGAAACAAACTTTTGCTCATGAAGCGCCATCTCCTCACGTTTCTTTTTACCCATCGCACGCCGCATCAAATCAGCTTCGCCCAATGTATAGCCAGCTAATTTTTGCGCGAGCTGCATAATTTGCTCCTGGTAAACTAATATCCCATAGGTATTATTCAGAATATCCTTCATTTCTGGAACTAAATAACGGACATGCTTCTTCCCATGATGCCTTTCAATAAAATCGTCAACCATTCCGCCATCAAGGGGGCCAGGGCGATACAGAGCATTCAGAGCCGCCAGGTCTTCAAGTCCTTTGGGTTTCAATTTACGACAGATTTCCTGCATTCCAGATGATTCAAACTGAAAGACCGCTTCCGTTCGACCTTCTGCAAAAAGCCGCATCGTCTTTTCATCATTTAAGGGGATGCCAGGCCAATTAACCTCTGCATTATTCGATTGCTTAATACTATTTAAGCAATCACTTATCACGGTTAAAGCGGTCAGCGCAAGGAAATCCATCTTGAGCATACCCGTCTTTTCTAAGTCGGACATTGCATATTGCGTGGTCAACTCATCTTTGGCCGAGATGGACACTGGAATCAGTTCATGCAAAGGGGTCGGCGAGATGACAACGCCAGCGGCATGTACAGAGGAGTGCCGAGCGCAGCCTTCCAATCTTCGTGCTAAATCAATCATATCTTTGATATGCTCACTGCTGTCTATCGCAGATCGAAGTTCCGGCACTTGCTCAAGCGCCTGCGTGATGCTTACGTTCCGCCCTCTGACTGGGGGAGGAATGAGCTTCGCTATACGATCCACCTCTGCATACGGAATATCCAAAGCTCTCCCCACATCCTTAATTGCCGCTCTTGATGCCATTGTTCCAAAAGTAATGATCTGACACACTGAATCACGCCCGTATAGATTAGCAACATGATTTATTACTTCCCCGCGCCCTCGCACACAAAAATCAATATCTATATCAGGCATCGAAACACGTTCGGGATTTAGAAATCTTTCAAACAATAAATTATATTGAAGTGGGTCTAAATCTGTTATTTCAAGGCAATAAGCCACAAGGGAGCCAGCCGCCGAACCACGTCCAGGGCCGACTGGAATTGCGTGCTCCTTTGCATACTTGATGAAATCCCAGACGATGAGAAAGTATCCGGCAAATCCCATCTGCTTAATCATGGCGATTTCACTGGATATCCGTTGCTGATAATCAGCCATGTTATGAGCTAAGTCCCCATTATTTAATTGGCGCTCCCAAACCTGCTGTCTTCGCCTCTCATATCCTTCTCTGACTACTTTTTCAAAATATTCATCTACGGACAACCCTGTGTCTGAGATTGGGATGGGAAAATTTGGCAGGTAATTTACACCTGTAGGGAGTGTGAGATCGCACATTTCAGCTATCTCCAGGGTTTTGGTCAGAACTTCTGGAATCTCTTTCCCGAAAATCCCCCACATCTCATCAGTTGAACGCACATAAAATTCAGGCGAGCCATATTTCAAGCGATTTGTATCCTTGACTGTTTTTCCTGACCCTATGCAAAGCAGAACATCGTGGGCGCGCGCATCCTCGGTCATTATATAATGAGCGTCATTGGTTGCGACTAAAGGGATGCCTGTGCGCTTGGACAGATCAACGAGGGATTTACGTATCCGTTTTTGGTGCTCCAAGCCATGCTCTTGAATCTCAAGGTAATAATTACCCTTTCCCAAAATCTCTTCAAATTCAACAGCTTCTTTTGCGGCCTCTTCAAAGCGATCCTGGGCTAACATTGCAGAGGGAATGCCAGACATGCCCGCCGAAAGAGCTATTAAGCCGCCACTGTGCTGAGCCAGAAGCTCTTTATCTATTCGAGGCTTATAATAGAAACCTTCTGTATAAGCTTTAGAGGTTAATCGAACTAAATTCTGATACCCTTCAAAATTTTTGGCGAGAAGGATGAGATGGAAGTTGGCCTTTTCACCTGGAGATGTGGGTTTTGAGCGCTCTTTTCTATTTCCCCGTGTGAGATATGTCTCACAACCTATGATTGGTTTTACGCCCTGCGATTTCATCTCATTATAAAATGAGATGGCGCCAAACATATTGCCATAGTCAGTCATGGCGCAGGCGGACATGTTTAATTCTGCGATTCTTTTTGCAAGGGGCTTGATTTGAATCGCCCCTTTGAGGAGGCTGTAATCTGTATGCAAATGTAAATGCACAAAATCATTTCTAGCCATATTAATTTCCTAATACAATGAAGTTGTAAATTATTGCTGGGATGCGTCATGTCTCAAACACGCATACTATATCACGTAGTCCTTGCGTTTGTGGGGACTCTATATGGTAGGAATTTAGTGGAACATCGGAAGGTCATCTCAGCATAAATTTTCTTCCTGCGGAGCGCCCTCCAGATGCGACAATTTATTTTTGAATCAAATGTGCAGCTTAACGAAACAGCTACTCCCATTCGATTGTTCCTGGAGGTTTAGAGGTTATATCGTACACGACGCGATTGATCCCACGAACTTCAGAGACGAGACGAGTTGAAATTCGCGCTAACAGATCATGCGGTAACCTAGCCCAGTCCGCGGTCATTCCATCCACACTTGTCACGGCTCGAATTGCAATCACACGTTCATAGGTACGCTCATCCCCCATCACGCCAACGGTAGCGACAGGTAATAAAACTGGGAAAGCTTGCCAAACAGCGTCATAAAGATTTGCCAATCTTAATTCTTCATCAACAATTTGATCGGCTGCCTGCAAAAGACTTATCCGCTCTTGTGTAACTTCACCTATTATCCGGACAGCCAATCCAGGACCTGGAAAGGGATGTCTGTTAATCAGTTCTAAAGGGATTCCGAGTTCTCGTCCGATTTCCCTAACTTCATCTTTGAATAGTTCTCGGAGCGGTTCAATAAGCTTCAAGGACATTTTTTCAGGAAGTCCTCCGACGTTGTGGTGGCTTTTGATGCTTGCCGAGGGACCTTTTATTGATACGGACTCAATAACATCAGGATAAAGAGTTCCTTGAACAAGATATTTGACGCCTCCCAGCCGCTTGGCCTCAGCCTCAAATGTTTCGATGAAAATTCGCCCAATGATCTTTCTTTTACGTTCCGGATCAGTAACGCCCTTCAAAGAATTCATGAAAAGGTTGCTGCTATTTACTCCGATAACATTTAGAGCCAGATACCTTTCAAACAGGTCAAGGGTTGTCTCGAACTCGTTTTTTCTTAACAATCCCGTATCAACGAAAATACAGGTTTGGCGATTCCCTATCGCCTGATTTACTAATGCCGCTGCGACGGTTGAATCAACTCCGCCAGAGAGGCCGCAGATCACCAGATCATGTTCTTTTACTTGTTCGGAAATTTTTTGAACTTGATCTTCTATGACAGCTTTTGGTGACCAATCGAAACGGCAATGACAAACGTTCAAGAGAAAATTTCTTATAATGCGGCTCCCCAAAGGTGTATGTGCAACTTCAGGATGAAACTGCAGGCCAAAAATGCGGCGGCTTAAATCTTCACAGGCATTAAGTGAGTCAGTTGTCTGTGCAGTTATTTTGAATCCTGCGGGCGTTGATGATACGTGGTCGCCGTGACTCATCCAGACATCCATGACTTGCGGTAAGCCGATAAAGAGTGGGCTGGAAGGCTCTAACACTTCAAGTTTCGCATAGCCATATTCACGACGAGATGAAGGTTCTACAACTCCGCCCATTTCCGCCGCGAGGAGTTGCAAGCCATAACAAATTCCCAGGATTGGACAGTTGATTTTCTCATGAAGATTGTATGCAGGGCGTGGGGCATCTTCATCATAAACGGAGGCCGGACTACCGGAGAGAATCACACCACGTGGCTGTCGTGCAGAGATAACTTCTGACGAGACATTGAAGGGCAGGATTTCACAATAAACGCCGGCCTCTCGAACGCGACGAGCAATCAATTGTGTATATTGAGAGCCGAAATCAAGTATAATGACTATCTCATGCATGTAATTACTCTCCACAAGATATCTCTCATTAAATTCATCTAACTGTTTCTCTTCCCAGCCTGGGTCGCGATTATACGTGGGATATATTCCAAGCCACAATCAAACGAACAAGGTGTTGAGGTATGATTGATCGAGAGGGATCATAAGTAATTATAAAGGCGACCAAAAAGGCAAAGTTCATTTCAAACATTCATGAGAGTAAGCGCATTATTGATATTCATTCTTTTGTCACTTCCCTTTTGTCATCTTCCTCCAACAACTCTCACTCAAATATCAAAGAGTCAGTTGAAGCTTTCTCAACCTCTCAATCTACGGTGGCAACACGTCTTTGATAACTCAGAAAATATCTCCCTAACGTCAGATGAAAAGCGAGTTTATGCTTCGCAAACCGGTGGAACAATTATTTCGCTCGGCTCGAACAACGGACAAATGTTATGGAAGACGGAAACCGGCGGTGAATTTACTGCCAATCCGGTTTCCAATGAAATGGGCGTGTTCGTAGCATCGGAAGCTCTCTCTATTTCGTCTGAGATGATGCCACCTAAACAAACCAGACAGGACGGTGGGATGGTTCGATTGTTGGCGCGTGAGAGCGGCATAACTCTCTGGAAGAAAGCTTTACCAATCCCTTTACGCGGAACGATGGTTATGGACGGGGCGTCTTTATACGGTTGTGATGGGAACGGGCGAATATTTTCCTTAAAACTTGAAAGCGGAGAGATAAATTGGGTCTCACAAATTTCCAATTCTTCGCTCAATGAACTGACGTTAGACGATGCAAAAATATTTGCGATAGGTTCCGATGGTGCTCTGACCGCTTTGAATAAAATTACAGGGACAACCTCCTGGCGTTATCAGACGCATAGTCCCTCTCAAGGTCACTTATCTCTTTTTGAGAATTCGCTTTATTTTGGTTCTTCAAATGGGTGGGTCTATGCGCTTGAGAAGGATCGCGGTCAGCAGCTCTGGAAGACGCGCGTTGGCGTCGGAGTCCAGTTCATCAAAGCAACGAAGGATGGTTTGTTTGTCGCCTCGCCCGATAATTTTATTTATTGTCTCTCTTCCACTCGTGGAAATCGTTTATGGAAACATCTGCTGCCAGGCAAAGTCGCCGCTCCTTTGCTGGTTGAAGGCGATGCGTTATTAGCGACTTTAATATCGAGCCGCGAGGGTATCGTGCTGGATATACGAAATGGCAGGCAAATCAACATCATCCCTTTGGGCGATGATAGCAGCAGTTCAGCTACCCCTTTGATTTCAGATGAGACTCTTTTATTAGCCACAAGACACGCTCTGCTCGCTTTTTCTCAACCTAATTAAGCCGCAAGTTTTTTAGGCAGGACGCCTTTGCAATAAACTTACGAGGCGCGAAAACAATCCCTGCATAACATATAGAGTCAGAAGAGCCAGCAGAACATATCCAGAATAAAGCCAGATCAACATTCCTATTGATGCAACCAGCAAAATCATCAAGCGCGTGCTTCGCTGATTAGTTCCGACAGTTTTGAAGCTCGAATATCGTATCGTGCTAACCATCAACGCGCCCAGACAACCGACTAAAGCCATCATCAGCCCGCTATAAATCTGCGCTGATTGAAGGTCGTATCTGATTAGAGGTCTGGGTGCAAAATGAATGATCGCGGCGATCAGACCTGCGGCGACGGGGATTGGCAGACCGATAAAACTTTTCTTATCTAACTTGGTCGTGCCTTCAGCCAGGAGGCGCGGCCTGGCCGCCTGCACATTAAAGCGCGCGAGACGAAACGCTCCGCACATTAAATACATGAAGGAAAGAAACCAACCAAGTTTGTGCAACTGGCTTCCATCCGGCAGCGCCGAACCATATCCCCAGGCGTACACCAGAACCGCAGGCGCAATACCGAAGGTGACCACATCTGCGATGGAATCCAATTGAACGCCGATCTCAGTTGTAGTTTTAGTCATACGTGCAATCCGTCCATCCAAGAGATCGAACAGCATTGCCCAGCAGATGGCTTTTGAAGCGTTATCAAATTGATTGGCAGCGCGCAGGAATGCTGTTTCGCCGCCCAGACCGATCAACTGAAAGCCACGCAAGGCAGCCATCACAGCGTAAAAACCCATCGCGATGTTTGCGGCTGTGAAAGCTGATGGAATCAGGTACAGACCTTTTTTCAGTCCGTTACGCTCGACCGGCGCAGTCTCATTTTTCTCTTTCATGCGTTGCACGCTTGCCATCAGGAAATCCTCCCAACGACAGTTGCTCCGCCGCGCACGCGCATCCCTTCTCGGACAACTATTTCAACCTGCGGAGGCAAGATCAAATCAGTGCGTGAACTAAATTTGATGAGACCGAATCGCTCGCCCAGCCCGACCTCGTCTCCGGATTTTTTCCAACAGATAATACGCCGCGCCAGGACTCCTGCAATTTGCTTGCAAACCACCGTAACCTTTTCACCGTGAATAGTGACAGCGTTCTGTTCATTGAACAGGCTGGCTTCTTCGTTGGTGGCGATCAGAAACTTTCCTTTTGTATAAGTGATGTTTGTAATTTTGCCCGCGATGGGGGCGCGGTTGATGTGAACGTCGAGGGGCGAAAGGAAGATACTGATGAGCGTCGGCGATTCAATATCATCTGGGAAAAGTTTGCGAACGCGCGTGACAAGACCATCGGCGGGAGCGACGACGATATGTTCTTCTGCGGGCGGAGTGCGTTGTGGGTCACGAAAGAAGTAGGCCATGAAAGCCGCCACTAAGATTGCCAGAATCGCCAACGGCCAAAGTCCCAGCGCAAATAAAATCAACGCCAGGATTAGCGGGATGATGATGTATGGAAGTCCTTCTCGCGCCATGTTATTGAATGTTCGACGGAATGCTGGATATATCTTTTCGTTCAGGTCAATCTGTCTTGAAAGGCAAAATCTTTCAATGAAAACGGGGCGCCTGATTCGCCTTGCGCCCCCGTTTCCACACGATAACTTTTGAGATTTGTTTTTGCCGAAGCTCTTCACAGCTTAATGCGAAGCGGCGTCTGTCTTTTGAAATTGCAGTAACATTGAGTGCATCTGATCTTTCAGCGCGAGCTTTTTCTTTTTCAGCGTCACCTCTTCCAACTGCTCTTCATCGCTGGGATAAGCGAGCGATGATAGTTCGCTCAAACGAGTTTCGTAACGCCCATGCTCGCGCGCCAACTCACGAAATTCTGGGTCGTTACTCATCAATTGTTCCTTCAAGCTGTCCGTGCTGGTCATATCCATGTTTGGGGAAGCCTCCTTTGCAGATGCCTTGAGATTAACGGTTATATATCCTTCGGCGGCTGAATCAACCGCCTTCGTTTGCGTTAACAAAATGGTAACGCAGATGACGTTGGCGAATCAAGTTTCCTCGTCAAGCGGCCTGCTCATTATCAGAGCGTCTTCCATTGGCGCTCTGTAATACCCTGTGCGTCGTCCGACTTCGATAAATCCACATCGCGCGTAAAGCGCTTGCGCGCTCAAATTTCCGGCGCGCACTTCAAGCCAGGCATCACGCGCCCCGCATCGTCGCCCTTCACTCAACACGGCATTTAATAAATCCCTGCCGAGGCCGTGCCGCCTGTATGCCTGACGCACTGCTACGTTATTGATATGCAACTCGCCTGCGCCTAAACGCGCCACGATAAAACCGACGACGCTCGCGCTTTTTGAATTGCCATCCTTATTTCCAAAATCCTCTTCAAGTGCGACCCACATCAACGACGCATCTCCCTGCGTGAGTTCCGCATAATAGGCGTCCCAACCCCAGATGCTGAGCGCACACGCTTCCTCAATCTCAACGACTTCAAGCAAATCATGCTCGGTCATCGGCGCGATGCGAAACTCGTCGGCGATGATACTCAGATCAAATTTTGCACTAGACATGTTGATTCAACTCTGCATCCGATGGCCGAACATAGATTGCTTGCAACTCTTCCATTTTGCCGATTTGTTCTCCACGCTGCCACTCATGCCATCCCAGAATTCCCACACACTGTGCCAGGTTTCCAACTGGCTCGGCCAACATCCAACACTTTTTTTGATTGTTCCCCGCCCGCAACCAATTCTCTTTTTGTTCGTGCCCTGACGGATAATCTTCAACGCTTCCGGTGCGCCAATTTATTCCTTGCTGAGCCGCGTATGCTTCAAGCATGGTCTCTGAAAGTTGGCCGCCGATGCCCACCCACATCAAAGACTTTTCGGCTTTCATTTTTTCAAGAAGCGTTTGCGGCGAGAGATGCACAGGCTCGCCAATCGCCGTCACTTGATCGCGGGATTCCACCGTGAAAAGTTGTGCGAAGACTTCGCCGCGACCTGCCGGAAGCATGGCTATTGTGCGTTCGGATGTTCCAGACGCGAAGGCGATGGCGGACAGCGTTGGGATGCCGACGCATGGAATCTCAAGCGTGGCGGCCAGTGATTTCACCGTCGCCAATCCGATGCGAAGCCCCGTAAAGCTGCCTGGGCCAAGCGCCGCTATTAAAAGTTTGATGTCGTGTAGAGTGCAGCCGTTTTTCTTCAAGAGGCTGTCGAGTTGTTGCAGCAAAATATTTGACTGCGTCTCATGCTCAGTGCCAACTGAAGAATCCAGGATTTGCGTTCCGCGCATGAGAGCCAGACTCCCCGCTCGCGTTGCTGTTTCAATACTGAGAGCCAATGGTATTTCGTTTGAAGGCATGTGCAGTTTCTCAACTCAGAGACAAACCTTCAGCAGGATTTAGTCATCAGACAACGCATTGACAGGCCGCTCTGTGAGGCGCGATTATAGGATGCGATTTTAAGCTATGGCAATGCGTGCGGCAGCGTCCTGTTTGTCGCTCTGTATCGGCATTAACGGCGCTGGCTGTTTGTTGGAAATCAAAATACGAATTCCCCGTACGGGGCTTGAAGCGGTGTAAAAAATTTCATGGGTGAACGCATTGGTATCCTCACGGGCGGGGGAGATTGTCCTGGACTGAACGCGGCGATTCGAGCTGTTGTGCGTCGTTCGGATTTGACTCCAACGGATGTGCTCGGCATCAAGAATGGCTGGCAGGGTCTTGTCGAAGGACAGATCGTGCCGCTCACGCGCACCTCCGTCA
>MWWJ01000002.1_pt1 | contig 33062 bp, 25 predicted proteins | sample 1047271 | NCBI WGS metagenome assembly MWWJ01 (sample SAMN06349965, study PRJNA376086) | soil metagenome | isolation source: CN-4 sample Antarctic (ecotone) soil | place: Antarctica | collected 2015-01-13 | reverse complement strand
TGTAGTACCACGTTTAATTTTTCCGAATAAGAACTGACACATTGTCAAGGTGACGCATGATTCCTTTCGTTGATCTCAAGGCTCAGTATCAAAGTATTAAAGAGGAAGTTGACGTAGCCGTCGCGCGCGTTCTCGATAGAAGCCAGTTTGTTCTGGGCGAAGAGGTCGAAGCTTTCGAGTCGGAGTTTGCCGCTTACTGCCAGGCGCGTTGCGCCGTCGGCGTCAACAACGGGACGAGCGCGCTGCATCTGGCGTTGCTCGCGGCGGGCATCGGGACGGGCGATGAGGTCATCACCGTCAGTTACACTTTCATCGCGACGGCGGCGGCCATTCGTTACACGGGCGCGCAGCCTGTGTTCGTGGACATTGATCCGCGCACAAAAACGATGGATGCGAAACTTCTCGCATGTGCCATCACGCCGCGCACGAAAGCGATCCTGCCCGTTCATCTGCACGGGCAGTGCGCCGAGATGGACGCGATTCTGGAAGTTGCGAAAGAGCGCAACCTTCTCGTCATTGAAGATGCGGCGCAGGCACACGGCGCGGAGTATCAGGGACGGCGCGCTGGAAGCATGGGCGACCTCGCCTGCTTTAGTTTTTATCCAGGAAAAAATCTCGGCGCATACGGCGAAGGCGGAGCGGTGGTGACGAATCGAGCGGAGTATGCGGAAGCGATGAAGGTCTTGCGCGATCAGGGACAAACGCAGAAGTATCATCACGACAGGCTCGGCTACAATTACAGGTTGGAGGCGATGCAGGGAGCGATCTTGCGCGTCAAGCTTCGGCATCTGGATAAGTGGAACAACCTGCGTCGTGAACATGCCGCGCAGTATCGTCAGATGCTAAGAGACGCGCAGGTTGAAATGCTCATTGAGATGTCAGGCTCAACGCCCGTCTATCATCTCTTTCCGGTCTTCACGTCGCGACGCGATGAGTTGCAACGACACTTGCAGGAAGCGGGCGTCGCCACCGGCATTCATTATCCGATTCCGGTTCATCTGCAAAAATCATTCGCCGATCTGGGACATCGCGTTGGAGATTTTCCGCACACCGAGCGAGCCAGCAATGAAACGCTTTCGTTGCCGATGTATCCAGAACTATCGCGCGAGGCAATCGCGCAAGTCTCAAACGCGATTCACAGATTTGATGAAGCGGGCACAGCCTTCATGCAGAGCGGGATGAAGGCCTAGGATTGAGCGTTGAAGCAACGAACAAGTTTTAGGCGAAAGATGGAAACGGCGGCAACGGTAAATGGAGAGTTCGTTTGGAGAAGACAGGGCAATCTATGTGTCGCGGGTGGAAAGAGTGCGTTTGCCAGGTGTTTGAATAACGTTAGGTTTTGCAACTGAGGCGCTCTGCACGCAGAGATGACGGAAGATTAAAACAGTCAAGAAAGGTATCACCTTTTCACTATGGAAATTTTGATAACGGGCGGCTGTGGTTTTATCGGCTGCAATGCCGCCCGCCGTCTGAACGATCTCGGCCACAGGGTCACGCTCTACGATGATCTTTCGCGTCCAGGCACGGATCGCAATCTTGAATGGCTGTGCGAAGAGGGGTCATTCGAGTTCGTCAAAGGAGACATCTGCGATTATCAACTCATGGCGCAGACTGTTAAGGCCGGACGCTTCGATGCCGTGATTCATCTCGCCGGACAGGTCGCGGTTACAACTTCGGTTATCAACCCGCGTCGCGATTTCGAGATCAATGCGCTTGGCACGTTCAATGTTCTCGAAGCGGTTCGTCTCAATAGCCCGTACAGCATCTTGCTTTACGCTTCGACCAACAAGGTCTATGGCAAGTTGCCGGAATTGCAGATTAATGAGGATGAGACGCGATACAGTTTGCCCGAACAACCCGACGGCGTGAGCGAGTCTCAACCTTTAGACTTTCATTCTCCTTACGGTTGCTCCAAAGGCGCAGCCGATCAATACGTGGCGGATTATGCGCGCATCTACAATCTGCGAACCGTCACCTTCCGCCAGTCGTGCATCTACGGCTATCGCCAGTTCGGAGTTGAAGACCAGGGATGGGTGGCCTGGTTTACCATCGCGCATCAACTGCGGCGTCCCGTCACGATTTACGGCACGGGCAAACAGGTCAGAGACATTCTTTTCGTAGATGATCTGGTGTCCTGTTATCTGGCCGCCATCGAAAACATCGAACGAGTTTCCGGCATGACCTTTAATATTGGCGGCGGGACTGCCAACACGCTTTCGCTGCTGGAACTCCTTCAACTTCTTCGCCAACATTCTGAGCGCGAGGTGACGCATAGCTTTAGCGATTGGCGGCCAGGCGATCAGCCGGTTTATATCTCGGACATTCGCAAGGCGCAAAGTCTGCTTGGATGGAGTCCGCAGACTGACGTGCGAGACGGTTTCGAGCGTCTCTATCAATGGGTCGAGGCGCATCGCGAACTCTTCGCCGCAGGCTTCGCGCAAACTGTATGAAGCCTCGCGTCGCCCTCATCACGCATGACATGTCTCTCGGCGGACTCTCGACGATGACGACTTTTCTACATCACGCGCTGACGCAATCAGGACGCTATGAAGCTGATCTGATTTTGCTGGCGACTTCCGTGTCGGACTCCGCGAGCCTGCGTTTGAGAGACCCCAGGTCGTGGTTGAGCGGAGCGGAGTTGCGTGAAATTCAATGGCATCATCTTTCTTACACGCACGTCGGAGCATGGGGCATCGAGTTGGAGTTTCAGCGATACCAGCCGCGCCGGAAACTGAGCGCGCTGTTGCGCGAGTATGACTTGCTCCAGTTCGTCGTCGGCAGTGCGCCCTGGGCCTGCGTTGCCGCAAATATCAATCGTCCGATCATTGTGTGGACGGCGACAACGACCCGTGCTGATCGTCTGAGCCGGATGCGCGTCGGTTCATTACCGCGTCGCGCCTGGTCAAAGCTGATGCTTCAACTTGTGGAAGGTTACGAACTACGCGCCTTGCAACGCGCCGACGCAGTTTTCGCTTTGAGTGACTATACCTTGTCGAGCGTCCGCGCCATGATGAAAACAGATGAGGCACAGCTTGCTCCCTGCGGCGTTGATACCGATCTCTTTCATCCGGCCAGCGCGCCCCTTCCCGCACGCGATTATATTTTATGCGTGGCGCGACTCTCCGACCGGCGCAAGAATGTCGAAATGCTTTTGCGCGCTTACGCCATGCTGCTTCGGAAAAATAAAAACCTCCCAGACCTCTATCTCGCAGGCGAGCCGCCATCACCCGCATCGCAAAAATTACTCGACCAACTGGGCATCGCGGACAGAGTCAAACTCGTCGGCATTAAGCGCGGAGAAGAACTCGCAGAGTTATACCGCAAAGCGCTCTTCTTCGTTCTTTCGTCGGATGAAGAGGGATTGGCAATCGTGATTCTCGAAGCGATGGCGAGCGGGTTGTCGGTTGTCAGCACTGATTGCGGCGGGCCGGCTACTGCTGTTGAAGATGGGAAGAGCGGATTGCTCACGCCCGTCGGCGACGCTCAGGCGTTAGCCGCCGCGATGGAGCGTTTGCTTAAAGATGAAGAGTTGCGGGAGAAGATGGGGCGTGCGGGACGGCGCATTGCCGTCGAGCGTTTTTCGCTTGCTGCGGTTGGCAAAATCTTCCTCGACAAATATGATGAATTGTTAGCAGGTCATCCCCAACCAATGCTTGATCGAGTCAATCTTCAACCGCGCGGCTTATCGTCTGAGCAATAGCAGATTAAGAATTTCGACATGGACAGCGCATTAGCAAGTAGAAAATCTTCGCGGCAGCAAGTATCTGGCAGGCGCATCTGGCAGCTATATATCGGCTGCGCCTTCTGCGGCGTCCTGCTCGTTCCTCTGGCGTCAAGTTTTTACGGCGTGGATTCTCTGGAATCGCTGCTGGCGGGATGCTTGTTGAGCATCTGCCTCTACCCCGCAGCGCGATACTTCGCCTACAACGAATCGGGACTGCCAACGCTGGCGATTCTTTCATTCGCCTACGGTCTCCAATTTGGGATTCCGATTTTTACGCGCGAAGAAACGATCCTGCTGGCCGGTTCGCAGGAATCACCTCTGAACAGCAGCGATGTTGTTATGGCCTTGTTGATGGCAATCGTCGGCGTCGTCGTTCTGCAAATCGCTTTCTATGCCTTACAAGCCAACAAGCTCTTAAAGTTTGTGCCGGTTGCCGAGCTTCATCTGAACAAAACGAAGGCCATCTGTTATTGCCTCGCCATCAGCCTCCTGCTGCCTTTAACCTTGAATCTCAGAGATTTGATTCCTGAGCAATTTCAAACACAACTGGCTCCCGTGCTGGCTGTGTTGCAGAATCAGATTCTGGTAGTGATTGGGATTCTGGGATGGCTGATTTATTCAGGACAAATTTCCAAATGGTTTCAGTTCTGGCTCTACGGGGCAGTGGCTCTCTCATCCCTGCGCGGTATCTCCGATGGGATGTTGGAACAGGCAGTTATTCCCATCGCAGTGTTGTTCGTTATCAAATGGCTTTACACGCGAAAATTTCCGGTTCTGAGCGTCACTGTTGCGCTGGCGTTGATGATTTTCCTGTCGCCTGTGAAGTCCGACTTTCGAGAAGAATTTTGGTATGGGGATCGTGGTGGTATTGAAAATTCGTCCTCGGTGCAGAAAGTCGTTTTCTGGTTTGAGCAGGCAGGACAATATTGGAAAGAGACACTGAACGGCAATCGCGATCTGACGGAATCCACGGCCAGCGTGACTGGCCGCACCGACCTCATCCATCAACTCACACACATTTATTCGCTGACCCCTTCGACCATTCCTTACCAGTACGGCGGAACGTATTCATACTTTGTCATCGCCGTCATCCCGCGCGTCATCTGGCCGGAGAAACCTGTTGCCGGTAGCGCGAATAACTATTTCGCTGTTAACTACGGCATCACGACGGAAGAGGGGGCTGAAAGATCAACCTTCGGCGTTTCTTTGTTAGGAGAAGGCTTCATCAACTTCGGTTGGGCGGGTGTGTTGCTGATAATGGCGTTGCAGGGCATCATCATCGGACTCTTGCAACATATCTTTGGCGGAGTGCGTTCAGGCGCGGGCGGACAGGCGGTGTTTCTGGCCTTCTTTATTTTCTTTCTCAATGGGATCGGATCGAGCGCGGAGATTCTCTTCGGGAACATTTTGCAGAACTTGCTGTGCGGATGTTTGTTGTTGTGGTGGGCGCGTTCTTCTCAGCGCTCTCCGCAAGGACTCGCTGCTTTGGGATTGCCGCGACCCGCGCTCGACCGATAAGCGCGCGGTTCGAGCGATGATTCAACGAATAAAAATTTACCCGCCCGTCATTCCTGCTCGAAGCTTCAATAGTGTGCAATGCGGATTTTGAAGGTCTCACAATCATATTACCCGTACCTTGAAATTGGTGGGCCGCCCGCCAAAATTCGAGGCCTTGCGACAGCTCTCGCCGCGCGTGGGCATCAGCTCACAATCCTGACGGCAGACCTCGGCGTGGTTGGTGAGGCGAGCGAAGAAGACGGCGCGCACAAAGGGAAATCAAAGTGGGGTTGGACGGCGCGACGCAGCGAGGGTGAGGCGATCTACTTATTTACGATGGCGCATTATCGCATCACGACGCTCAATCCGAAGAGCGTCAGTTTCTGTCTTGCGCGCCTGCGCGATTACGACGTGGTGCATATTTACGGGCTGTACGATTTTCTTGGCGCAACCGTCGCGTGGTTTTGCAGGCGTTGGAAAATTCCTTACATCGTCGAACCGATTGGGATGTTTCACCCGAAGGTGCGAAGCCAGCGCAAGAAGCGTCTGTATCATCGCCTTCTGGGAAACGCGCTGGTAAAGGGGGCGCGTTTTTTGATTGCGACTTCGGAAAAAGAGCGCGCGGAGTTGATTGAAGGGGGAATCGCTGCCGAGAAAGTTGTCCTGCGGCGAAACGGAATTGACCTCTCGCAGTTTCGCACGCTGCCGAAGAAGGGTGCGATGCGCGCTCGTTTGAAGATTGGCGAGACCGAGCCGCTACTGTTTTTTCTGGGGCGGCTTTCTTTTATTAAAGGACTGGATGTGCTGGTCGAAGCCTTCGCGCGGGTTGAGCAACCGTCGCGACTCGTGATCGCTGGGCCGGATGATAATGACGGTTGTTCGGACAAGATCAAAAAGTTGCGCGACGAATTGCAGCTTCAAGATCGTCTCATTATTTCGGAAGCGCTCTATCACGAAAAGAAAATTCAAGCTCTGGTTGACGCGGACATCTTTGTGCTGCCTTCGCGGTACGAGAGTTTTGGCAACGCCGCCGCCGAAGCGATGGCCTGCGGAACTCCTGTCATCGTCACAGACCAATGTGGCATCGCGCCGCTCGTGCATGACCGTGCAGGTCTGGTCGCGGCACAAAATGTCGAAAGCCTGCAACAAGCCATGACCGCGCTGTTGCAGGACGCGGCTCTGCGCCAACGTTACGGCGACGGAGGCATGGCAGCCGCTCAGGAACTTTCCTGGGAACAACCCGCCGCCGAGATGGAAACGCTTTATCAACGATTGATGGTTGAGCCAGTCGCGCACGCTGCTCAAAGCTATGGGGCTGTTTAGACATGATTATTTTAGGAATCAATGCGTATCACGGAGACGCGGCGGCAGCGATTGTGCGCGACGGAGAACTCATCGCGGCAGTTGAAGAAGAACGCTTTAATCGTTTCAAACATTGCGCGGGCTTTCCCACTGAGTCAGTCAGATATTGTTTGCGGGAAGCTGGCATCGGAATCGAAGAAGTCCAGCACGTCGGCATCTCGCGCGATCCATCGGCACATCTTCATAAGAAGATTCTTTTCACAGCCCAACGCGCCGCGAAGAGTTTCAGTGGTGGCGGCTCGCGTGACTCTTCCGTTGAAAAGATTGGCGGCGGCAGTGGCGCAGGCGGGATATTTCGTCAGGTGGCAGATCGTCTTTCCAACGCGGCGAAGGTGCGCGATCTGAAAGATGATCTGGCGAAGGCTCTCAATGTTTCAAAGTCCAGCTTACGCGCGCAGTTTCATAACATCGAACATCATCGCGCGCATCTGGCGAGTTCATTTTTCATCTCTCCTTTTGAGAAAGCTGCTTTGCTCTCCATTGATGGCTTCGGAGATTTCATCTCGACGATGTGGGCGGTTGGCGAAGGCAACTCGATTGATGTCCTGGGACAGGTGGAATATCCGCATTCAACCGGCATTCTCTACACGGCGACGACTCAGTTTCTTGGTTTCCCTTACTATGGCGACGAAGGCAAAGTGATGGGACTCGCACCATACGGCCAGCCGCGCTTCATGGAAGAGTTTCGCGAGATCGTGAAGACTGAAGAAGGCGGACGCTTTCGTTTGAACCTCGATTATTTTCGCCATCATGCCGAGGGGGTCGAGATGAGTTGGGATGAAGGCTCGCCCGTGTTGGGCAGAGTCTTCTCCAATGAGTACGCGAAACTCTTCGGGGCGGCTCGTGAGAAGAATGCGCCTTTGGCGGAGCGCGAACACGACATCGCGGCGAGCCTGCAACAACGATTGGAAGAAATCAGCTTTCACATTCTCAACCATCTGCACGAGCAGACAGGGTTGACTGATCTCGGACTCTCCGGCGGCGTCGCCTACAACTCTGTGATGAACGGCAAGATACTTCTCAAGACGCCTTTTGAAAGAATCTTTGTGCAACCTGCGGCGGGCGATAGCGGGACGGCGGTCGGAGTCTGCTATCAGATTTACAATGGCATCTTGAAACAGCCGCACTCCTTTGTGATGGAAGGCGCTTATACAGGCCCCGCCTACACGGATGAAGAGATACGCGCGGAGTTGGAGCAAAGCCATCTGAAATATGAAAGCTACTCGGACAGAGAAATTACGCAAAAGGCGGCGCAGGACATCGCGGACGGATTAGTGTTGGGATGGTTTCAGGGGCGGATGGAGTTTGGGCCACGCGCGCTCGGCAATCGCTCTATTGTGGTTGACCCGCGACGCGCAGATATGAAAGACATCCTTAACGAGCGGATCAAGAAGCGCGAACCGTTTCGCCCGTTTGCCCCCTCCATTCTTGAAGAGCGAGTGGGAGATTATTTTGAGCAGACGCATCCCGCGCCGACGATGTTGATGGTCTATCAGATCAAGCCGGAGCGCAGAGCGGAGATACCGGCGGTGACGCACGTTGATGGTTCGGGAAGATTGCAGACGGTGTCGCGCCACGTCAATGATCGGTATTATCAATTGATTTCGGATTTTAATGAATTGACGGGTGTGCCGATAGTTCTCAACACGTCGTTTAATGAGAATGAGCCGGTGGTGTGTACGCCGCGACATGCGATTGATTGCTTTATGAAGACGAGGATGGATGTCCTCTATCTCGGTAACAATGTCGTCCGCCGTTCAAGTCTCTCAGATCGAAAAGAGTAAAACACATTGATCGAAAAGCTTTCATCCGAGCGAAAAGCGTTGTCGAAAATGTCGGGTTGGCCCATGCATGAAATCGCAAGACGTTTGATGATTTCGTTGTCTGACACACAAAAGTTGAAGGATTGAACAGATGCGAATTTTAATAACGGGCGGCTCAGGCTTCATCGGTTCGCACCTCTGCGAGAGGTTGTTGAGCGAAGGCCATGAAGTAATTTGCCTCGACAATTTTTTTACGGGACGCCGTGAGAACGTCGCACACCTGTTGGACAATCGTCGCTTCGAGTTGTTGCGCCATGATGTGATCGAACCGATCCTGCTCGAAGTGGATCAAATTTATAACATGGCTTGCCCCGCGTCGCCGATTCACTATCAATACAATCCCGTCAAGACCGTCAAGACCAACGTGATGGGCATGATAAATATGCTCGGCCTCGCCAAGCGCGTTCGCGCACGCATCCTGCAAGCTTCGACCTCCGAAGTTTACGGCGACCCGCATGTGCATCCGCAGACGGAAGACTACTGGGGGAACGTCAATCCGATTGGAATTCGCAGTTGTTTCTCCGCCGACACGGAGGTTTTAACGAAGGTCGGCTGGAAGTTTTTTTCGGAGCTGTCGCCGGATGATGAAATTGCCACTCTCACCAAAGAACATACAATTGAGTATCAACAGCCTGATGAAATAATCAAACAACGGTACATCGGAGAGTTGATTCACTTCCAGAACCACAACTGTGATTTGCTTGTGACTCCGAATCATAAAATGTACGTTCAGCGGAGAGATCAGACAGAGTTTGAATTGATCCCAGCTTACGCTGCGCTTAACTGGTCAAAGGCTAAAATGCTCAAAGTCGTTAACTTTGAAGCGGAAGAAAAAGACTGGTTCAATTTCCCGTTTGATGAAGAGGCTAGAAGATTCGCCAAAGCGCCTTTCGTCGAGAAAATTAAGATGGACGATTGGCTGGAGTTCTTCGGCTACTACATTACAGAAGGCTGCACAAATCAGCGTGCGGGAAATTATCGCGTCTTGATCGCGCAGGACAAAAATAAAAACGGTGATAACTATGAAAAAATCAGAACGTGTTTACAGCGTCTGCCTTTTAACTTCGTAGACAGTTTCGATCACCAGTTTTGTATCACTAACAAGCAGCTTTGTTCCTATCTAGCTCAATTCGGTAAATCGCATGAGAAGTATATTCCTGCTGAACTAAAGGGCGTTTCCAAACGGCAACTGAACATTTTATTTGAGGCGATGATGCTTGGTGATGGCAACCGGCAGGGTGATACCTACTATAGCAACTCGCCGAAACTGATCGGCGATTTTCAAGAAATGCTTTTGAAGATCGGTTATGCAGGAAACGTTAGAATCACTGATACCAGAAAACAAAGGCCGGTTTACGCCACTCATATTCTCAATCGCTTTAACAACAGATTTAGAACTCCGACTTATCCCATCAGGACGGTTCAGTTTTATGATGGCTATGTTTACTGTGTGAACATCCCTAACCATGTGATTTATGTAAGGCGAAACGGTAAAGCCCTCTTTTGTGGCAACTGCTACGACGAAGGTAAGCGCATCGCTGAAACTTTGATGATGGATTATCACAGGCAGAATCAGGTTGAGACACGCATCGCGCGCATCTTCAATACCTATGGGCCAAGAATGTTGGAAAATGACGGGCGCGTGGTTTCCAATCTGATCGTGCAGGCTTTGCGCGGCGAGCCTTTGACGATTTACGGGACGGGTTCGCAGACGCGCTCGTTTTGTTTTGTTGATGATCTGGTTGAAGGATTGATTCGTTTGATGAATGTCGAGGACTTCCATGATCCTGTGAATCTTGCAATCCGAATGAGTTCACGATCAAAGAGCTGGCGGAGGAAATCGCGCAGATGTGCGGTAAGCACACGGAGATCAAGTATTGCCCTCTGCCGCAGGATGATCCGAAGCAGCGTCAACCGAACATCGCGCGCGCGCAAGAGTTGTTGAAGTGGCAGCCGACGATTCAACTGCGTGAAGGACTGGCGCGCACCGTCGCTTATTTTTCCAAACGTGTCAGAGCAGATTCGCCGTCAGACGAATCTGCGGAATCATTCGGTGTTGCCACGTCTTAATCAGAAATCGCGATTGAGGCGGAGCGAAGGATTTTGAGTTTTACGTCTCAGAGTGGAAATTTTTTTTGAGGAATCTTTTGAAAATACTGGTGACAGGAAGCAGTGGCTTGATCGGCTCGGAGGCGGTTGAGCATTTTGATAGGGAAGGGCATGAAGTCGTCGGACTCGACAACAACATGCGGCGCGAGTTCTTCGGCCCAATGGGTGATACGACCTGGAATCTCGAACGCTTGATGAAGATCACGAAGCGTTTCACTTCGCATCCGATTGATATACGCGACCGCGAAGCCATCAAGACGCTATTTGCCAGAGAGCGTTTCGAGATGATTATTCATTGCGCGGCGCAGCCTTCGCATGACAAGGCGCGCGAGATTCCGTTTATTGATTTTGATGTCAACGCCGTCGGCACGCTCAACCTTCTCGAAGCCACGCGCGAACATTGCCGAGATGCTGTCTTCATCCTGATGAGCACCAATAAAGTTTATGGCGATGCGCCGAACGAACTCCCGCTCGTCGAACATGAAACGCGTTGGGATTACGCGAGGGCAGAGGACTGGCATGGCATCTCGGAAGAGTGCCGGATTGATCGTTGCCTGCATTCGTTGTTTGGAGCGTCGAAGGCTGCGGGCGACATTGTGGCTCAGGAGTACGGGCGTTACTTCGGGATGCCGGTTGGAATTTTTCGCGGCGGATGTTTGACAGGCGCAGCGCATTCGGGCGTCGAGTTGCACGGATTTCTTTCTTACCTGGTGAAGGTCGCCGTTGCAGGCAAGCCGTACACGATCTTCGGTTACAAGGGCAAGCAGGTTAGAGATCAGATTCACAGCGCTGACGTGATTGCGGCCTTCGAGGCCTTTGCGCGCAACCCGAAGCCAGGCGAGGTCTATAATCTCGGCGGCGGAAGAAGTAACGCCGCTTCCGTTCTTGAGTGCATCGGGATGATTGAAGAAGAGATCGGCAAGAAAGTTCAGTGGACTTACAAGGACGAGAATCGCATCGGCGACCACATCTGCTACATCTCTGATTTACGCAAACTCAAACGTGACTTTCCCGAATGGCGCATCACACGCTCCCTGCCAGACATCATTAAAGAAATAATTGAGACGGAACAACGCGCGCAGGCAGCATGAAAAAAGCCAGGGTCTTACTGCACACGTTGGTCTTTTCGCCGGATAGTGTTTCCACCGCGTACTTGATGACCGATCTGGTGCGGCAGTTGAAAAAGTTAGGGCATCCCGTGACGGTGCTGACGACGACGCCGCATTACAACATTGACGCAGCTTCGTTGGCTCGGCAGCCGATGGAAAAAGTTTGGGGCGGTCTGCTTTATCGCAGCGAGTTGGACGGCGTGACGGTGTGGCATGTGAAGATGCCTTTGAAGGGCGCGCGCGTCGGGGCGCGGATGCTCGATTACATGCGCTTCCATCTCGTCTCGTTGTTGTTCGGTCTCGTTAGTTTGAAGGCTTACGACATTGTGATCGCGCCGTCGCCGCCCTTGAGCATCGGGGTCATCGGATGGCTGCTGGCTTTGCGAAGAGGCGCCCCGTTCGTTTATAACGTGCAGGAAATTTATCCAGACTTCGCCATCAATCAAGGTTTGATGAGCAATCCGACTTTGATAAAGGCGATGCGGTGGTTGGAACGTTTTGTTTATGGACGGAGCAGGCGCGTCGTGCCAATCTCGGAATGGTTCAGCCGCATCATCAGGCAGCGCGAAGTTGCGGATGAGAAGCTGACTGTCATTCCGAATTTCGTTGACACGGAACTCTATCGTCCCTTGCCGCGAGAAAATACTTTTGCCGCGCAGCATGATTTAACGAATGACTTCGTCGTGCTCTACGGCGGCAACATCGGTCTCAGCCAGGATTGGGAATCAATGCTCTATGCAGCCAGGACACTCTCGCACTTGCCGATTAAATTTGTCCTTGCCGGCGACGGCGTTAAAAGCAAGTGGCTGGAGAACGAGATTCAAGCGCAGGGTTTGCAGAACGTTTCGATGCTCGGCTATCAATCACGCGAAACGATGCCGTTGATTAACGCCGCCAGCGACATCGGCACGATTCCGATGAAGACAGATACGACGACCGATACGTTCCCGTCAAAAATTTACACGATCCTGGCCTGCGCTCGCTCCGTCATCGTTTCGGCGGATACGGACTCGGAATTGAACTGGTTGATAACGCAGGCGCGTTGCGGGCGTGTCGTCCCGCCCGATGATCCGCAGGCTTACGCAGCTGCTGTCCTCAAGGCATACGAAGATCGCGAGACATTGCCGGCTGAAGGACAGCGCGGGCGACAGTTTATTGAGCGCGAATATTCCAAAGAGATCGTCGCGCAGAAGTATGACCGCTTGATTCAGGAGCTGACCGGAAATTGATCGCTTGCATAGTCAAAACTTTTTGGTTTAATAGGTGACTGAAGAATTTCCATGCGCCGGATGTATGGAGTTTATAAATAGAGGAGAAGAAATGACGGAACAAGTAAGAGTGTTGGTCACAGGGGCGGGTGGCTTTATCGGCCATCATTTGACTCGCTACCTGGTTGAGCGCGGCTACTGGGTGCGCGGCGTGGACATTAAAGAGCCTGAGTATGAAGCGACTTCCGCACACGAATTTGAAATCCTTGATCTGCGTCGCTGGGAGAATTGCGTGCAAGCCACGCGCGAGATTGATGAGGTCTATGGCCTGGCGGCGAACATGGGCGGCATCGGTTTTATCGAAAGCAACAAAGCCCTCATCGTCCGCGACAACACGTTGATAAATCTTCACACGATTGACGCGGCCAAAGAGAACCACGTCAAGCGTTATCTCTACACTTCGAGCGCGTGCATCTATCCTGGCTATCTGCAAAAGGACGCCGATGTCACACCTCTTCGAGAAGAAGACGCCTATCCGGCGGATGCCGAAGATGGCTACGGCTGGGAAAAGTTGTATATGGAGAGAGTATGCCGTCATTACATGGAAGACTTTGGATTGGAAACCAGAGTGGTCAGATTCCATAACATCTTCGGGCCGCTCGGCACCTACGATGGAGGGAGAGAGAAATCACCGGCGGCGATTTGTCGGAAAGTGGCGATGGCGAAAGATGGCGATGCGATAGAAGTCTGGGGCGACGGAGAGCAGACGCGCTCATACTGTTATGTTGACGATTGCGTCGAAGGCATCTATCGGTTGATGCGAAGCGAATACCGGCAGCCCTTGAATCTGGGGCAGGACAGGATGCTCTCAATCAACGAGTTGGTGGACATCGTGGCGGGGATTGCGGGCAAGCGGATCAGGAAGGAATATGACTTGACGAAGCCGCAGGGCGTGCGCGGTCGCAACAGCGACAACACACGGTTGCGCGAGGTTCTGAAATGGGAGCCGCAGCTATCGTTGGAAGATGGATTGGCGATCACTTACAAGTGGATTCAGGAAGAATTGGGCAAGGCCGGACGTGTAGAGTTGCAGCCCCAATCATTGCATCAACAACATGAGGCCGTCTCAACTGCCACCGACTAACATTTGAAAAATAACTTGCCGCCGTCGCTGCTATTACTGATGTTGGCGCACTTCTTCCAGGCTGTCCAAGAGATTTTGAATCGCTTGGGCAGTTTCATTATTCGGCAATGAACAAAACTGCACTGGTCACTGGAGCGGGCGGTGCAATCGGCGGAGCATTGGTCGAGCATCTGTGGGCGCAAGGTTACAAAATCAAAGCGTTGGCGCGGCAATCTCCGACACCTATCCGTTTCCCCGAAGGGGTTGAAGTAATCGAAGGCGACATCACGGATTGGCGTGTGATGGGACAGGCTGCGATGGACGTGTCGAAAATTTTTCATCTCGCGGCACTGCTTCATCTCAACAATCCTTCGCCTGAGATGCGCGCTGAATATCAACGCATCAACGTCGAAGGCACGCGCGTTGTTGTCGAGGCGGCCAGGGATACGTGTGCTGAGAGGCTCGTGTTTTTCAGCACGATCAGCGTCTATGGAGCGAGCGAGCGAGGCGAGGTGTTCGATGAGGAATCCGTGCTCTGCCCTGATTCGTTTTATGCTGAAAGCAAAATCGAAGGTGAAAGAATTGTGTTGGAAGATGCAAAGGCTGTCGTCCTGCGCGTCGCCGCCGTCTATGGCCCGCGAATGAAGGGGAATTATCCGCGACTTTTGCGCGCCCTGGAACGCGGACGACTATTGATGATCGGCGACGGGCACAACCGTCGGACGCTGGTGCATGTCAACGATCTGTGTCGCGCGGCGCAGTGTGCAGCCGAACGCGCGGAGGCCGCCGGACAAATCTTTAACGTCACGGATGGCCGCATCCATACTCTCAAAGAAATCTTAGATGCGATGAGCGCGGCTCTCGGAAAAAGTCCGCCACGTTTTTCTGTGGCAACGCGAACGACGAGAATTCTCGCGGGGTTTCTCGAAGATGCGTTGCGCGTCGCAGGGAAGAGTTCGCCTGTGAACCGAGCGTTGATTGATAAGTTCGTTGAAGACGTGGCGGTGAGCGGGGAGAAGATTCAAAGACAGCTAGGATATGATCCCGTTTACGATCTCGTTGCGGGTTGGCGCGAGACTGTGAAGCAAATGAAGACGGCGCTTAAATAGTTTGATCGTCAAATGAAGAAGGAATTTACAGGGGTCAACAGTGTTCGTTAATTGGTGCATCGCTGCCCTGGTGTTTGCTTTGTCATGGTGGATGACGAGGCGACTCTCACAGTCCGAATCACGTTGGCGGCTGCTCGATCATCCAAACGAGCGGTCTTTGCATCTTGCGCCGATTCCGCGAACGGGAGGGTTAGCGATTCTGGCAAGCCTCGCATTTGGAATGATGTTGGAATTTGGTTGGGCTGTGTTGGTTGGGAAAGCTGTGACGTTGCGGAATGATTTGAGCCTGTGGGTGTTGGGAACGCTCTTTCTGATTTCCGCCGTTTCGCTGTGGGACGATTGGAAGGAGTTGCCACCGTCAATTCGTTTCGTCGTGCATGTCGTCTCCGCTCTCGGCGTCGTCTTCGGCGCGCGCATGACGATTGATGTTGTGCCTGTGCCTCTGGTCGGTGTCGTTGCGCTCGGTTGGATAGCGTTGCCGCTCACTTTGCTCTACGTCGTTTGGATGACGAACCTCTACAACTTCATGGACGGCATGGACGGTTTCGCAGGGGGCATGACTGTCATCGGGTTCGGGTTTTTGAGTTATCTCGGATGGAGCGGCGGTCATTCTTTCATCGCGATGCTCTCGCTTTTGACGGCGGGAGCGGCGTGCGGCTTTTTGTATTTCAATAAACCCGTCGCGAAAATTTTCCTGGGCGATGTGGGAAGTATTCCGTTGGGATTTCTGGTCGGTGCGCTTTCTGTGCATGGCATTCACCAGAAACTTTTTGATGTGTGGGTTCCGGTCTTGATCTTCTCGCCCTTCATTGTAGATGCGACCGTCACGGTGTTGCGGCGTTTGTTGCGCGGTGAGAAAGTCTGGCATCCGCATCGCGAGCATCACTATCAGCGTTTAGTGCTTCTGGGATGGAGTCACCGTAAGACTGTGCTGGCGGAATACGTGTTAATGATTTCCTGCGGGCTGAGCGCAGTCGTCTACAAAAGCGCGGGTGAATCGTCGCGACTCTCTATTTTGCTCGGATGGACTTTGATCTACACGCTGCTCGCGTTCGGCGTTCGATTTGCAGAACAACGAAAAAAAGTTCAGCCTTCAAATCTGGCGGTTTGAATGTTGATGCGACTCGAAACGTGTAAACTTAAAGTATTTTCAGATGGCCTTAGCTTCAAGTCCAATTACTCTGCCAAAGTCAGATGTGTTATAAAGTTTGCCTCAACAGAAACTGTGGCCTGATGGATTTCGCTTCTTGCTAAGGCTTTAAGCTACTTCCGAGTCCTTTTGATTTGAGAACATTCAACGTCAACAGCGCGCGTTATTATTAAGGACAGGGAAACAAAAGGCTCTGAATCGAGATTCATCAATCGCTACTGGACAATCCAAATGACAACACGGGAAAGCGAATACAGCAGGTCAAGAATGTGGTGGGGACGGCTCTTGAGCCGCCGTCTCCAGTTCATGCTGGACTTGTTTGTTTTGTTCCTGGCGTTTGTCATCTCTTACTGGCTCCGCTTCGATCTCGCCATCCCTCAATCCTGGTGGCACAACATCCTGAGCCAGTTACCCTACGTCGTGCTTGTTCAATTCATCGCGCTTAACCTCGCCGGCGGACGCTCGTTCCTCTGGCGTTATACGAGCATTACACATCTGAAATCATTTCTCTACGCGGCGAGTTTTTCATTTGCTATCCTTGTTTTGATTCGTGTCGGATTGCCTGAACAATTTTTTCAATGGCAAGTCCCGCTCTCCGTGAGCATCCTGGATACGATGTTGGCGTTCGGCGGCGCGCTGGGTTTGCGTGTCCTGCGCCGCACGTTGTATGAGCGTTACGAAAAGCGTAAACGTTTGAAAGGTAATTTCGGCAACGCTGAAATCAAGCGTCCCGTTTTGTTGATCGGGGCGGGGCAGGCCGGAGTGTTGGCCGCCAAAGAGATTGGCGGGCGCGGAGATTCAGACCTTGAGATTATGGGGTTCGTTGATGATGACCCTGGCAAGCAAAAGAGATTCGTCGTGCAGGCGATCAAAGTTCTCGGCACGACGCAGCGTTGCGGAATGATTTGAGCCTGTGGGTGTTGGGAACGCTCTTTCTGATTTCCGCCGTTTCGCTGTGGGACGATTGGAAGGAGTTGCCACCGTCAATTCGTTTCGTCGTGCATGTCGTCTCCGCTCTCGGCGTCGTCTTCGGCGCGCGCATGACGATTGATGTTGTGCCTGTGCCTCTGGTCGGTGTCGTTGCGCTCGGTTGGATAGCGTTGCCGCTCACTTTGCTCTACGTCGTTTGGATGACGAACCTCTACAACTTCATGGACGGCATGGACGGTTTCGCAGGGGGCATGACTGTCATCGGGTTCGGGTTTTTGAGTTATCTCGGATGGAGCGGCGGTCATTCTTTCATCGCGATGCTCTCGCTTTTGACGGCGGGAGCGGCGTGCGGCTTTTTGTATTTCAATAAACCCGTCGCGAAAATTTTCCTGGGCGATGTGGGAAGTATTCCGTTGGGATTTCTGGTCGGTGCGCTTTCTGTGCATGGCATTCACCAGAAACTTTTTGATGTGTGGGTTCCGGTCTTGATCTTCTCGCCCTTCATTGTAGATGCGACCGTCACGGTGTTGCGGCGTTTGTTGCGCGGTGAGAAAGTCTGGCATCCGCATCGCGAGCATCACTATCAGCGTTTAGTGCTTCTGGGATGGAGTCACCGTAAGACTGTGCTGGCGGAATACGTGTTAATGATTTCCTGCGGGCTGAGCGCAGTCGTCTACAAAAGCGCGGGTGAATCGTCGCGACTCTCTATTTTGCTCGGATGGACTTTGATCTACACGCTGCTCGCGTTCGGCGTTCGATTTGCAGAACAACGAAAAAAAGTTCAGCCTTCAAATCTGGCGGTTTGAATGTTGATGCGACTCGAAACGTGTAAACTTAAAGTATTTTCAGATGGCCTTAGCTTCAAGTCCAATTACTCTGCCAAAGTCAGATGTGTTATAAAGTTTGCCTCAACAGAAACTGTGGCCTGATGGATTTCGCTTCTTGCTAAGGCTTTAAGCTACTTCCGAGTCCTTTTGATTTGAGAACATTCAACGTCAACAGCGCGCGTTATTATTAAGGACAGGGAAACAAAAGGCTCTGAATCGAGATTCATCAATCGCTACTGGACAATCCAAATGACAACACGGGAAAGCGAATACAGCAGGTCAAGAATGTGGTGGGGACGGCTCTTGAGCCGCCGTCTCCAGTTCATGCTGGACTTGTTTGTTTTGTTCCTGGCGTTTGTCATCTCTTACTGGCTCCGCTTCGATCTCGCCATCCCTCAATCCTGGTGGCACAACATCCTGAGCCAGTTACCCTACGTCGTGCTTGTTCAATTCATCGCGCTTAACCTCGCCGGCGGACGCTCGTTCCTCTGGCGTTATACGAGCATTACACATCTGAAATCATTTCTCTACGCGGCGAGTTTTTCATTTGCTATCCTTGTTTTGATTCGTGTCGGATTGCCTGAACAATTTTTTCAATGGCAAGTCCCGCTCTCCGTGAGCATCCTGGATACGATGTTGGCGTTCGGCGGCGCGCTGGGTTTGCGTGTCCTGCGCCGCACGTTGTATGAGCGTTACGAAAAGCGTAAACGTTTGAAAGGTAATTTCGGCAACGCTGAAATCAAGCGTCCCGTTTTGTTGATCGGGGCGGGGCAGGCCGGAGTGTTGGCCGCCAAAGAGATTGGCGGGCGCGGAGATTCAGACCTTGAGATTATGGGGTTCGTTGATGATGACCCTGGCAAGCAAAAGAGATTCGTCGTGCAGGCGATCAAAGTTCTCGGCACGACGCAGGACTTGCCCCGCCTGGTTCGCAAACACGGCATTGACCATGTCGTTATCACCATCGCGCAGTCTTCAAGGGAAGACCTCCGGCGCATCGTCGAGATTTGCGAAAAGATTCCGGTGCGCGTGCGAATCATCCCTGGCCTCTACGAAATTTTGCAGGGACATGTTGAGGTGAGCCGCATCCGCGACGTGCAGATCGAAGACCTGCTTGGACGAGAGACGGTGAAACTCGATGCTGAGAGTCTTGATGAATTGCTTGCAGGCAAGACCGTGATGGTGACGGGCGCGGGAGGCTCCATCGGCTCTGAACTGGCACGGCAGGTGGCGCGCTTTCAGCCCGCACGTTTGTTGTTAGTGGAGCGCGCCGAGTTTGCGCTCTTCAACATTGATCGTGAACTGCACGAGAGCTATTCGCATCTCTCAATCACGCCGTTAGTCGCGGATGTTTGCGACGAGTCGCGTCTGCGCTCCATCTTTGAAAAGTATCGCCCGCAGGTTGTGCTGCACGCGGCGGCGCACAAGCATGTGCCTTTGATGGAATTTAATCCGTGCGAAGCCGTTAAGAATAATGTGCTCGGCACGTTCAAGCTGGCACAACTTGCAGGCGAGCATCAGGCGGAAGTGTTCGTCTTGATCTCGACGGATAAGGCCGTTCATCCGTCTTCAATCATGGGCGCGTCGAAGCGGCTGGCGGAACTGGTCGTGCAGGATTTGAACCGGCGGCTGGCGACGCGATTTGTCGCAGTGCGTTTTGGCAATGTCATCGGATCGGCGGGTTCTGTGATTCCGATTTTTCAAGAACAGATTCGCAAGGGCGGCCCCGTGACAATCACAGACCGGCGTATGACTCGTTATTTTATGACAATTCCAGAGGCGGCGCAGCTGGTTCTGCAAGCGGGCGCGCTCGGCAAAAAAGGCCAGGGCGGCAAAGTCTTCATTCTTCACATGGGCGAGCCTGTGCGAATCATAGACCTCGCGGAAGCCATCATCACGCTGAGCGGTCTCAAGCCGCATGAAGATATCGAGATTATTGAAACGGGCATCCGCCCAGGCGAGAAACTTTACGAAACTCTCAACCTTGATGAAGAGGATGTCGCAGAGACTTCGCATCCCAAAATTTTTATCAACAAAATCTCTGATCGTCCCGCAGAAGATGTGCGCCAGGCGTTGACGAGACTGGCGCAGCTTTCAAACAACGGGCATGAGCACAGCTTGCGTGATTACCTGAAAGAGTTGTTACCCGAATCCCAACTCGGAACATCACCTTCGGCTCTTACTGCGGAAAAGGAATTAGAGCCGGCCAATATCAAACATGTCAGCAGCTCTCCGGACAAGCCCGTACACATTCAATCTTCTGTTCAGGCCTCTTAGCAGCAATGCCTCGCGCGTTGGCTTCGCAGTCTAAACGAACACTGAAAATAATTGAGCAATCATCTCGTTGAAGAAAATTCAAATCTGATTGAGAGCGGGCGGATGTTGGTGACGCCGAGGATGCGTGTGGGACGCGCGCTCGACGGCTTCATCTTTTACGCGCTGCTGGTCTTGATCGCGCTGGCGTGTATTCCTTATGGGACGGTTGAACCTTGGTGGGAGGCCGTGCTGGAGATTGGCGTCTTTGCGCTCGGCGGCTTGTGGCTCGTCGAAGGACTGCTTGGCAGGTCGTGGCGTTTGAGCGGGCGGCGTCTGTTGCTTCCGCTTGCGGCATTGCTAGTTTTTGTTTTTCTGCAAACGCTTCCACTCGGCGGCAGTGCGGATGTTCCGATTACCGGCGCAATCCCACGCACGTTGAGCGCAGACCCTTACGAGACGTGGCTTTTTATTTACAAGATGCTGGCCTGTGTGCTGACTCTTGCGTTACTGCTTCGCTACACGTCGAGCCGTGCGCGTTTGCGTGCTTTGATCTACATGGTGATCGGTGTAGCGATTGCGAGCGCGGCCTTCGGACTCATCAGGCAGACGATGCAGGGAAATGAGCGTGGATTTTTCCTGCCCTACCTCCAACCTGATCTGGGCTACGGACAATTTATCAATCGCAACCATTTCGCTTTTTTGATGGAGATGGCGCTCGGACTGATTTTCGGAATCATCGCCGGTAATGGCGTGAAACGTGACCGTATGCTCCTCTACCTGGCCGCTTCGCTTCCAATCTGGACGGCTCTGGTTCTGGCAAACTCACGCGGAGGCATCTTCGCATTTTTAAGCGAAGTGTTGTTGACGGGAATTCTTTTTACAATGATTCGTCCGCCGCGAGAGGATGCGTTGTCGAGCGCGGATCAGGGAAGCAGGCTCCGGCGTCTATCGAGATCGCTGGCGGTGCGCGTTACTTTGATCGCATGTCTTGTCGTCGCGTTTTTCGTCGGAATGGTTTGGTTAGGCGGCGAATCGTTGACGAGCCGTTTGGAGACGATGTCAGGCGAGGTGACGACTGACGCTGTGAGCGCAGGAGCGCGAACAGATGGGAGACGGCGTGAGATGTGGAGCGCGACGTGGAAACTGATCGAGGCCAATCCGATCTGGGGCGTCGGCTTTAATGGTTACTGGGTGGCGATTCCGAAGTATCATGACGCTTCGGGCTTGTTGATTCCGCAACAGGCGCACAATGATTACCTGGAAATTCTCGCGAGCGGAGGGTTCATCGGCGCTGCTTTGGTCGCATGGTTTTTGGTCATGCTAATCGCAAGTATCCGACGCCGGCTGCGTTCAATGGATGCATTTCGACGCGCAGCATGTTTCGGCGCAGTCGTCGGACTTTTCGGTGTCGCCGTTCACAGCTTCTTTGATTTTGGTTTGCACATCACAATCAACAGCTTGATCTTCATTGCTCTGGTCGTGATCGCCACTGCTGATGAGCGCGTTGAAGATGAACGCGGGAAGAGAATTTATCGCAGTAGCGTCGCGCACGATGAAGCTTTCGCTGCGCGGCAAATTTCCTGATTGAGTTTTAGATTTGTAAGTTCGACTTTCGGAGTCGCTTGATTTTGAAAAGGCAAATTTTTTTCAAACGCTCCATCGCCATGCTGCTTGCCACGCTTCTCGCGGGCGGGGGAGGAATAGTTTTGCTGGCGCGCAGTATGCAGGGTTCGCGACGTGATATTGCGGGCGGAGCGGGCGCGCTCGTCGCGCAGGATTTGATCGGCGGCGCGTCCATCACTTTCAAAAATCCGATGCGCTCACGCGACCTTGTTGGTGGTGCAAAACTCCTGATCGTCAAACACGTCGTCAAGCCGACAGTCGTTCACCACCCGACGCCTCCGACGCAGCCCGTCCTCGTTGCGCGAAACGGAACGCCTAACTCAAGACGCAGAGAGCAACAGAATCGAACGCCGACGGAAACCGCGCGCACACGCCCGACTGAAACAGAGAATCGTCCGGCGGAAAAAGACACAGCAGAGACATACAGCTTCCAGGGCAACACGTTCTATGAAAGGGGCAAATTTACAGAGGCCATCGCCGCCTACCAGAAAGCTCTCAAGCTAAAACCGAACGATCCTCTGGCTTACAATAATATCGGCGCTGCGTATTTTAGCGCGGGTCGAAACAACGATGCGGTGGAAGCTTTCAAGAAGGCGAGCAGTCTCAAACCCACCGACGCGGATGCGGCCTTCAACCTCGGCAACGCTTATCTCAACATGGAGCGTTACGAGGAAGCGGCGCAGGCGTTCAAGCAGGCGATCAAGTTGAAGCCCGATTGGGCTGAAGCGAATCACAGCCTCGGCGATGCGTATCTTGCTCTAACCCGCTATGAAGAATCTGCCAAGGCATATCAGGAAGCCTTGCGTCTTCAACCATCAGACGGCGATGCAGCCAGCAATCTGGGATTCATCTACGACAAGTTGGGACGATACGCCGATGCGATAACCGCGCTTAATCGCGCTGTCGGTCTCAAGCCGGACGCGGTAGCTTACAACAATCTCGGCGCGGCGTATTTCAAATCGGATAAATTCAAGGAAGCGGCGGAAGCTTTCAGACAATCTCTGAAACTGAAAGACCGTGATCCCGAAACTCTCAACAATCTCGGCGCGGCATATTACAGCGCGGGACAATACGCGGAAGCAAAAGCGGCTTTTGAAAAGTCGCTGCAAATAAATGCGAACGTCGCGGACGCGCATTACAATCTCGGCAACGCGCTGTACATGACGAGCCAATTCAAGGAAGCCGTTGACGAATATCGGGAAGCCATTCGACTGCGTCCTGAATATGCCGACGCGCAAAACAATCTCGGCACGGCGCTCAACAATCTCGGACGCTTTGACGAAGCCGTCGGCGCATTCCAGCAATCCATTAAACTCAAACCTGGCAACGCGCTCGTCTATAACAACCTGGCTTACGCCTACGACAAACTTAACCGTCAGCCGGAAGCCATCAACGCTTACAAAGAATCCATTCGGCTGAAACCCGATTACGCCAAAGCCTACAACAATCTCGGTTACGTGTATGACAAGGCCGGACGTTTTCAGGAAGCCGTCGAAACTCTCAAGCAGGCTTTGCGAGTCAAGAGCGACTACACAAACGCTTATTATAATCTGGGCAAGTCTTACTACGACGCGGGGCAATATCTTGAAGCCGTCAACGCTCTTAAAGAGGCCGTGCGTCTCAAGCCTGATTTCGTAGAGGCGCACATCAATCTCGGAGCGTCGTATTTCAAAGCGAACCAGTTCGCCGAAGCTTCAAAAGCTTTCAGGCAAGCCATCGCTCTCAGACCGGAAGAAGCCGAACCGTATAGCTTCCTCGGCAATTCGCTTTATAAAGAAAAGAAGTTTCAGGAGGCAGCCGAATCTTATCAACAGGCCATTAGCCGCAAGCCGACGCTGGCGGACGCTCGCTTCGGGCTGGGCTTAGCTTACCTCTCGCTCGGCAAAAAGGACGCCGCGCTTGAGCAATACAACGCGCTCAAACCTCTCAACGCGAACCTTGCGAATCAACTTCTCGCATTGATAAACAAAGCGCGGAAGTAATAATTGTGCAGGAGCGGCAGATCATTCATAAAGATGCACAAAGAAAATTGTCTGTGGTTTTTTGTTTTCCGTTCTTGTAACTCGCAACTGAATTTTTTATCAATGCTTGAGTTTAACCCGAAATTAACATGCCGCGATCAAGATGAGGATTGACCGGAAAGAACATTAAGGGTAAACTCCCGCGCGAGTTTCCGGAATAATTAAATTCGTAGAAGAGGTTGATTGAAAATGTAAATCGGCCTTGTTAAAGGAGATTGGATTATGACTCTCAGAAATCAAAAAGCGATCAAGGCAGTTGCTCTGCTGCTCGTCTTTTCAATTGCACAAGTTTATGTTCAAGCCAACTCCGCCGTAACGAGTCTGGTTAAGAACGGGTTGACTGCGAACATGTCGCCTCAAGCCATCACGGCCAGGCTCACGACTCGCGGAAACCAACCCATCCTTGTCAACGGGAATAACGTTTCTTCGGGCGGCACACTCCTTTCCGGCGCGACCATCGAAACGCCTGACAACGTCGGAGCGACCATTGATCTGGGGCCGCTCGGCAGCGTTGATCTCGCGCCGAATACCAAAATTGAATTGCAATTCGAGAATGGTAAAATCAAAGTCAAGATCATTCAGGGTTGCGCGATCGTCAAGCCTAAGAAGGGAACTGCCGCTTCGGTTGATACAGATCAGGGAACGGTAGCCAGTTCAACAGCCGACGGCACGATGACCGACAACAATGGCAAGAAAATTGCCGCTCTGGATGTTTGCTTTCCGGCGGGGTCTAACCCGATTGTCGGGACTGGCGCGGCGATGAATGCCGGTGCAGGCGCGGGCGGCGGGGCAGCCAGCGCTGCTACTGTGGCGCCGGCAGTAGCTGCCGAAGAAGGTGGCAGGGGAACGTTGATTGCAGCCATCCTCGGCGGCGTTGTGACGACTATTGTCGTGATCGCTATCGTGGCCAGGGACAATGGCACTAGAAACAATCCAAGTCCCGCTCGTCCGTAAGTTGTGTTTGCAAAATTCTCGGCTCAACACAGGCACGTACCCTTTATGCATTTCGAGGGTACGTGCTTTTTGTCAGGACACGTCTTTGCAAACTCACATCTCACACGGCTCATTATTCACACATCATAAATAAGAGGATCAAGGTTGACGGAACAGCAGCCATTCGCTTCAAAGCCGACGATACCGCGACTGCTTCTTAACATCGCGTTGACTGTCATCGGGCTGGTCATTTGCGCGGCGTTAATCTGGACTGCTGGGGGCGCAGGCCTTGGGAGGTTGTTCGCCAATTACGGCATGGGAACGAATCTCGCTGATCCGGTTAATACCGCCGTTCAACTGACGCCGCGTGACCCTGAAGCGTTTTATGCGCGCGCCACTGTGTTTCAGAATAATGGAAGTCTTCCTGAAGCCGTGCAATCAATGGAGCGTGCCGTAGCCGCGCGTCCAGGCGATTACTTTCTGTGGATGGAGTTGGGGCGGTTGCGCGATCTAGGCAACGATGAGGAAGGCGCGCTCATAGCTTTTAATGAAGCGGTGAAACTCGCTCCCTACTACGCGCAGCCGAGATGGTTGGAAGGCAACGTTCTCTTTCGTTTGGGACGCCGCGACGAAGCCTTCGCAGAACTTCGCCGCGCCGCTCACAGCGATCCGAATTTGTTGCCGAACATCATAGACCTTTCGTGGTGGGCTTACGGCGGCGACGCGAGCGCGATTCAACAGGCCATCCAACCGCAGAGTCCAGAATGGCGACTTGAGTTGGCGCGCGTCTTTGCCAAGTATGGTAAGACAGGCGAAGCCATCGCGCTGTTTCAATCTGTGGGAGCGATAGGCGCGGATGATCGCGCACTGCTGCTCAACAAACTGCTCGGCGATCATCGCTATCAAGAGGCTTATGAAATCTGGGCGATGGGCACGGATAGCGCGACGAATAAAAAGCAAAACGGCCTGGCTGCTATCACCGAACCAGGCTTTGAGAAGCGGATTGACTTCGACGCGCCAGGGTTTGGTTGGCGTCGCATGGCGGATTTGAAAGGCGTGAGCTTTGCTTTGGACAACACTGTGAAGCGCGATGGTTCGTACAGCTTGCGTCTTGATTTCAATGGTAACGCCCCGCCCTCAACTACTATCTTCTACCAGCTTGTTCTGACCGAGCCAGGCGCGCGCTATCGTCTGAACTTTTCTGCACGCACGCAGGAAATTGTTTCCGGCGGACTGCCCCTCATCGCCGTGCTTGATGCCACCTCTCCTGATTTCAAACTCATCAGCCAGACCAAACCGTTGCCCAAGGGCACAAGTGAATGGCAAGACTATTCTTTTGAATTTGTGACGAACGCTTCAACGAGAGCCATCAAGATCAGTCTTCAACGAGAGGGCTGCAACAGCGACCCCTGCCCAATCTTCGGCCATCTCTGGCTCGATGGATTTACACTGCAAAAATTGTAGATCGAGAGGGCGGCAATCTAGAAAGAGTTCTTCGTCTGACTTGATCTGAAATCTTTGAGGATGCGAAGCGGGCGAATCAAATGGTAAAGAAAAAAGAGGCGTCGAGGAAGAGAAACGAAAGCCCAATCGCCAGGCGTTGATGTTCTCAACAGGCGATCACAAAAACGGATTCGATCAAGCAGCCGCTCCCTTGAGCGCAAATGAAAGAGCGTCATTTGTAAAAAACTGCGAGGCGCAGCGTCATTCTCAAAGAGTCGTTCGATAACCTCAGCGGCGAGCGACTCAATCGCGGAGTCGGCTTCAATTTTCTTTCGGATGGATTCAGGAAGAGGCAAACGAAGAAGACTCTGCGCCAGATACAAACCCAGTAAAAAGAGACGTTCGATTCCGGCCTTCGTCGCTTCCTGCATCACAAATCCCCAGTCCAAATCAGGATGCGCCTTGACCAACTCTGCGATGTCGCACAACGATCCGAGCTTGCTCCAAAGGTCTTTGCTGGCATTCACGCAAAGGATGAGCAGCAAATCTTCAGCCCCAAAAGATAGTGCTTCCATGTCATTGAGACGGACGCTTTCAAGACGAGACCACATCGGCTCCGGCGCAAGTGAAATGGAGTAATATCTTAGAATAAATTTCCAGTGAATTTCTAACGTGAGGCGATCATCTTCGCTCAAGAAGACGTGTTCACAACGCCAATCGAGATATGCTTCCTGCTGCGCGCTCGTCAATTGATACGAGAGCCTGTACCCACGCGCCAGCAACAAATCTTTAGCCTTAATTACATCGCGGCGTTGAATCAATAAATCAAGATCGGTGAAGCGTCGAAGTGCCAGGCTGCCGTAAAGCTGCAATGCCAGCATCGGCCCTTTATAAGGAATCGCTTTGATGTCCGACGCTTCAAAAACTTTAAGGATGCGACAGAGTTCTCCGGTCAAAAGAAGGTTGCGAGCATGGTTGTGCCGAAAGTAATTCCGCATCTGTGCCATGTAAACTTCAGGCACGTTCAATGGGCACACAGCCGCCAGGTTTTTGTAAAGGAGCGGTAAGAGCGCATGACGTTTGGCGAGTCGAATCAGATATTCCCAATCAATTGATTCATTGAGCCGCGTCTTGAGTCGCGAAACGCTTTCCACATCCATCTGCACGCGCGCACAACAAAGAAGTATGTCAGCTTCGGCGCGGAGCGTGTGGACAGAAACATTGTGTGTGACAAGAGGCATATTCGATTCAGCCTTGAACGTCAAAGCGTTGATGCAATGGTATCGAATTGTAAGAGATATAAGCGCGCCTGTACATTTGACGCCCAACGGACGCTATGTTAGTTTGCAGGAAATCATGCGGCATCCGCAGGGACTTCTTCCGACAATCTCCCGCTCCACAGGATTTGCAAAGAGAGACTGAATTTGAAAGTCTGATTCAAGCGGAGAGATCAATATGAAACCGCTCGCCAATGTTTTTTTCGCGATCATCGTCGCCTTTATCCTGTGCCTTGTTCCATCTCCCGTCTCAAAAGCTCAGGCGCAAAATATCAATGTCAATCGCGGCGATATTCTAATCACAGAGTTCAGGCTGCGTGGAACAAACGGCCCTGCTGACGAATTCATCGAAATCTATAACAACACAGATCAGGACGTGCTCGTCCTCGATCTTAATACTGACGTTGTGAGATGCGCCTTGATGCAATGCGGCTGGGCGCTGGTTGATAACAGCGACAGGTTCAACCCGCGATTCGTTGTCCCTAACGGCACGATGTTGAAAGCGCGCGGGCATTATCTGGCCGCCAACACCGGCGTAGCCAACTCCTACTCGTTGTCTGCTTATGCCAGCCCCGACACAACGTACTCTTCCGATATCCCAGACTATACAGGTCTCGCTCTCTTCAAAACTACAAAAACTTCGGCTGCCACCGGAGAGTATGACGATACAAATTCAATTCTTGATGTGGTAGGTTTCGCTGGCATCGCCGCGCCTTATCGAGAAGGAGCGGGATTGCCTTCGATGAGCGGAATCGAAGAAGACGGTGAAGATAGTTTTGTGCGAAAAATTCCTGTTACTCTGACCGGCGTGCCTCAGGACACAAATGATAACGCGAATGATTTTGTTTTAGTCTCAACGTCCGGCGGGACGTTTGGTGGATTGACTTCTGTGCTCGGCGCACCTGCGCCTGAGAATCTGTCCAGCCCTATCGTCCGCAATACGATCAGACCTTCGTTTGTAGAGCCGACGAGTTGTGCAGCCTGCGAACCGAATCGGGTTCGTAACGGCGCTGGCAATTCCGGCGACTTGAAAATCCGACGCAAGTTTACAAACAACACAGGCGCAACCATCACACGCTTGCGCTTTCGCATTGTTGACATCACAACGTTACATACTCCAGCGCTCACCTTACAGCAGGCTGATTTGCGTCTTGTCACTTCTGCTGATGAAGACATAACTTTGAACAATCACAATACCCTGAAGGTCAAGGGAACTATTCTGGAGAATCCTTCATCTCAGATCAACGGTGGAGGGTTAAATTCCAGTGTGACAGTTCAATTGCCGCAAGCAGGTTTGGCCTCTGGTGAGAGCCTTGACGTGCAATTTGTGCTGGGAGTTATGCTAGCGGGAAGATTCAGGGTTCAAATTAACATCGAAGCTCTGCCGTAAAAGCTTATCGGTGGCCCATGACAGTGGAATCACTTGAAAAAAAACTTGAAAACTTGCATCTATTATTGATGCGCTCGCTCAATTGTGGTAGTTTCTACGCCTGCTTTGGAAATGGTTTTGTTGCATGGAATTTATTTCTGCGTCTTAGCATCAAAACGACGTTCACATCTTTAAAACATTTGAATGTTAGTGTGAACTTATTATCAGGTTAAATTCTTTAGATGATGACGGGCGGCTCGTTGGAGATACTTTTCTCAAACGAATGTTAAGCGGCAATCATTGAAAGTAATATTATTCAGGAAGTAAAATTGGCTTAGAGGTGTTGTTGCAATGTGGAAATTTGGCGACATGCGGTTTGTCATAAATTTGTTGGTGGCGGTGGCTATCTTTATTCCTACGGCTGTTTATGCTCAGCAAGTTGGTGCTGGCAAAACTGCTCCCAAACCAAATGTTAAAGTTGAGGCTCCGCAATCTAAACAGGGTGAGGGCGCTAAACCGGCAACAGCGCCAGCAACGCCCGTTAAGAAGTGGAGCTTGCGTGTTTCAAAGAACGCTCCTCTGGTAGTTTCTTTACAAGCTCAGAAAGTTTCCCTGACGGAAATTGCAGCCGAACTGTCGCGGCAGTTGAACGTGCCGGTCTTGCTCAGCCCCGTCATGGAAAAGCAGAAAATCACACAGGATTTTGTGAAGTACCCTGTTGAAGCAGCGGCTCGGCAACTGGCGCCGCAAGTATTTATTGACTATGAGGTGAGCGGAGACTATTCTGTCCAACCGAAACCAATTGCGCTTTATCTTTACGCTTTCAATGAGCCGCCTCCGCCGGCCAATTCGGTGGTCAAAGGTAGCTCAGAGGCGATTTTGATCGAGGGCGATACTGAAGAGGGGACCGACAGCGCGAATTCTTCCGCGCAGGGCAAGAAGGAAGAACCCCCTCTCACCGTTACCTTTGAGAAAAATCAACTCACTGTTCGCGCTCGTAAACAGCCGCTCTCAGTTGTCTTATATGAGATCGCAAATAAAATCGGCGTGCCTTTGGAGGTACGCACCGATTCAACAGACCTTGTTGATGTAAGCTACTCAAACTATACTGTGGAGCAGGCTCTACGAAGTCTTTCACCCTCGGTTCGGTTTTACTACCGTGCCAATCTTTCAACTGCGGAAAACCAGCCTTTGCGCATCGTTCTGTCAGCGCCGGCTAAAAGTTAATGACCGAAATCTTGCAGGAGGCCTTTATTTTGAACAAACAAAACGACCACATCAGCGATTTGTCGCTTGAGCAGAACGAGCAGGTTGAGCATTCAGCGAAGACCGTCAAAAAGCTATTCATCGAGCCAAGGGTATCTGTTCCAGTTGATGTTCTTGAAGCAACTACGAATTTCCTGTTTCTGACAGCCGATGCCGCCCAAATTTCATAGCCGAAAGCCCGCTTGCGTGCTTCGGCAAGAATAACTTTGAGCTTTAGCTTAACCGGAGGCTTTTATTTTGAGCAAACAAACAGACCCAACCCCAGATCTATTTATCGTTCAGGATGAGAAGCCCGATCATCAAGAGCGAGCATCCAAAAAACAGTTTGTTGAGCCACAGGTTCTCGCGCCGCTCGATGTGTTGGAATCTACCACCAGCTTCCTCTTCGTAACAGCAGATACTAGCGTTATTTCATAGCTAAATGTCTTCAGTTGTCGTGAGCTTCGAGACCCAGGATACTGTGCTGCTTTCAGAACTAGAAGTTCAGAGTGCATCAACTCGATTTTATCAAATTGCAGACTGTATCCTGCGTATCGAAGCTCTTGACGTTTGGTCTGCCCGCCACGCCTACGGTTTTATTAGCGGATTTTGCTTCAACCCGCTTCCTGTTTCCATCGAACCGCAAGCTCAATATACAATTCGTGTCAGATGCGGCGCTCCCTTGCCGGAAGTTCCACAGACATGGTCGTCGTTTCCTGTTGAGCGCGGTCAATGCTACATGGACGGCGAGGAACATTATCTTCTGATTGATGATTCGGCTGTCTTTATCGGTTCGCCTCGATCACAGAAAATTGAAATTTGGATTGGCGATACTCCACTTGCACGCAGCCAGGTCGCGTTCGTCAACGCCCTCTCCTATGGCATTCAAGCTGCCGTGAGACGTTGCCATCTCTACCCATTGCACGCAGCCGGTGTGGTTGATCCACAGAGCAGGAAAGGCGCGCTGATAGTCGGTAACTCCGGCAGCGGCAAGTCAACGCTCACGGTTCGTCTGGTGGCAAACGGGTGGCATTACCTGTCCGATGATCTCTTAGCCATCCATGAAATTGACGGGGCGATTGAAGCGCGCGGGTATCGGCGTTTTTTTACAATCTCAGAAACGACGAGGACAGCTATTAATCTGCCGCAACTGGAGCGCGCACTCGGCGCTCCGGTACTAACTGATCCGACCAAACGCCGTCTTGAGCCATCTCTTTTATTTCCAGATGGGTTTGCTGAATCGTCCAAGCCATCTGCGCTTTTTTTTGCAACTCTGACGGGAGCGGATAGAAGTGAAGTGCGCTCCTTGACGCCTGCGGAATCTATGGGGCGATTGGTGAAGCTCTCGCCCTGGTCTTGTTACGATGTTTCTTTTTCCAGAGACTACCTGCGCGTTCTTTCCCGTCTTGCAAAGCAAGCCGCCGGTTACGAGCTATTAGCGGGTCGCGATATTTTAGACGATCCTGAACGTGGTGCGGCTCTCCTGGCCTCGCATCTCCGGTCTTAAAAGATGAATGCACCTCGTCCCAAACATGGCAGCGACGACGATCCGCAACGGATCAGCATTGAGTTGACCAATATCTGTAATCTTCATTGCAGCTATTGTTTTCGCGATGACGAGGCGTTGTATCACACCCGCGCGCATTATTTCCCCGTTGAACTTTTAAGACGAATAATGCGGGAAGCGCGCGACGCTTGCGGCCTCACGCAAGTCTCTTTCACGGGCGGAGAGGTAACGATTCATCCGCGCTTCAAGGAGATCATCGAAGCGGTTCAGGAAGAAAATTTTCAAGCCAGTTTCGTCACCAACGGTTGGCACTTTGACCGCGTCCTGCCCACAATTCTCACACATCGCGAGACCTTGCGTTCAGTGGCGTTCAGTCTCGACGGCGCGACTCGCGAGGCGCACGATCATTGGCGTGGCGAAGGCTCATTTGAGCGCGTGATCCGCGCCGTCACCCGATGTTACATTCACAAAATTCCTTTCGTCTTCAAGGTCGGGATACGCAGCGATACTGTTTCACAGTTAGAACAAATAACTTTGCTCGGCGCGCGTCTGGGCGCGGCTGGCGTGCATTTCTCTCACCTGCTTCCAAATTCAAACGAATCCGAAGACGCGCTTTCTCTGACCTCTGCTGAGAAGAGGAATGCGGAGCAAGAGGTTGGGGTGTTATCGAACATCTTCAAGATGCAGGTCGGGATGTGCGTCGGATTTCAGGACATTGATCCATCGCCGCCGTGCTCATCTTTACGTGGGACAAGTTGCAACGTTGATTACCTGGGGCGGCTCTCGCTGTGCTGCAATCTTTCGGGCTATCGAGGCGCGAGCGGGCAGGACGATGTTGTCGCCGATCTTAACAAGGAAGGATTCGCTGCGGCCTATGCGCGTTTGCAAAAGGTCGCCGCCCTTCAAGTCGAGCGGCGTCGGGCGGCTCTGGCTGCATATGCGGAGAGCGGCCAGGAGGTTGATTATTATACAGGGTCGCCGTGCCTTTTTTGTTTGCAAAGTTTTGAAAAGATACCCTGGCGCGCGCCCCAAAATCCCGCTCGTTCGCTTCCCATTCTGACATTGGCATCGGCTTAACTTGATCTCAAAAAGCGCACTGCCCATCAACCCTTAACATGACAAACACGAATGCTATCGCGCCGCACGAGCACATCGTCTCCACAGAATTTGATGGAGGCGAAGGCGTGCTCGTGGACTTGAACACCAAGCGTTACTACCAACTCAACGAGACGGCGATGCTGGTCTGGAAGTGCCTCGAAAAGGGTTCTTCTTTTTCAGAAATGGTTGAAGAAATGACGAAGGCTTATGACGTTGACGACGCGCACGCGACTTCCAGCATTGAAAAAGTTCTCGCGGATTTTAGTTCCAATAAACTCACCAAGCCGCGCTCCTGAAATTTAATTCCAAGACTTCATTGCCA
>MWWJ01000001.1_pt1 | contig 39363 bp, 27 predicted proteins | sample 1047271 | NCBI WGS metagenome assembly MWWJ01 (sample SAMN06349965, study PRJNA376086) | soil metagenome | isolation source: CN-4 sample Antarctic (ecotone) soil | place: Antarctica | collected 2015-01-13 | reverse complement strand
GACCAGCTCTGTCACTACTGTAATTCTCGATGCGTCCTGTTCTATGTTCGGGCGTCTCCAGCGCCACGCGCCGCACCAGTCCGTGGACTTCATATCCGAGGCCTAAAAGATATTCTGCCAGATAACTTCCGTCCTGACCTGTGATGCCTGTAATCAGTGCTTTTTTCACTAGAATCTGATCCGTATATACGGCTGATGTGGAATTGAATTGACAAAGAGGAAGACCTCTCGAATTTTATTTGGAAGAAGCAGTTGCAAGAGGTCTAATCTTAGTGTCCGGTTTATTGGGAATGTATCAGAAATCTTTAACGCCTCACCACTCACTATAACTTCCTAAGCGAGAAATCATCTAACCAGATTCGCCCGAAGATCGGGCATGACACATCAGGACAATTCTGGTGCTGAAGACCTAAACGAATGGCAGTAGTTGCCCCTTTCGTCGTGAATTCTATGGAATAATCCTGCCATCCGCTATTGCCGCGAGGCAGCGGAGATGATGTCCCTAGAATACTCGCATTACTACTTGCTGCATCGGAGATCGCCATGACAGGCAAAGCACTGCTCGCCACCTCCTCTGTGCGTGCTGCAAAGTTAAGATGGTACCGCGTATTGGATTCCACCAGGATCAGTTGCGAGATGATCTGATCCTTCCCTGGGTCGCCGTGATACTCAATACGGAGGCTGTACGAACCTTGGCGCAGTTCCTTTCCGTCCTTGACGAAGCGCACCGTTCCAAGATCGCGCGCCAGATGCCAGTTAAAGCCCAGATCGTCAAGAACTATTTCCTCCTCAAATCCGCTATTGTTTATGAAAGCAATACCGTTTGAGACAGGTGTAGTGTTGTTTTGGAGGCTGGCCCATACTTCATGTGCTTCAGGAAATTTCTTTTGTGTGAGTAAGGCGGCCATTAGATCACGCCGGTCGGTTTCTGAAGAGTCACCACTTGCGCGAAAGAGTTCGATGGCTTCAGTTGCTTTTCCGGCTTTCGCAAAGAACTGTGCAAGCTTGAGTCGCCTGGCGGAGGTCTGCGGGTTGATGAGCTTTATCACAGCTTCAGCATCACCGCCTGAGGCATTCCATGCTAAATCAACCAGACTAAGTGTAAGCGATGGATCGCTCTCAACTGCACGACTAAGTTCGGCCAATCCCTCATCGCGACGATCCGACCTGAAGAGAAGATTCCCAAGCTGCCAACGTGGCTCTGCATAATACGGAGCCAGTGACACAGCCACCCTTGAAGCCCTGAGAGCGCCTTCCGCATCACCCGCCTGATCGCGTGCGCTTGCCAGTTCCTGCCAGAGCACATAATCGTGTGGACGTAGAGAAGCAGCAATCTCAAGCTCACGAATCGCTTCCGGCAATTCGCCTTTATACTTCAACAGAGTGGCGCGCGCGTAGTGGGCTTCCGGCTCCGAAGAATTGAACCGAATCGCTTCTTCCGCGGCCACCGGCACGTCTGCGATCACAGCATAATTCGCGAGGAGTAATGTGATTCCATCGCGCGCGGCAAACCAGAATCCGTAGAGACATCCGAGCAACAGGCAGAGAGAGAGCGTGATTTTCAAGACCTTGCTTCCCGATGATGCGCGAAGGCTAACCATCGTTTTTTTTGCTTCCACTGTTTCCATCTCGCAATGTTAAATGTGCAATTAGCAGAAAGCCACTTCCAAGCAAGAGTGCGGAGTAAATAAACGCACGCATAAAAAAGCATGTGCCCCCTTGTTAAAGGAGGCACATGCCGGAAGTCTGCGATTATAAATTTTTACAATCCTCTGCGGCATTCGTCGTTACGTCCGCGCGGATCGCCAGGACTCGGATTTGGACCGCGCCTACATGGGACAAAAATCGCGGCGGTGGTGGCGGCTGCAATCGCAGCGGCTCCAATCAAGACGCCAGTCGTTGTCGAAATCCCGCCCGCTGCGACTCCGCCTGCAGCCACAGCACCAATTCCTGCCGCCGCCGCTCCAGCACCCGCCGCTCCAGCACCAGCAGCCGCCGCCGCACCTGCCCCAACGACAGCCGCCGCCGCTCCTGGCGTGTAACAAACATCCTTCGAACCACCCGAAGCGGGATCAATAGTTGTAGCCTCGCCCTTATCTGTTACGATAGACCCCGCCGTATTTGGATTAGTCTTTAGGATGATACATCCTTTAATCAGAGTCACCTTTATGCTCCCGTCGCTAAATTCAAGTCGCACGGAAGAATTGGGTGCCATATCAAGGCTGCCAAGAGTTCCTAGATCAATGGTAGCGCCTACACCAGAAGGCGTATCAATTAATGCACCTGAAAGCACAGTCGCATCTGTCTTAGCACTATTGCCATTGACAAGAATGGTTTTATTCTTAGTGGTTGCGAGTTTCCCTGATAACTGATTCGGTATAAGGTTAGTGACGGCCTTGGAGAATGTCATTGAACCGGCTAGGCCAACTTGCACATAAACCTGTGCGATGGAAAAAACAAGTAACAGTGAAATAGCAGTTATGGGTTTGCGACGCTTGATATTCATGTGAGTTATCCTCTGGGCCAGAATGAAGATGTTTACTTATAGTGAATTCATGATGTGAATTCACGAAACTCCCAAGTACTTCTAGGAGGGCTGAGTATACGCATAAGGATGGTCTGGAGTCAACAGATTTATGTTTCAAGTAAAGATCAATTTGAAATTGATCTTCCGGTCAGTGTACTGGCTCAAAATTCAAACTGACCCATTAGTTTTCAATCAATCTTAACCGAAAATAGAGCAGATGTATGACCTTGATCTTTCTCAAAAAGCTTCACTAAGTTGTATCCTCTACACTAACAATTTCTCTTGAGCGAAATTCCTCATCCTTAAGTTTAACAATAGAAACAATAATTAGGGCGGTGAAGATTAATGCATTAATCGTAATATGCAATCCAAAGTCAACAAAGCTATGGATGGCGACACTGAAGAGACCGGTGAGGGCACCAAGACAAGATGATCTTTGAAATTGATTTCTTACGTATAGATTCTCCTTAGCGCGTTTAACCCAGACCACTACGAACCATAAGAAGAGCGCAAATCCAATTAGTCCCCCACTCGCCATTAATTCCAGATAATCATTATGCGCCTGTTGTGGAGTGAATTCGCCTGAGGCATTATGATATTGAGTAATAGCTACCCAGTAACCGCCGAAGCCAACTCCAGCAACCGGATGCGCTTTGATAAGTTGCCATGTGGCATTCCATGTTGCCTGACGAAAAGACGATTTCAACTCAGGGATATTGGCACTAACATCACCCGTCTCTGATTCAAACCTGCTTACGACTGGCTCGCCCCCTATCCATATAACACCAACTGACACAACTATTATTACACAGAGGATAAGCGCGACTCGAAAAACAAACGAATCGAAGATCTGCCACAGCCAACCAAATGAATCATCGTGCCACTCTGATTGTGATTTCCGCCTTCGCACAACCTTAAACATCAGCGCGAGGAAAATCAACTGGCTGAGCATGCTCAGAATGCCTCCGCGCGAGCGAGATAATATCAGGGCTGTCCAAATAGGAATGGTCATCGCTAGATAGATCAGCAGATGTTTGCGATGAACCCCACCACCAATAACTAAGCCAAGGATCAAACCAAGTGCCATCTCCATCAGAAAGGCGAAGTGATTATAGTTAACAAACTGCCCGTAACCGAAAGCGGGCTGCAACAAAGGTAAAAGAAAACCAGTGCTATCCCGTTGCAATGACTGCCGCAGGAGGCCGAAGAGAGCGCTTGCCACCGCTATTCCAATAATAACGAATATTAGTGCGCGCAAACGACGCTGGTTGGACGTATAGCGGAGTAAAAGTTGACCAGTGAGAATCAAGCTCAGCAATTTCCACGCGAATCTACGGGTCTCAGCAGGGTCGGCACTAATCATTCTCCATATCCCATTTGCGCCCCCCAACTCTAAAGGATTCTCGCTCAACGGTAGATAGATTTGGCATAAAGCTAAAACAACTATCGCCAAAAGAGGCATCATTAAAGCGCCATGCTCAATATGCCACTCCCCGCTTAGTAAACCTTCGATAAACCACAAAACCCCAAGCATAAAGACGCAACACTCATAAACAGCCACCCACCAAGGCTCGACTGTTCCATAGGGGATCGCGGTCAGTATGAAAAGGATGAGAAGAGCAAAGAAGATTATCTGACTAAGGAGACGGGCTACGCGCGCTCTTGTGGACAAATTTGCACGCGAGTTGATAAGTTCAATTGATTTTTCTCGTTCTACGCGAGCCATCAGTTTTAATTGCCACCTGTCGTGCTCATGGATATTTGGTACTCGGGTAGCTCTTGTTCAAGGGCTAACAAAGCTCTCTCGACCGCTTGTGAAATCTCGATACGAAAGAGCGAACAAAGGTAATTGATATCGCCAAGGAACACCTCGCTTTCGAACTCTCGATAGAAATTAATGTATCCCCATTTACCCCGTTCTGTTGAAAGAGGAAGATGTAACATCCAGAAGCGTTCTGATTTATCTAAAATTGGTGCATCAATGTCACCCCGCGTCCATGTCCAGCAGATCATTTCATTCCGTATCATAGCCCCCTGCAATGATCCTATTCTACGGTAGTATGCTAAGACTTGATCTTTACTTATGGCATTACTATTGTGACGGAGTTGGAGGTCAGCACAAACGAATTCACCACCCTCTAGCATCTCTCGCACAATATCAAAAATTTCCTCTAGAGTTTTGACGTTGGAAATAGAGCGGCTCGCTCGGCGGATACGAATATTATAAGTTGCCCGCTGACGGCGACTAGACAGGGCTAGGTTGCGCCGTACGCTGGCTTTGATTTCATCAACCTCATGATAGCGAAGTCGCCCCACTGCGAGCACGACTGCGACGCTGATTACAAAGAGCACCATCCCTATTAGGCGTATTCCCATGTTGCTGACAAGGAATAGCGCTGTTAGTCCAAACAAGGCACACACGCCATAAAGAATGAGAGCAACGCGGCGTTGCGACCAACCACGCGCTAGAAGCATGTGATGAATGTGCTCGCGGTCACCCTGAAACAGCGGTCGCCCACCAATGAAGCGACGCATTAGGGTAAAAGCGACGTCGATTATCGGCACCCCGAAGGCTAGGAGAGGAATAGCGACAGCAACGGCTGTTGCTGCCTTTTGCGCTCCCTGTACAGAGAGTGCAGCTAAAACGAAGCCGATAAAGAGCGCTCCAGAATCACCAAGAAAAATAGAGGCTGGACTAAAGTTATAGCGCAAGAACCCGATAAGTGATCCACAGAGCACGAGAGCAATGACCGTGACGAAAATATTGCCAGTTATAAGCGATACTACAAATAATACAAGAGTAGCAAAGAGTGCAGCACCCGCTGCCAACCCGTCTATCCCATCTATTAGATTAAAAGCATTACTGATACCAACAACCCATACTATGGTTAAGATGAAGCCAATAATCGGGTGCAATTCGACGCTGCCCATAAAAGGCATCGTTATTATTTGAATACGCCCTCCCATTGCATAAAATAGTGCTCCGGCTAAGCCCTGTGCGATAAACTTGTAATGTGCGTTGGTATAGCGCAAGTCATCGTACACGCCAAATAGAAATACGAGCGTCGCCGGCACCAATGTCACAAACAACTGCGCTCTATTTACTCCTAGTGCCTGTGTAACCAGGTTATTAACCAATAGGAGAGGAATCAAAGTGATTAGAACAGAGGCAAAAATCGCCACGCCGCCGAGCCGAGATATAGCTCTTTTATGCACACGGCGGTTATCTCGTGGCTCATCAAGCCATCCATAGCGCTCGCTGAAATGGCGCACGCTCGGAGTCAGCGCAAGCGATGCGATTGCAGAAATCATGAATAGCGCAAGATATGTGTTCATGGCTTCAATTCTATGTGGGTCAAGTCTATGTGGATCAAGTGTAGATAGTTAAGAATAAAGCAGCGCTATCGGTGCAACAGGGTTCGCGGCTCCTTAACGTAGGGAATTAACAATCGAAAAGATTTAGCGAAGCGATCAGCGCACCTATTTATGTAACTGTGCGAAGGCGAAAATGGCAGGTCGTATATATTTCGGAGCCAACCTCTGATGAATCACACCAAGCCAGTATGCAATTCTCGAAAACGAAAGATACTGTGGCTCTGATTCATATCCGTATACGATATGCTCGAAACCATATTTCTTCATTATCATCCTAATCTTTCGTATAGTGTTGCACTTGTACACAGTTGGGAACACATCTTCCCCTTTTCTATTATCCTGTACCTTTGATAAAACCTGAGAGTGATACTTATTTGGGGTTAGCTTTGAAAAAAACACTACATAACTCCAAGAATTTGCAGTTCTAATACCCAAGTAGCCCCCGTCTTTCAAAACCCTTCTGGCCTCTGAGAAGAAAGCATCTGGTTTCTCAACATGCTCCAACACCCAGTTGCACACAATTAAATCAACGGAGTTATCATCTAAAGGCCACTTCTCACTTTCTAGAAGATGGAATTCATCAATGAAAGGGTTTTGTTCGGCTGCCTGGTCAACGTCGAGACCAATGATTTTATGAACCCTGCCTTTGAATATTTGAAGTTCTCTTCTAACAGATACTGGGTCTTCGCCATAAACGCCCCTCCCATTTCCAAGATCAAGAACGACAGAAGTGGGGTTGATGAGAGTATTTATTCGCATATAAAAAGCTATCGTTCCATCAATATCTGTAAAACCACCTAATTTACTCTCTGGATAATATATTTCTTTGAAACTCATATCAGACTCCTTATGTTCAGTGAATGAGTTGGGTATAAGCACCTGAGCAGAAGTTATCAAAGCGAGGCACCGGCTCAGGCAGATTCTAGAGAGAACTGAGAAAGAGAGATACTAAGGTGGGGAGGAGCTAGAGATCACCTTAAACTTAGTCTATAAGCGCATTCTCGAATAAATTGCGATTTAGCTGAACATTACTATAATCAGACGAAATCTCTAGAGCATAGTTATACGCCGCAGCCGACCAGCACGCATATTCCTCGGGGCCCAATTTTACATGAGTTTCAATCAAATCGCGAAATCGTTGTGGCTCGGACAACTGGAAATCCCACCCGACACCTTTATCAGCCAAGTTACGCCATGGCGTTTGGTCACTAATTAACACAGGGCAGCCACTAAGCATGGATTCCAATATTACATGACCGAAATTTTCTCCTCTGGTCGGAAAGAAAAACAGGTCATGGTCAGAAAAAACGGAAGCTACTTGGTCGTTCTCTACCACTCCGCAGTATCGGACTTTGATATTTGAGGAAAGTTGCTTAATCTTTTTCTCACATTCCGCCCAATAAGCTTGATCCTCTATCGGGCCGTAAATATCAAAAATAATATTCCCCTTGACGTTCCGGAGCATTTCAAGAGCACCATGCAAATTTTTCATTCGTGAAATTCGCGATATAAAAACGAGTTTGAGGAGTCCAGGAATCTTAGTTTGTTTTCGTTTCCAATCTCCATTCTGACGACCCTTAGTCGTTAAATTTGGAGCAATCACCACCGCGATGTCCCCACCAAACCAGCGACGGATATCTGCTTCTTCAAATGTACTTGAGGCTTGCCAAATCACGCTCTTGTATAATCCTAAAGCCTTTGCCACTGCTAGGAACAGCCGCTTTTTGAAGGGTTTGATAGCTAGCGCTCCAGCAGAGAATTCCCCTCTGGGGGCCAGGACTACAGGTACATTACGAATCAATCCCAGTTTTTTTAGAAGAAGAGGCTTTATAGCAAAGTTTAGAGAAAAGAGGCTATTGAGATAAAGGATTTCATAGTCGGTTGTCTGGAGTAATTTTCGCAAAGCCGTGATTGAGCGAGAACTCGGCTCCAAGTAATAAACCTCAGCTTTATTAATAGAATTCCAAGTATTTCGCTTAATACCTGAATATTGTTTGGTATCTCCTAAATCGTTGTCCCTTGTGATCACCTTAAAACGGATGTCATTACTTAGGTAATCTATCAGATTAGCCAAAGTTCGGATGGGGCCTCCGGCTTTGTATCCTGGAAGAAAGTAATCGGACAGAACTAGAACTTGTTTACGTGCGTCCTTCACAGGTAACTCAAGGGGAATTCGCAGCAATTCTCGTTTTGGACAAAACCTGATAGAAAATTGTTTAGTGGCAGTTGCGTATCTGTCAGTCACCAGCAAGAGTGCAACGATTGAGGATCACTCACCTGCATATCACCGAAAATGCTCGCATAAATGGCTGACTACGAATCTGCGTACGATCTGGTATGCTGTAAGTCAACGTTTTGTAAATTAAACTCCATTAATTTCTTTGGTAAATTCCCACCGCGCACAACGGCCAGGATCAACTCTTCGTATAAAGGAATGGAAACCGATATATCATGTACCATCCTATAAGACGAAGCGTTACTAATTATCTCGGTACGACACTTTGAAGATAAGAGGACGGTTGAAAGCGCCGCCGCTAGCCCAGCTACATCATCAGGCGCGAACCCAACTGCTGCGCCTTTCTCGCACATGTTATAGATATCAGAACTATGTAAGCTCGCTATGACTGGTACGTTAAGATACATTGACTCGATAATAGAATTAGAGAATCCTTCAAAATCTGAAGAAAGCACGAAAACGTCAGCCTGCGCCACTAGTGGTAATGGATTAGCAACCCAACCGTAAAAGTGTATCCTATCCCTGATTCCTTTTTCCTCCGCCAATCCTTCCAGTTCAGAACGCAGCGGACCGTCTCCCAGAATAACCAACGCAACGTCAAGTGCCGGATCAAGTTCTGCAATACTTCTGATGACTGTATCCACGCGCTTCTGAGCGACTAGACGGCCACTCACTACAACTGTGAACTTATTATTCGGCCAGGGAAGTGAGACATCCTCTTTAGCTAAATTCGCCACCATTTGTGGGTCAATAATGTTGGGGACTCGAACGGTTTTATGACGCGGGGATCCAAGGAAAGCGATACATTCCTCAGCCCCATCAATTGAGTTGGCAGCTATAGCATCAGCATGACGGTAAGCACGTCGCAAAAGTCGAAGAGCTAACCTGCTTTGTGGCCGATGCTGCATCGAGGCAAAGTTACTCTTCGGGGTGACTATTTCACACATAAGCAATCGAGTTTTTTTCCGCAGACCGAGGGCAGCCATCCAAATTAACAGGTTAGATAAATAACCAATGCCAAGAATAATATGATACTTATTGCTTTTAATTTGTTTACGAAGAGCTAATAACATTTGCAGATAACTAAATTCGCTCTTCCATCCAAGTGTCCCTATCCGCCGCCCACCTTGTGTAAGATTAGGACCATCTATCGGGAGCAAACTTAAGACATCGGCTATTCCACCAAAAAGATATTCCGATAAATACCAGAACCGCCTTTCAGCGCCACCACGTGCTAGACCAGGCCCGACGAGCAGTACACTTGGTAAACAATCAATCTCGCTGGGTGGGTAGCTTTCCCATGAGTTCATACTATTAAGACCCTGAATAGCTGATTTTTGAATCAACTAAGATAAACAAAAGGCCAAGACCACAAGTCGCAAAGAGTCAGACTTCATTACTTGGACACAATACGCATTCTTATATTTTCAACGTCTTATTCGTCTCTCTATCAGAACCTTCACCAGGTTCAGCTTGCATCAAAAGAAGAGTAAGCAGTGCCAACAAAACAGTGCGCTTATCAGCTACTTCTTCCTCTTTCGGCGCTCTGCTCCGGACAATAATGAGCACAAGCAAATACGGTATTAGAGAATACCATAAAAATGGCCTGGTAAGTTCCTCGGTTGTGCCGCGAGTATAATGTGGGACGAATGACAGAAATGTTCCAAGCATAGCTACTTTATTTAAGTCTAATTCATTAGTCGCCCATGTTGCCAATTTCACGATAAACGCACCGACAAGAGCAAGCATGATCGGTGCCCCGATCCAGCCGAAAGCGAGGTAAGCCTCAGCAATAAAACTGTAACCGATAGCGCCTCCTGCGGCGGCACGCGCTGGATCAACTGTATCCGTTAACCATAGGTCTGGTGTTCTATATTCCAGATCAAAATGGAGCGGCGTAACAAAATTAGGAATCGCGCTAAGAAGTGCGTGCAGATACCCTATGCCAAAATCAAAGGGTCTTTGTGAAGGGACCAATTCGAGCGTATGGGCGACTGGGCGCATAGAGTCTCCCATCTCGGAGATGATAGAGACTACAGGTGTATCTATACTGAAATAAGTCTCACTCAAAGTCGCGTAGGATAATTCAACTGATCTACTACTCCTTAAAACACCAATCAATGGAAAAAGAACAAAAAGCATCACAGCAGCCGGAATAAGGATGAGCGTCGCAGGTAGTGGGCGGATACAGGTATGGAAGACCCACGCATAACCAATCACAGGCATGATAGCCGTTGATCTAGCGCCAAGAAAGAACCAGGCTATTGAGAGCAAGCAAATACAAAAACCTGATACGAGAACGCCTACTATTTGATCTTTACTGCCTGCTAACAAGAAGATTGCGCCAGGGATGAGAAATGTGCTTAGGAAGAGAGGCCAATTATCAATTCCCTGGGGATTATTCTGTTGGTAAAGACCCGCATAGCCCTCAGAGATTCGCACATTAATGAATCCCCTGATTACAAAAGCCCAAGCAGGTATACTTATTGTCAACAGGAACCAGCCAATCATTCTAAGATTTTGTGCCTTAGGTAAATGTAAGGATGTTCTAATTACTAGCTTGGTTTTACGTCTCGCTGCTGTAAGCAATGCACCTAAGTGTAGAGAACTTAATGAAAGCAAAACAAGTAGAAGCGTTGCGTCAAGAGTATTCTGCGAAAATGATGGTACGGCAAAGAGACCATCAGACGAAACCTGGCCTCCCAACATGCCGTATTTGTTCAGCCTGAATACCTCTAAGAAGGCTTGCCCACCGTTGAATAGATAAGCAGGGATCAGAAGGAAGATCAGATAAGGATGAAACATATCCTTGGTAGCGGCTCTCCAAGACCACAAAGACCAAATGAACAAAGCCGTAAATCCAATTGAAATAGGATAAAGTAACCTGTTTGGTAAAATAGTACCAATCCAATAAATAGAACAGAATGTTGCTATAAATACAGTAATAATGAAGTGAGTGACAACAATGTTCAGACCAAGAATATGTTTATCTTTCTGACCTGAATCTATTTTGAGTTGATGGTAAGAAGCGGGAGAGTAAACTGAATTGGTGGCAGCTATATTTTTCATCTTTCACCTAAGCTGTAAATGACTTAATCAATAAATCTCTCAAACCACAATTCGAGCATCAAAAGCGTCCAGAGTTGCTGCGCGGCGTCAGACTTTCCCTGCGTGTGCTGCTCAATCAGATGTTTGATAGCTTCCAATTTGAAGAGACCGCGCTTGGTTGCCTTCTCCGATAGCAATGTTGCACATAAAAAATCCTTCATCCCTCCGCGAATCCAGTGACCGATGGGCACACCGAAGCCCATTTTTGGACGATCCAAGTTTTCTGCGGGCAGAAGGTTTCTCAAGCCTCGTTTCAAAATGTATTTGGTCGTGAGCCTTTTCAGTTTCATCTTCTCTGGCAAGCTCGCCGCAAATTCTATGATGTGGTGATCCAGAAAAGGTGAACGCGCTTCCAGCGAAACGGCCATGCTGGCAATATCGACCTTAACCAATAAGTCATTTGGCAGATTGGTCATCGTGTCGGCCAGCAACGTCGCATCAACAACTCCCCCGCCATTTACTTTCGCAAACCAAGGCTCAAGAAAACTGACGGCACGCAGGTTTCGTGTTTCATGGCTGAACTCATTTGAGTAGAGTTCACTTTTTGCCTCATCATTGAATGCGCTCATCCAGCGCAGATAGCGTTGCTCTTTTGGCAAGGAGGCGGCATGCATGAAGCGTTTAGCCTTTGACAAAAGGTGATTGCGATTATCTGTTGCGGGAAGAAATTCAAACATCCGATTCAAAATTGATTGGCGCACAATGCCTGGTAATTTATGGTATTGCTCGGCTAGGCGCATTGCTGCATAACGCTCGTAACCGGCAAAGCACTCGTCACCGCCATCGCCGTTTAGGGCTACGGTTACATGCCGGCGTGTCTCTCTGGCAACGTAGTAGGTTGGTACGGCAGAGGCATCGGCAAAAGGTTCACCATAGTGATCCACAAGCGTCGGCAGGACATCAAGTGCGTCCAGGCGCACAATGAATTCATGATGATCTGCGCCGACGTGCTCAGCGACTCTTCGCGCATGGTGCAACTCGCTGAAATCCTGTTCCTCAAAACCGATGGAAAAAGTTTTGATTGGTTCAGATGATAGCTCGCTCATCAAAGCGACGATGGCACTTGAATCAATTCCGCCGGAGAGAAAAGCGCCGAGCGGCACTTCCGACACCATACGCACACGCACGGCCTCACGTAACAGTTCGACAGCGCGTTCGGCTGCCTCATCTTCACTAATCTTGATTTTCTTTGAGAAGTCAGGCTGCCAGTAGCATCCAATCTTCACTTCACCCTGATGCCAGCGCAAATAATGGCCTGGCTCCAATTTCCGAATCATACGGTAAATAGTGTAAGGAGCGGGCACGCACATGAAGGAGAGATAGTAATGCAGAGCTTCCCGATCAATCTCACGACTAATATCTGGGTGTAGTAAAAGAGCGGAGAATTCTGAACCGAAGATTAGTTGCCCGCCAACTTGCGCGTACAGCAACGGCTTTTTACCAACTCGGTCGCGCGCTAAAAATAGATTTTGTTTTTTCTCGTCCCAAATAGCAAAGGCAAACATGCCATGTAAATATTTGGGACAATCTACGCCGTAAGTTTCATAGGCGTGTAAGATGGCTTCCGTATCAGAATGTGTGTAAAAGGTATGGCCGAGTTCTTCTAATTCCCGTCGCAATTCAGGGTAGTTATAAATCTCGCCATTGAAGATGATCCACGCAGTACGATCCTCATTGTGAATCGGTTGCTGGCCGCCTTTCAGGTCAATGATAGCGAGGCGGCGCATCGCCAGGGCAATCGGGCCATTCAGATAAAACCCATCCTCATCCGGCCCGCGATGATGAATCGCTTCGCACATCTGCGAGATTAGAGCCTCGTCAACCCGTGCTTGATCGTTACGAACAATTCCTACAATTCCACACATATCGGTTTTCTATTGGTAGGTGACAACCTGCGTAGCCCTACTCCGCTTTCACTCTCGAATGATACGTCTTGCAAATATTTATTGCTTTAGAACTTTCTCACTTTATCAAAATGGCCTGGAATCGCCTTGAAACTCGTTTATTTGTCCGACGTAAAGTAGTAAGCCTGAACAAAAGTGAGAGAGTCCTTTGCTTCTCAGTCGAGTCAGACATCTACGGAAGTCATCTGAGAACTCTTTGGGAGCATCACAACTTATGTATCGGAGCGCCTTGAACCATCAGCAATGTGCATCACATAAATCCCGCAGGCAGAACCTAGAAAACGTGCCAGATGCTGCCTATTCAAACAGGACATGTTTGAGAACAACTCATATCCTGTATAGAAAAGTCCCGTCCCTCGCACCTTCTCCAAATAAAATCCATTATCTCTAAAAACGCGAACCCATCGAGACCGACTGTAATAATAAAATTCGGCTAGAGCATTGGGATATTCTCCATGTGCGATAAATGGGATCAGAATAGCTCTCTTCACAACTTGACTCCACCCACGCTTGCCCGCCGCCTTACTAACATCTTGCATAGTAATGGGAGCAGTTCCCACCCCTGGGCTAGGGCGCTGAAGTCCGAATAGAGATTTCAATACAAAACCGAAATAGCCCATACTTGTCCAGAATCGCCAAGCTGGGGAAGGTAGAATGTGTACAGCTACCCCTTCTGGCTTCAAGACCCTTTGCATCTCTTCAAGTAAGAGAGGAAGGTTCTTCACATGTTCTAAAACATTTGAAGAGAAGATCACATCAATGCTCTGATCGGCAACTGGAATATGCTGGCCGTCATATATTTGCACCGGATAAAAGTTTTCCTGTGTTGCCAACTCGGACGAAGAGGCAAGGTCAAAGGATAAGACTTGACAACCCATAGCTGCGATTAAGCTGGCTTGATACCCACTCCCGCCGCCAATTTCTAAAACTGTGCTACCTGGCCTAAACCACTCTTTAACAGTCTCTACCTCAAAGCAACGTAGCTTTTGTAAATAATTTTCCATAAACCTTCAGTGATGGTGCGTTAATAGTGAGTCATGAGCATAATTGGTTTTAGTCAATGGGGATTTCAACTACGGGAGCAAGGTGCATCGCCTGCGATTCAGATTGACTTTTTCTCAAACAAAAGACCAATAGTGAAGCAGCTAAAAGAGCAGAGAAAGTAGCACTGATAAGCATCGCTCGTCCCGCACCTTCAACTCCGAATCTCGGAATCAAGTACAGGGATAAAACAAACATCAGGGTTGCGCCAATACACGGGAGAGGGACCTGTAGATGAAAACGTCGCAGAGCAGTGATGGCTGCACCGAATACACTGTACAAAGATGTAATCGCAGAGTATCCCATCAACCAGACCAGAACTGAGGCATGTTTTGCATATTCTGGCCTGTACATTTTTTCAAGCAACTGCCTCCCTCCGATTGTCACCACCAGCAACCCCGCGCCACCGATTATGACTGTGCATCCTACTAACTTAAAGACTAAACGATGGAAGGCCACATAGTCCCCGTTAGCAAAATATTTTGCGAGGCGCGGGATGGCTGATTCTGCCATCGCACCCGTCACTGTGTTTCCAACAACAGTTAAATAAAACATGGCAGCAAAGATACCGAGTTCCTCACTGCCCAGATTCTGAGCGATGATATAACGCGGGATGTTTCCTGTCAGGGAATTTCCCGCCAGGACAATTCCCATCGGCAAGCCAAGCCAAATCAGCTTCCGTAATGTTGATAAGCGCCATCCAGGTAAAAGACTGAAGGATAAATCATCAACCGGAGCAGGCGCTAGTGATCGCTTCTTTCTCTCAGAGGTGAGAACTAGCTTAACGCTCCGAAAGTCATAAGCAAAAAGGGTAAAGGCCGAAACAATCGCCATCGCGCATAAGGCCACAAACAAGTTCCGTGTCAGATAAATAAAAACTCCAACCACAGCTAAGTGGAGCAGCCCTTTGATAATCAGGGAAGTAGCAATCCGATCCATGCGTTCTTTCTGTTGGATCAAGCCGTATAAAATATCGCTTACAAAATCAAATACTCTTGTTAGTGCCAGGGCTAGTATCACCAGCAATATTTTTATGGGATAGTGTCCCAGGAGTGCAATCAAGATTATTACTGCTAAGACACATAAAGAGGTAAGCAATCTCAACCCGAGATAATCACTGAAAGCGAATTGCCCCTTGGCGTCTGTACATTGCACATAGCGCAAATTTAAGTTACCGAACATCAGTACGGGCATCACAATCGCGAGGGCAAGAGCAAAATGTCCAACCATCTCCGTTGATCCCAGCTTCGCCATCACGACCAACATGGCCCACTGGCATGCTGCATAGATGATATTTCCGACCAGAGTCCAAAGAACGTTCCGGCGTAATGATGGTAATAAGAATCCCTGAGAATCCTCGTTTTGTTTTTCCATTTCTAATGGTTCGAGAACTTTTTGCATTTAACCTGTGGCGAGATCAGGCAGCGTAAGCGAAGACAAAGACAACTTTCATCATTGCATCGTAATCTTCGTCACGATTGTGATAGATGTCGGCGGCAATCTGGTGCTCATTTCAGCGCGAGAACGTATGCTCAATATGGATGCGAGTGCTTCTACGCAAGCGGTTCAACTTCTTCTGTTCGCACATCAACGGATGGTTGCGGTGCACACATTACGCATCCAAATGAACTCTCGACTATTATCAAGCTGACTGTCTATTATCTGGCTTTCTCATCTTTGAAACTAAGAAATAGCCCATCTGTAGTTTGTTTGTAAACAGACGACTAAAAGCATTGGGGACACAGGCCATCAGCCCCGCCTTTAGCTTGCCGCCTGGTAGAGGGAACATGTCTGCCTTTTGCCCGTAGATTGAAACCTCTTCCACATCAAAAAACTCGGAGATCAAGTTCTTCCACTCTGGAATAGAATAGTACCTCGCAATTCCACCATCTATCATTTGTTGCGTCACTTGATGTAAAGATTTTGAACGAAAAAGTTGTCCCTTGAGAATGCCATTAAATAAACCACCTAATACATAGTAGTACCAGAAACTACGATGATAGACCATCGTGATAGCCTTTCCTCCAGGCCTCAGCACTCTGTTCATCTCTTTCAACACTCGTTGTGTATTAGAGGAATGATGAATTACTCCCCATGACCATATGAAATCAAAACTATTGTCTTCAAATTCCATGTTCTCGGCATCCATGCGTAAGATGCGGGCATCAAGGCCAAAACAACGCATTCTCTTAGCAGTGCTTTGCACAGCAAAATCTGTTAAATCTATTCCGGTGAAAGAACGCGCATGCTCTGCAAGGAGTTGGGCATGACTCCCATTCCCAACTCCTATTTCAAGAACATCCTTAGCTTTTAATGCGTCGAAATCAATGAGGGCATCAAATGGAATTGTGTTCCAGGGCATAAATTCTCTCGCATTTGAGAAGAAGCGCCAGTCTATCTCTGTATAAAATTCCTTTGTAAATTCTGGGTAGGGATTTTCGCCTTGCATGAAATCGTAACGCATCGGATGATTCTCCCACCAAGAGCGGTTAACAGCTTGCCACTCTTTGGCTTGAGTCTCAGTCTGAGGAAGCTCTGTTGGACTGGTGAAACCTTCCGGTAATCTCTCTTTGCCAGGAAATCGCATTATTCAAAATTCTCCTCACTACTTAATGTGTGATTTCGGTTCTTTCTCGGAACTCAAGCTATCTTTGCTTGACTTACATCTAACATCAAGTGAATCAGGTTAACACTGATTACTTTCACGCACTACGGCTCTACATCTTCGTAGAAATTTCGCTCCCTATCTTAAATTATGGGTCAATGATTTAGATAAGGCTGGTTGATCTGAACAGCCGTCAAGGCAAGTATTTATCTTTAGCGATATTCTGAATGAGCGTCCAGTATCGTCGCGCCATCTTCTTTCGATCATAGTGCACGCGAACGTGATTGAATCCATTGTCTGCTAATGCCTGATAAAGTTTATTGTCAAAGCGTAAGCGCTTGACAGCATTCAGTATTGCGCTAGCATCATCAGGAGTGACCGGAATGCCCGCTCCGGCTTCTTCAACAATCTCACAGGCCTCTCCACGCACACCTAAAACTATTGGTTTTCTCATCACCATGGCTTCAAAGATTTTTGAGGGGATGACAGTGCGAAAAAGCGGTGCGTCTCGCAAATGAACGATGCAGACATCCGAAAGCTCCAGAAAATAAGGCAACATATTCTTTGGTTGCTTCTCGATTAATCTGAAATTGGGAAGCTTTAACTCCGCTTGACGTGCGGCTATCATTTCACGTTCTGCGCCTGCGCCGATGACGGCAAATATTATATCTGGGTCTGTTGATTGCCGAGCTGCATCGAGCAGAATATCCGCTCGATGCGCCATGCCGATTGTCCCGATGTAAGAGGCGACAAACTTCCCTTCCAGTTGATAACGCTGACGAATTTCTTCAAGAACGTCTTTATCTAAAGGTTGTGAAAAGGCTTCCAGATCGGCTCCATTTTTTAATACTGTAATCTTTTTTTCATCAATTCCCCTGCTCGCTATGATGCGTTTATGTGAATTTGTTACCACCACGATGTGGTTTGCCTTCCGGTAGAGGAAATGTTCAAGTTTCTCAAATAACCTGATTATCCAGTTGCGACGAACCGCACCAACAGCGACGATGGACTCCGGCCACAAATCACGAATCTCCAGAATAAACGGCACACGTTTTAAGCGACTAATAATGTAGCCCGCAACGGCTGAAAAGAACTGCGGAGAACTCGCAACTATGATGTCCGGTTGCCGCTTCATTTTGCGGCTGTACCAGACGGCTGTCACCATAAAAGAGAGATAACTGAGCGTCCGCTTGAGCGTGCCCCTGTTTTCAGCAATGTACATGGGGGCGCGTGTGACCCGTATGCCATCAACTTCCTCTTGAGTAAACCGATTTTTATAGCCCTGATAAACTGCGCCTTCTGGAAAGTTAGGCACCGCCGTCATGACTTCTAAACTCCCGCCATCCTTCACCCACTGCCGCGCGTGTTCATGGAGGCGCGTCGCAGGTGCGTTAACCTCTGGCGGAAAGTAATTACTGATAAACCACAAGTGCATAGTGACACTGTCAATAACTTATTTTGTATGAGAGGCGGAAGGGCAAAGATTGTAGTCCACCTAGAACAAGCACTTTATTTTTTTGCCTCACTCCGAACTCAGGGCAATACCATCCTTCCTCCATCGAGATGATTTGCCCATTAGCTTCGATGAGACATTTAGCATCCGCGCTCTGCAAGATAACTCGATCATCTTGATGTTTGACGGAAACATCAGGATGCAGGTGAAGTAAGCTTTCAACTAAATGCGTCCCCTCCCCCGTGACCGTATCCTGGATAAAAATCTCCCGCGCTTTGTCATCGCAAGAGACAAGTCGTTGATGAATAATTTCATCCCCAATCAATTTTGCATAGCCGTTAAAACATCCCTCAAATCTACTTTCTGTCCCGTCGCGGTAAAAAGAGACGCGAGCGGGCGCAAAACGTCGAGCGACTCGAAAGCTACTCCAACACTCTGCTTGATCAACTTTATCAACGCAAACCGTATTGTGTGCATGAGTGCTACGCACATATGAGCGCATCTCACCTGCCTGATATTCAAAGACCCCGCTATCAACAATGAACGGAAGCCGATTCAGGAACAATTCAAAGCTAAAAATATCCGCATGTGCATGAGCGAGGAGAAAATCTGGGCCAAGAGGCCCTCCGTCAATAATCAGATGAACATCTTGGCTATCATGGATAAAATAGCCCGTCTCATTAAAGGCGTATTTTTTTTCTGGGCTATAGTGCAGGAGTTCCCGAACATATTGTAAAAGCGCCTGAGAAGGCAACGCGATCTCACGGGTTGCATCATTAAAGAGCGCGATAGAACCATCAGGATGAGTCACAGAAATAAGGAAATCGCTCATCCGCCTGGCCGCTTCTATTAGTAAAGGTCTGTCTGAGTGTTCTGAAGGCAGAATGTTAATAACGTCTAGATAACCTTCCAGGATAATGGCATGATACATAGGGCTACGCTCGAAGTAACCCCCATCCTTTAGCACCTGCACGGGCGTTTCTTTTCTATATATTTCTAATCCCTTCCTTAACCATCGAGAGGCTTCACCTTGCCCTTCAAAATAGTGTCCGGCGAAGATGAGTGCTCTGGCATTTTCCAATAAATGATTACCTGGGTGGTAATTCTCAAGATTCCGATAAAGATATGCAGCCTGTTGATAAAGGCTGGTCAATAATTGAGGGGTATCAAGTTCCGCCTTACACCAATTAACAATTCGCAAAGAGGTTGGATAAGGATGCCATCCGACCTTTGTGCCCATAGGATTTGCTCGAACCCAATCAGTACATATTTCTATTTGCTCTTCCGGACTCAACAGATGAAGATAATTAAAATAGTGAAGATTAAATTGCCAGAGAAGCGGCAGTTCCGGAGCCTTCCAGTTTACCGGCCGCCCTATTTGTTCGCGACGATTAAGGAAATTAAAATGACCCGCGCAGATCCGTTCTCTGCTGTTCCATATGTCGTGGGAGCTGAATGCCACCACGTTATTTAATCTACCGTGTAAATCACCTGGCGGTGCTGGTACGCGCGGAAGACCCACCTGTTTTTTTAGACGGGCAATTAAACGCCAAAAAATTTGCCCCGATTTGAGGTGTCGTGCCGTATGAAAATATCTAGCCGCCTGCTGAAACATTTCAAGCGATCATTTCCTGTTGGAGTCTATAGGAAACCAATTCAACAGGTTGACCGGAAATCAGAGACTCGCGCGCCGCAAAGATAACTCTCATCCCTATTACCAACTCATCAAACGGAATGGGAGCGACGCCGTTCGCGCGAAAGCCTTGAACAGTTTCGGCTATTTGCATGAATTGCCCCTTGTCCTGATTAGCCGATTTCACTCGGGCTTGCTTGCCATCCCTCGTGATCTCCAATGTTCGGAAGTCATCAAGCGTTGCAACTCGATTGCCACCATAAATCTCTAAACGCTCTTTCGAGCCGGATTTACTCCCGACGGTGTTATAACAAAGTGTACCCACTGACCCCCTCTCAAATGAAACTACAATAACCAGATTGTCCTGATCTGCAATAGCTTGATTGCCGATCAACAATGAGCGGGCATAGACCGTTGTTGGTCGTTCTCCCGTAATGAATTGCATCACGTCAATGAAGTGGCACATCTCTCCAATGAGCATCCCCTGCCCTTCCTCTGGCGTGTGTAGCCATGATGTTGCGGGGATATGCCCACTATTGACACGATAGATCAACTGCTTGGCATCACGCGGATCAAAGGCATTCTTTAACTGAATGACCATGGGTGCAAAACGGCGATTCAGTCCGACCATCAATCCGGTAGGTTGCTGAGCGTTGGCCTTCTCGTATGCAAGATAAACATCCTCAAGTTGCTTTTCCGTGACCACCATCGGCTTTTCTACAAAAACTTGCTTTCCAGCATTGAGGGCTTGAATTGTAAATCCGGCATGAGTGCTGTGGCGCGTCGCGATAAAGACAGCATCAACGGATGGGTCTTCGAGAATTGCTTGAAAGTCAGTCGTACAATAATCAAAGCCAAATTTATCTGCTTTCTGGCGAGCATTCAGACCTGTGGCCGTCATCAGCCCCATCAGCCGCACATCTGCGTGCTTTTTCAAATGGGGAATCAAGTGCAAAGCTGCGTAATTGCCTGCGCCAACACAAGCCACGCCAAGCGCCTTCTTGTCCTTATGAGCAACTGAATGACGAACATGAACTATTTTTTCCTGTGCCCTATCAAGATCATATTCAAGAGTGATTCCGATATAAGGCTCCTGACCTTTTTGAATCAATTCATAAGCCAGGAGAGCTTGATCGAAGGGGAAACGGTGCGTCGTCAAAGAGCGTACGTCAAGTCGCTGCTGAGCAATCAGGTTCAAAACAGCTTCCATATTACGTTGCTCTGTCCACCGCACATAGTCATAGGGGTAATCCATTCCACCTTCTTCATAAGATGGATCATAACGGCCTGGGCCATAGGACATGGAGATTTTGATGTCCAATTCCTTTTTGTAGTAAACGTCTCGCGGTATGTTGAGGCCAACGGCACCAACCACCACGACCTGGCCTTTGCGCCGTGTGATTTCTCCGGCTAATTCGATGGGTTGATTGCTTTTCGTGGCTGCTGTGATTAAGGTCAAGTCGGCTCCGCGGCCTTTGCTAAAACGCTCCACAGCTTTGACTGGATCATCTGCCGCAAGCACCACTCCCTCATCCATTCCAAGGCGCAACGCTTGCTGGACTTTAGTTCTGTCAAAATCAATGCCGAGCACACGGCAACCGTTAGCTTTAAGTAGTTGGACAGCAATCAAACCAATTAAGCCGAGACCGCTGATGACAACGCAGTCTCCCAATTCCGGTTTAGCGAGCCTGACTCCTTGCAGCGCAATACTAGCTACAGTTGTGTAGGCCGCTTCCTCAAAGGTTACTCCATCGGGTATTAGGGCAGTTAGATTTTGAGGTACACAATTGATCTCCGCATGATTAGCATAACCCGCTCCAGCGATAGCTACACGGTCGCCAACTTTTAGACCCGCGACCTCTAAACCCACCCGCTCAACTACGCCTGCCGCACTGTAACCAAGCGCCATTGGTTTTTCCATTTTAGACATCACATTGTGGAAAGTGTTCATCCATCCTTCCTTCTTTGCTTTGTCCAACACTTGCCGCACCAGGTCGGGGCGTGCCTGGGCTTTCCCCAGAAGACTTTTTTGTGCCAGCTCTATGAGCATTTTCTCCGTACCCGCACTAACTAACGAGGCATTGGTACGCACAAGAACCCCGCCAGGAATAAGCGCCGGAGGCGGGACGGTTTTAAGCGTCAGGTCGCCATTCTTTATGTTTTGTACAATTTGAAGCATGAGTTAGAAAGGTAGGGATTTAAGTTTTCATTTATCTCAGACCGCTTGCCTGGTCAAGAAGGACTCTTCATACGAGATCAAAGTAATCACCTTATCCTCTTCCAAAGCCTCCTTGGTTTTAAGAAATAATTGTCCTGTTTCCCAGACATAGGCTGTCGTACACCCTGGGTTAAGCTCTCCGTTTGAACGAACCATTTTGTAACTTTGACGAATCGCATTTTCGTGGCCGTGATCGCGAACGAAAAGATTAATCACATGTTTCTTGTCAATCAATTCGATTGTTAAAGATTTGAAATCATCCATAAAGATCAGTGCATTTCCACGATGTGCAGCAAAGCGTTCTTTGACCCCCTCAAACGTATGACCTTTAGCAGAAAACGTGAGAGCAGCTATTGAGCCGTCGCCGAAGGTGTAGGTTACTGCGATATCACAATCTGATTGTTTGGCTCGTGTCGGGTTAATCTGAATAGGATAGCGGTTCTCTGGCGAGACCATCTGAAAAACAAAATCAGTCCAATGACACAGGTTTCCCAGAACACGTCCCCCCTCTTCTTTCTTAAAGTACCAATGGTCTGACGGGATTTCATGTCCAGCGATAAACCAGTTATACATGGCAGCCCCAGCTTGTGAATCAAGATGACGTTTTATCTCGCGACCAATCCGGCTATTCGGACGGTTGAAACCGAGAGTTACCTTTCCCGTTGATTTTGACATCGCCGCGCAAAGTCGGATTAATTGATCCTCGGTAACTACGTGAGGTTTTTCTATATGAACGCTTTTGCCAAGTTCCAGTGCCTTGATTGCATATTCAGCGTGTGATGCGTGATTGGATGCAATAAAAATGATGTCAATGTTGGGGTCTGAGATTACTTTGTCAGGATCATCTGTATAGTAATTTAAGCCATATTTTTCATATAAAGAGGCCGCCCTCGTGATATGTGTGTCCATTGCCGCGTGCAGCACCTTGCCGTAATTCTTGCCAAGATAATAGGCGATATTACTGAACGCAAAATTCCCACACCCGATTATGCCAACGTGACTCTTTCCATTTTTGTCCGATTTAATTACCGGCAATTTATCGTATGTCTTATTCATATGATACTGCGCCTCAACCTTTATTCGAGTGCGGCGAATACCATATAGCCTGATGTAACGTAGTGCCTTCTTCAACTTGAAGGTGAAGGATTGTTTTGTGTAGTCCATTTGGATTGGTAATTTATTTCTGAGTTTAGATTACAGGTGATAACGAGCCCCTTAGAATTTTTCCGATTTTCTAATCTGAAAAGCGGATAAATCAAGGCGTGTTGCTGCTGGGTTTTAAGGTTGTGCTGCTTTTGCCATGCTGGAAGGGTCGGGTGAGAAATTGCATTTATCAAATGGTTAACATGACGCAGTGCTAATTTGAAAGCGAGTGGTTGAGGACTTCGAGTGCCCATGATGCCGCCCACCCCCGCCTGCCCTGTTCGACTTCGGAAAGGATGCGACTTGACATCTCTTTATCAAAGACATTGCTGGTAACGAAACAAGGTTTTCTAGCAAGCCAATCTTGAAAAGGCAACATGAAGCCCTGCTTCTTACGCTTTACCAATCCATCAGGGAGATCACCAACGGAGGCAACCAATAATGATTTAGGAGTGCCGGCGCGATCACTAAAGAATTTATCCTGAATTGCCAACATCTGTTCATACAGAACGTGGTCTACTAATGGAACCCTCAGTTCCAACGAATGCGCCATACTAAAATTGTCTGAATCTGCGAGCAGTTGCGAGCCTAAATACCGCCTGGATTCGTACATAGAGAGTCTGGCCTGCTTACTCGCACCATTGGCTTCGCCATTTGGTAGAAACTGCTGCATATCTACTCCAGCGGCTTGTTTGGCAAAATCGGTATCCTTAAAAAGCCCTTTGATTTCGTCCTGAGTGAATAATTCCCTTGACCACAAATATAACTGACTTAATCCAGGCTTAGTACGCAGTAAAGAAAGGATTCGTCTTGACCTTTGTCTCACACGTTGATTTGTTGATCCGTACTTTGTTGTAGTGGCACATAATTTTTGTACAACTTTCGGGGTAGAATCCAGCAGTCTATAAAGCATCGGTAACGTCTTAAAAATTGCTGGGTAACCACGAAAAATCTCGTCCCCGCCAACACCGGAAGTGACAACTTTTAATCCATGTTCGTGTGCTAATCTTGAAACCAGAAAAGTGTTGAAGCCATCTATTGTCGGCTGGTCTAAGGTCTTGAGGAAAACAGGACGCAAATCAGCAAAGTCGGAGGCAGAGACGCGCCGTTCATGATGTTCAGTTTGATAATGTGCTGCGGCTTGCATGGCAAATGGCATCTCATCTAATGAGACGTTATCTGATCCGATAGAAAAGGTTTTAATTTCTCGTTGGCCTGCCTGACGCATGAGGCTCACGACAGCCGTAGAGTCTATGCCGCCACTCAAGAATGCTCCCACTGGAACATCACTAACCAGGTGTGCTTTGACCGAATCATACAAAGCAGCGCGAGTCCATTCGACTGCATCACTTCGGCTCTTGATACTCTCCACCAGCGCAAGCGATTTATCCCAGGCAATACCAAAATCCCAAAACTTCTTAATCCTGACATGTCCTTTAGCCTCTTCCCAGACTAGCAAAGATGCTGGCGGTAGCGCCTGAATATCTTTGTAAAGAGTCAGCGGCGCGGGAATCGAACCCCACTTAAGAAATGCGCCGACCCCAGATGGATTAATCTCACCTCCGAGTTGAAGCGCACGGAGCGCTTTAATTTCGCTGGCAAACGTGAGCGTCTCATTAGTTAAACAATAGTAGAGGGGCTTTATTCCTAGCGGGTCACGGGCCAGCCATAAAGATTGTTCGACACAGTCCCAAATCGCAAAGGCATACATGCCGCGCAATTGAGCCAGACAACCTGGGCCTTGCGTAGCCCACAACCGCAATAAAACTTCCGTGTCGGAATTTGAGGTAAAGCGCTCGCCGGCGTTCTCTAATCCTTCGCGCAACGAAACAAAATTATAGATTTCACCATTGAATACGATTACAAAGCGCCCGCATGGCGAAACCATCGGTTGTTGGCCCAGTTTCGTTAGATCAATTATCGAAAGTCTGCGATGGCCGAGACCAACGCGACGATTCTTTGCGAACCAGGTTCCGGCGCTATCAGGGCCACGGTGTGCAAGGGATTGTGTCAACTGAAAAATCAGGTCTCCTTCAACAGGCCTATCCTTGCTAACTTGTCCGGCTATACCACACAATTTTCAAACACCTCTACTATATTTAATCTATTAGGTTGTCTCATCGCTTACGAAATCATACTCCGCAGGCTTGTAGTATTCCTTGTAATAACCATAATCCTGCGAACTCAATTTGACGTTATTAAGAACGACGCCAAGAATATTTGCGCCGACGTCTTGCAGTAATTGCACGGAGCGCTTCGCAATTAGTTGAGAACTCTTGCCACTGTGTATGACAAGCAGGACGCCGTCCACAAGTGATGAGAGTAATACGCCATCAGTAAAGGAGCTGATTGGAGGCGAGTCAACAACGATATGCGTGAAAGAAGATTCGACATGAGAGATCAGACGACGCATTTGCTCTGACCCAAGCAATTCTGCCGGATTTGGAGGGACGGGTCCCGATGTCAGCACATACAGGCTACTTTCTTTATGCTGCTTGATAATGCCAAAAGACTCCGCTTCCGAAAGGTCTTTCGAGAGAATGCTGCTTAAGCCGCTTTTGTTGGGCACCCCAAAGATCGAATGCAAGCGGGGGCGGCGCAAATCCGCATCAATAATCAGCACTTTGGCGCCGGTGTGAGCTAAACTAAACGCCGTATTAACAGCCGTCGTTGTTTTGCCCTCACTCGGATAGCTGGATGTTACTAAGAGCGACTTCGGAGGGCTTCCTGCTTGCGAAAGCAATACTGAGGTGCGTAGTTGCCTGTAGGCTTCGGCCAGTGGAGATTGCCAGGTTGTATCCGTCAGTAGTTCCGTTTGATTTTTATCGCCTTTGATTGTTGGGAGAATATTTGAACGCAGTTGCTTTTGGACACGCGCTTCGGCTCCTGCAAAAGGGATGAAGCCGATTGCGGGAAGACCCAAGACCCTTTCGACATCATCTACGGTACGCACTGTATGATCCACAAACTCCAGCAACAAAGAGAGACCGACACTGAGAGCAAGCGACAGCATGAAAGCTAAAGTCACCCCCAAAAAGCGATTCGGACCAATGGGCTTGCGAGGTGCAATCGCGTAATCAACGACCGTCATGTTATTCGGCGTTCCGGCCATCACCACATCGTTTTCCTTGGAGCGTTGCAGCAACCCATCCAACAAATTCTTATTTGTCTCCACCTCTTGTTGAATGATTCGATAGTTGATCGCGGCATCGTTCTGAACCAATGTGTTCCCACGCTGTTCGTCAAAGGATTTTTGCAATGCTTTTTCATGGTCAAGAGCCTGCTTGTAACGAGTTTCAAGGTTAGTGACCACGAGGCTGGCAGCGCGATTACGCGCATCCTGGGATTGCTTTTCAAGCTCTGTAATTTGCTTATTAATTTCTTTGACTTCCGGCCACTCCTCAGTATTTTCCACAAGCAACTGTGCGCGCCGTTGGCGCAAATCCACCAGCTTGTTATCAATATCAGTGAGGTGGCGATCATCGCTCTTTCTAAGAGCATCCTCGGCTAACGCGCTGGCGGCTCCTTGTGCGAGAGAGGCACGATACTCCGCTTCGGCTTCCTTGCGTTCATTCTCTGCTTCCAGGAGTTGCTTATTAAGGCCGGCTAATCGCTCAACGACTGTATTCTGGCTGCCATCGAGGGACAGAATCTGGTGGTTTTTGGCATAACTTGCTAATTGCTCCTCACCCGTCCGAATCCGCGTCTGTAGCTCTGCAATGCGTGTCAGAAGATACTGACCAGTCGTTGAATTAGCTTGAGTTTTTTTCTCTAAATTTGAGCGGACGAAGGCGTCACAGAGAGCATTGACGATGCTGGTGGCGACCTGCTTGTCCTCATGTGTGTAACTGACATCAATGAGGTAGGTTTCTCTAACGGATAGACCAGTCTCTTTAACCGCATCCACCTTGAGGTCGTCCTGGATTTTCTCGACATATGGAACTAACTTTGCGGCCTCCTCAAGTTGTTGACTTGAGGCCAACGGAGAGTCTGTATTGTCGAGCGGCACATATCCAACTTGTTGAGTTTTATCGTCATCTTTTTTGTTGGCAAGGTGTAAGACTCGCAGCAAGGCAAGCGACGGGGAGTCATCTGGATTTCGTAAAGTTTTATTAAAACTGTCGTTGTTCTGAAGATTTATTGATTTAACAACGCGACGGATCAACCCGCTGCCAGCCAGGATTTTTAATTGCGTATTGAAATAGGCAGGGTAATTCACGGGATTATTAAAAATGATGGAGCCGGTCTTGCCCCCGCCGAGCGCAGGGTTGACAGTTTCCAGGTCAATTTCAACGCGGGCTTTCGCTTCATAGATGTTGGGTTTACGTATCAAGTAAACGGCTACCATTGTCGTTATCAATAATGTAATTCCCATTATCAACCATTTGCGTTTCCAGATCACACGCCAATAAGCTAACAGGTTCAGTCCCCTGTCCGAGACGCCATAGGAATTATTATCAACGGCTGAGGAGGATGACTTTGGAGACTTCTCCAAATCATTTAGTAAGGACGCGACCAGGCGCGCCAGATCGTTTCGCTGATCGCTTAAGATCATCGAGGTGTGGTCATCAACTCCATCTTTATTTCTATTCATAAAGCCTCTTACAAATTTAGACTAGAGATGTCACGGTCTGGTTAAGTAAATCATATCCTTGAAAATTATTATTGACCGAATCTCAAAGTCATGGTGAAAATTATCTGTAATGGATGCTGACGCTTCTTCTAGAAACTCGAACTGACGAGAGCGATGTTCTGGGAAAAGGTCAGGACCGATTCGTGGGATAATGAGGACGACTATTTAAATCTTCGATGACACCATGCTGGGTAAGTCCTGCTTAGCACCATAAACTTTGTCGAAACATCTAATATCATTTCCTACTCAAGATCGTCTTGGTCCGGCGGGAGCGCTATTGATTCAGCGCAACGCTTAACCTTCATTTTTATGAATACGTACCGCAGGGGATTTTGCCGTAGGCGAAGTTAAATGTTTTGTGCAATTCAAAAATCTTGTCAACAAAAAAAAGAACAACTTCGCAATGCGGTTAGCAAAATATCTGATGCCTTTGGTTTTGTCAATCAACCAGATTAATGAACTTTCAATCAATTGAGGCAACCGTCTCAACTGACAATTGTGATATGTGCATGTGCGATTGCCAGCGTAATTCCCAGGTCGAGTGGAAGCAGCCTGGTCGGTAATAGACGGACGTTCGGATGCAGCAATGAAGCGGTGGGTTGATATCTTTATTTCTGAATTTTTAATAGTGGATAAATTATGAATGGATAGAGCGATGCGCGCCAGGTAGATGGCAAATCAAACAGAGACATCATCAACGCAGGCGACATGTTACCAGGGAGTTACAATCGCTAATTCATCCTTGATTAATTTTTCGTCTGATAGTATTTTGGTCGTGCAATGATTAAAGATCATTTCTGATATTGGCCCATTCAAAATTTCAATTCCGGCTTCTTCAAGTTCCAACGTTCTTTGCTTCAATTAGCCGAAGTCCCTGGTTGCGATAGCAAGAGTTTCAAATTATGAGGCTCTTTTTATTTCAACTCTTTCTTCCACCTTCGCCCCTGCGTATTTATCAGTCAAGGAGAATTTTCTATGCGAACACTCAAACATTTTGGTGTCAGCCTGATGGCTGCCTTCTTGTTCACCATTGCTTTCTCAACGTTTCAAGCTGTCTCTGCCCAATCTAAATCTAAAAGAGTGGCTGCTCCACTCGTTACAGCCGGACAGGTGCTCATCACTGAGTTTCGTTTTCACGGTAACGCGGGTACTACCAGTGGCGCAGGTTCAAGTGATGAGTTTGTAGAAATCTATAACAATACCGACTCGGCGATCACCGTTAATGATCTGACGCCACCCACCTCGCCAGCTCCCGCTGGTTGGGCTGTTGTTGGCGCGAACAACGCAGCGACTCCAAGTATCTCTGCGAGGTTCGTCATTCCCAACGGTACAGTCATTCCGGCTCGCGGCCATTTTCTCGGGGTCAACACTAACGGAGCGACGAGTTACAGCCTAGGTAGCTATGCTGCTGGCGATATAGTGGCTGATCCAGTAAGCGGTACAACGAGCGGGGGCTATAGCACTGGTATTGTTGATGGCGGGAGCGTTGCTGTGTTTAGAACAGCGAACTCGACATTATTCAACGATGCAAACCGCCTTGATGCCGTAGGTTTCGCGGCTCCGGCTTCTAATGGTTCTGCTACATACATCGAAGGCACTGGGCTGACGCCCGCAGGAGGCATTGCTACGAGAGGCGAGTATAGCTTTGTTCGTAAGATGTCGTCGACAACCGGACTACCGCAAGACACTGATAACAATCAAGCGGATTTTGTCTTCGTGTCCACCACAGGCGGAACTTTCAGCACAAGAGTCTCGGCTTTAGGCGCACCAGGACCGGAAAATCTGACCAGCCCTGTTCTTAAAACTAACGCACAGGTGATACCCTCCTTAATTGATCCTGGCATGTGTTCCTGCGCCGGACAGAATCGCGTGCGAGATACGCGAGCAGCATCCTTCCCAAGCGGCACACTCTCGATCCAGCGCCGCTTCACCAACAACACAACAAGCGCCCTGACAAAGTTGCGCTTTCGCGTCGTTGACATCACGACCCTGAACAACCCGTCAACGGCCCCCGCGACACAAGCCGATTTGCGTGTCTTAACATCCAACGGTCAGGTCTTCGATAGCGCGGGAATGTTAGTCGCCACCGTGACCGGCACGACGATAGAGACACCACCAACACAGACGACTAATGGTGGTGGCTTGAACACATCTCTGTCAGTGACTTTTCCTGGTACAACTTTGGATGTCGGTTCATTCATTGACGTGCAGTTCCTGCTGGGCGTCGCCGGTGGTGGAAACTTCCGCTTCTTCATCATCGTCGAAGCGTTGCCATAAACAACACGAGAGGGTAGCCGCGCGCACTCTGGAGTCTGTGTAAACTCCAGAGTGCGTCAACTGAAGAAGGCCACACCGGATGCCTTGGAGACTTTCATTTTGAACACACAAACAGACCAAACACCAGACCAACTTTCCATTCAGGATGACCAGTCCGAACATTTAGGGCAGCCAGCTAAGAAACAATTTGTTGAGCCGACGGTAGCCATGCGCCTGGTGTTGGAAGTGACCACGAACTTCCTCTTAGCCACTGCGGAAACCAGCTCGACGTTTACAAAACCAGAATAAGTTTTCCTTTCGTGACCGGAGCGATCAGCAAACCGGAATAGCTGAATCAGAGAGTCCTGTTGAAAAAACTTGAGGCGCGCTTGTAGATAAGCCATCGCTGGCATAGACAAGCCCGCCTCTTTCACTTCATCCTCCGGTTGCTTTCCCAGCACACTCTGGCCGATGTTTTTCTGATCGGCCTCTTCCCCATTTAACCTTGTGACAGTGTCAACATCTACCGCAAAATCACCTGGCCGGATCATCGCTAATCTCATGGCAGGCGCGTGGCGTCAAGCTCCACCGCCCTTAGAACTTTCCATCTCAGAAATTCAATCCGTCACTCCACTGCTGCTTTCATCGCGCGGGTCAGCTTTGAGTTGGTGGAGAATCAATCAGTCGCCGTTAAAAAAATCGTTTTCAAGCGGAGAGCTTCAATGGGACTACCGCTTCTATACGGTTGAGGCTGCTCTCCATGAACGCCGGATCAAGAAAGTCTTGACGCTCTTGCGCGAGGCTGGCGTCGAACCAATTCTCATCAAAGGCTGGGCGATAGCGCGTCACTATCCGGAAGCCGGACTGCGCCCTTATGCCGACATTGACCTGTGTGTTCGACCTGATTGTTTACCGGTAGCAAGGGCGGCGTTGCTGATGCCGGAGCACGCGCAAGATGCTGTTGATTTCACTCATTACGAAGCGACCACGCTGGATCACAGAAGTTGGGATGAACTGTATCAACGCTCGCAACTCGTGAGACTCGGCGAGGTTGAAGTTCGGGTGCTTGGCGCGGAAGACCACCTACGCCTCCTCTGCATTCACCTGTTGAAGCACGGCGTCTCAAGAGCTTTATGGCTGTGCGACATCGCGCTCACGATTGAAGCCAGACCACATAACTTTGACTGGCGCTTATGCGTCGGGAAAACAGAGCCGCAAGCAGATTGGGTGGCGTGCGCCATCGGACTTGCACATCAACTGCTCGGCGTTCGAGTAGATGACACGCCGGTTGCGGAGCGCGCCGCTCATTTACCTGATTGGCTTGTCCAGAGCGTGTTGAAGCGGTGGGCGTTGCCCGATGGTTTTGACATGCAGCAGATAGGAACACGTTTGGGGAGAGGCGACGAAGTCTTCAAAGCCCTTCGCAGGCGTTGGCCCGATCCGATCACGGCGAGCATCGAGAAGGGAACGGTTTTTGATAACGCCGCAAGACTCCCACTCCAACTCAGTGTGTATTTCGCACCATCGCGGATAAAAAAGTTTTTCAGGGAAGCCCCAGCCCTCTTGAAACAATAACAGCGCTCGAACGAACGTCAACACATCTGAGTTACAAAATTGATTTCACATTTTCGGCCAACTAACGCAGAGGGACAGCCTTACTAAAACTGGAACACGATTGAACGCAGCGTGCCAGTCGGCAACGCCACTGTGTGGCCCGTGTTATTTGTTACGGTCACCGTCGGATAATCATTGTCAGTAACCTGGCACGAGACCGTCCAACCTTTTGATGTGATGGACGAAAAGCCAACCACACATGGACTACCAATGAGCGCGCCTGGTGTGTTGATGCTGGCCGAAGCGCTCATGCCATTAGCCAGCGACGGCGGCGACCAAACATAAGTTCCGGTCAAGACTCCTTTCAGAGGCGCGCTCGAAGCAGTTGAGCCAACTGTTAAGCCACCCTGCGCGGCGAGACCATTTGCATAAATTACTTTTCGCTCATAGCGAGCGCCTGTCGTCGTGTCAATAAAAGGCGTTCCCGTAGTTGGCGCATAATCCGAGTCGTAGTCACTGACCTGCGCGCCGAACAAGTGAATTGCTCCTGAGGCCGAACCCGTTCCGAAGGGATAGAAAATAACTACTTGACCGTCTGCCGTATTCAGCCCACTCGCAACCACCTTGTAAAGTTTCCACGTCGTGGACAAATTGAACGACGGGAGACTTGAAAAAGCAGAGGTCACAGAATCGTAAACGCCTGCCGCGACCGTTCCCGTCCCCGTCTCAGCACGCGCCCAGAAGGTCAGGATGAGTCTGCCCGAAGTCCAACCGGTTCGATCAACAGGCGCTCGAATGTTACTGAATGCGGCGGCGCTGCCAGGTGTTCCCTGTCTGGTTATTTTGACAGCGCGCGTTCCACCGTAAGGGTCAGGCTGCCCCGTAGTAAAGTCGGCGTCCACAAAACCATTCCTGACCCAGGCGTTAGGCGTAACCGTACCGTCAATGCCGAAGCCCTCGCTAAAGAACAAACGGTTACGAAGCTCTCTTGCTTCCACTTCGCGTGGCTGGTCTGTGAAAGGAAACTCTTTGGCCGTCGAGGGCAGGCGCAGAGATTTGAAACCGCGTCCGCCGTTGGTGAAGAGGTTAGTTGCCGTCGCGTTTGATGGGGAAGCAGTAATGATGTTGTTCTCGCCCCATACTGATAGCCCAGAGTTAATAGACACCGGAGGCTGTGCGTCTCTTATCAGAGTAGCAAACGAGTCGAAGTGATTGCTCTCGAAGACCCACTCCTGAATGGGGCTTTCAAGGTCAATCGCCGTCTGTCCCGTCACACCGAAGAACTCATTGTCGGTGATGTGAACAGCAGGGATAATGTTGTTCGCGCTGTCGCCAAGCACCTTGATCTTATAGCGTGATGCCGTTTCAAGTTCAGGTCCGAATTTATTCTTGTTGATCCAACTAAAACCATCACCACCTGACAGCGCCGACGTAATCAAGATGTCGGGACCGGAAGATGTCGCAGCAGGAATAAATCCGTTGCCCACAATTCTGGTTGAACTGCCGTAAGTAGTGATGTGGGGCGAGTCGCCTGGATTGAAGAAGGTGTTATCGTGAATCAGAATATCACTGTACCGTCCGGTCAAGATTGACCCTCCGGTATTGTTCCCGAACCAACTCCTTCCGATAGATGAGTAGTAAAAGCTTTGCCCCACAGAAATCGCCATGCCGCGAAAATCACTAACGACGCAGTTATCAACGATCAATCGAGATTCGTTGAAGGTGTGCTTGCCGAGCGCGGTCGCGTCTAGAAGATGCGTGCCAGACTGAGCGTTACCGGAGAACGTCATATCGGATAAAACGACGTTGGAGGCCCCCGACGCGAAACTATCCGTCAGAGTGAAGATGGCCTTTTCCCTGGCAGCCGTTATCCTGGTCGCGTTTCTTTGCCCTCTGATTACAAAATTTGATGACACCGTAATTGTCTGTCCTGCCGCGAGCGTGAACGCAGCGTTCCCCATCAGTAGCACGGTGGGCTTGCTGATTGTAAAACCTGAAATGGTTCCGCCCGCAAGAGACCTGGCATCAACTGTCCCGCCCGCGACAGGCAAAGAGTCCACTGCCGCCGCAATTTTCGCGCCGTCGTCACTTCCGGCAAACACAGCCGCTACGACCATGCCGCTAGACACAGTTTGGCAGACGCCCGCCTTGCTTACATATACCGTCCCTGTTAAATCATCTGTATAAAGAACTCCTATCGGGCAACTCGCTGGCGCACCCGTCCCGTGCGTTACCAAACTGGTAAAACCTTGGGCATTTACGATGGCGCAAAAAGAGATGAGAGCGATGGGGAGGAGGATTCTTTCCATAACAAGCATCACCTTTCCAGGATATATCTGCCTCTTAATGAAAGCGCAATTTCAGAAGCGCAGTCGAGCTTTCGGATGGTCTTTACTGCCGTTTCTCTTTTGCCAGAGACGATTGACCGTGATTCATGATTAGATATGAACCGAAGGAAGAGCATTAAAATGTTAAGTCTTTTCGTTAAAGCCATCAGACAGAATCAAGTTGAAGTTTGTCCGAACAGGAATTGCGGTAGCGACTTGTAGGCGTGACCATGACACTCATGTGATATTTCTTAAGCAGCAGCGCTTTTATCTTAGCACGACTACGCTCATAATATTTGAGTTGATTGCGATAGTTATTTCTTACTTTAGAGTGCAAGACACTGAACGCTCTTTTTCGCCGATGGCAAACTGATGCTGACTCTCTTAAACATTTCAAACGTCGCTTTGATTGACGAACTGCGAGTTGAATTTGATCGCGGCTTAAATTTACTGACGGGCGAAACCGGCTCCGGCAAATCAATTATTGTTGATGCGCTCGGCGTCCTGATCGGCGGACGCTTCTCATCTGAGATGATTAAAGCCGGCGAGTCGCGTTCATCAATCGAAGGTTTGTTTTCAATCGGGAATCATCCGGAGATGTCCGAACTCCTCGCCGACGCGGGCATCGAACTTGATAACGCCGAAGAGGGTGAAGTCCTCATCCGTCGCGAACTGACGATGGGCGGGCGCGGCAAAATCTTTATCAACCATCAACTCGCGACGCTCGCGCTGTTGCGTAGCTTGCGTCCCTTCCTCGTTGACATACACGGGCAGGGCGAGCAGCAAACTCTCTTTGATCCGGACACGCACCTTGAACTGCTCGACGCTTACGCGGGCGCCGGAACGTTGCGTCAAAAGGTCGCCGCCATTCATCAACGCTTCGCCCACATCAATCGTGAACTGGCGGAATTGCGCCGTGATGAGGCCGAAAAATTTCAACTGATAGACATCCTTCGTTTTCAGATTAATGAACTGGCAACGGCGCAACTTGAGCGAGGCGAGGAAGAGCGTCTTGAGGAAGAGCGCAGGCGTCTCAACAATCTGGAGAAGCTGACGACGCTGTGCAGCGAAGCCTACAACCAGACCTACGAAGAAAACGATTCGGCCATCGCACGCGTCGGCCAGGCGACCAGGCGCGTGGAAGAGTTGGCCCAATACGAATCAGATTTTCGCGGCTATCTTGAAGGTCTGAAATCTGCGCGCGCGCTGCTTGAAGACCTGGCGTTTACGCTCCGCAGTTTCGCCGAGAAGCTGGAGTTTTCTCCGACGCGGCTCGCGGGGATTGAAGATCGCCTGGCTGAAGTGGCGCGTCTCAAGCGCAAGTATGGCGGGACGGTTGAGAGCGCGCTTGAGCATCTGTCGCGTTCAGAGGCTCGTCTCCAATCAATCGAACATTCGGATCAACGCGAAGAGGAACTTCGCGCAGAGTTGAACGCGACACGCGACGAATATCTAATAGCCGCGCGCAAAATTCACGCGGCGCGAGCGAAGGCCGCAGCCAAATTCAACCATGAGATCGAGCGCAACCTGCGCGAAGTGGCGATGGAACACGCGAGCTTTGAGGCGCGCATCAACTCCCCTTCCGAAACGGAACTCGCCGAAGAAAACGCCTCACAGCATTTCACAGCGCGCGGTTACGACGCGGTCGAATTTTATTTCAACGCCAACCCTGGCGAACCTTTGAAACAACTCGCGCGCGTCGCATCCGGCGGCGAGGCTTCGCGCCTGATGCTCGTTCTCAAAACAATCGCCAACCCGACGGAGTTTCCGCGCACGATTGTTTTTGACGAGATAGATACGGGCATCGGCGGGCGCGTCTCTGAAGCCGTCGGCATCAAACTCAAAACCCTCGAGAAGCTGGAGTTTTCTCCGACGCGGCTCGCGGGGATTGAAGATCGCCTGGCTGAAGTGGCGCGTCTCAAGCGCAAGTATGGCGGGACGGTTGAGAGCGCGCTTGAGCATCTGTCGCGTTCAGAGGCTCGTCTCCAATCAATCGAACATTCGGATCAACGCGAAGAGGAACTTCGCGCAGAGTTGAACGCGACACGCGACGAATATCTAATAGCCGCGCGCAAAATTCACGCGGCGCGAGCGAAGGCCGCAGCCAAATTCAACCATGAGATCGAGCGCAACCTGCGCGAAGTGGCGATGGAACACGCGAGCTTTGAGGCGCGCATCAACTCCCCTTCCGAAACGGAACTCGCCGAAGAAAACGCCTCACAGCATTTCACAGCGCGCGGTTACGACGCGGTCGAATTTTATTTCAACGCCAACCCTGGCGAACCTTTGAAACAACTCGCGCGCGTCGCATCCGGCGGCGAGGCTTCGCGCCTGATGCTCGTTCTCAAAACAATCGCCAACCCGACGGAGTTTCCGCGCACGATTGTTTTTGACGAGATAGATACGGGCATCGGCGGGCGCGTCTCTGAAGCCGTCGGCATCAAACTCAAAACCCTCTCGCGCAGCAATCAAGTTCTCTGCGTCACGCATCAACCGCAGATCGCGCGCTTCGCAGATTCGCATCTACTGGTTAATAAACTGGTCGCGGGAGGCCGCACGGAAGTCCAACTAGAGAAGCTCGACAATCGTGGCCGCGTCGAAGAAATCGCGCGCATGTTGACAGGCGCAAACATCACCGAGACGGCACGTCGCCACGCGCGCGAGATGTTGAAGACGACGGCTGCTTCATAATTCGGAATATCGAAAAGACGCCCGTATAAACTTTCGCTTTCTGACGCAGCGCGCAGCAGCCTCACGCAACACACAACAACGCTTCCGCTAACGTAAATCGCTTCTCATACAGAGCCTTGCCCACAATCACGCTGTCAACGCCGTCTGTCAACGCGCTCTTGAGCATTTGCAGATCATCGAGCGATGAGACGCCGCCCGAAGCCGTCACTTTCAAACCCGACTCACGCGCCAACGTGCGCGTCTGTTCCACGTTGACGCCTGCGAGCATCCCGTCGCGCCCGACATCCGTATAGACGATGCGCTCGACTCCCGCCTCCGCCACACGTCGCGCGAGTTCAACGGCGCTGGTCTGTGTCCCATGCTCCCAACCCCGCGTCAAGACCTCTCCATCCTTCGCATCAATGCCGACGGCGATATGCGAACCAAACAGCCTGACCAACTCTTTGAGCGCGGCAGGCGACTCCACCGCCAGCGTTCCGATCACGATGCGTTGCGCGCCGCGCTCAATCAATTCACGCGCATCTGCGACGGAGCGCAAGCCGCCGCCGAACTGCACAGGTATCCTGACCGCGCTGATGATGCGCGCTGCCACTTCGCGATTCATTGAGCCGCGTTCATCAAACGCGCCGTCCAGATCAACGACGTGAATCATCTCTGCGCCAGCGTCGGCATAGCTCTTTGCAATCGCGACCGGCTCGCCGTCATAAACTTTCACGTCCGCCCTGCGCCCCTGCGTCAGCCGCACGCATTGTCCGTTCTTCAAATCAATAGCAGGAATTATGAGCATTTGCTTATTGGCTAATCGTCTTCATCACAGCATCAAAGAGCGTGCCGTTGGTCGAGATAGCATTGCCGCCCCGAATCGTCCGCTCGCCATTCCAATCCGTAAACGTTCCGCCCGCCTCTTCAACGATGGGCGCGAGCGCGGCGCAATCCCAGACGTTCATCACGGGGTCAAGCATCACGTCGGCGCGTCCCGTCGCGACGAGCACATGCCCGTAGCAATCACCCCAACTCCGACGCGCTCCCACGCGACTCTCCAAACGCTTTGCCGCCTCGCCGAAACCGTACTGCTCACACGTCCCGAAATCCGTCGCGAGCAGCAACGCCTCTTCAAGCGTCGCAGTCGCAGAGACACGCGCACGCGCCCCGTTCCAGAAACAGCCCAGGCCACGCGCCGCATAAATCATCTCGCCCATCGCCGGAAGATTCACGACGCCGAGACGCACCTCGCCCGCGCTCTCCATCCCGATCATCACGCCGTAGAGCGGTACGCCGTGAACAAAAGAATACGTCCCATCAATCGGATCAATAATCCAACGCCTGCCCGATTGGCCCACCCGTTCGCCTTCCTCTTCGCCGTGAATCGCGTCCTCTGGAAATTTTTTTTCAAGGCGCGAGCGAATCAAACGCTCGGCCTCGCGATCCGCCGCCGTCACAAACGAGCCATCGCCTTTACGATCAGGCGCGAGGGTCGAGCGAAAATACTTTAACGTCACCTCGCCCGCTTCACGCGCCACGCGCACGGCGAAGTCCAGCAACTCTTCAAGACCCCTCACCGCCTCGTCGCTCATTCAACGCTCCTTCCGCCGCGCCGCGCCAACTCCGCGCCCACCTCTTCGAGACTCACGCCGCGCTCCACCAGCAACACGACGAGATGATAGAGCAGATCGGAAACCTCTGAGATCAAAGCCTGCGTCCCATCATTCTTCGCCGCGATGATCGTCTCCGCAGATTCCTCTCCCACCTTCTTCAAAATCTTGTCGAGTCCCTGATCGAAAAGATAAGTCGTGTAAGAATCCTTCGGCCTCTCAACTCGCCGCGTGCGGACGAGCGCGTAAAGATTTTCCAGCGTCACGCCAAACTCACACGACTCGCTCACGCTTTCATTCGTCCTTTGAAAACAGGAGCGCGCGCCCGTGTGACAGGCCGCGCCGCGCGGCTCGACCAACACCGTCAGTGCGTCCGCATCGCAATCGGGAATGACTTCTAAAACTTTTTGCGTGTGCCCCGAAGTCTCACCCTTGTGCCAGAGCTTTTCCCGCGAGCGTGACCAGAACCAAGTCTCGCCGCTTTCCAACGTGCGCTGTAAGCTCTCCGCGTTCATGTAGGCAAGCGTCAGGACCTCCAGCGTCCGAGCGTCCTGCACGATGGCCGGAATCAGACCGCGCTCGTCAAACTTCAAATCTGCAAGCTCCAACTTCATCGTCAAACTCATCGCATCACAACTCCCCTCGCGCGCAAATAATTTTTGACTTCCGAAATCTTGTACTCGCCAAAATGAAAGAGCGAAGCCGCGAGAACCGCGCTCGCGCCGCCCTTCGTCAACGCTTCATAAAAATGTTCGAGCCGCCCCGCGCCGCCCGAAGCGATCACCGGAATCCTGACGGCATCGGCCACCGCCCGCGTCAACTCAAGATCGTAACCGTCGCGTGTGCCGTCCGCATCCATGCTCGTCAAAAGTATCTCGCCCGCTCCGAGACGTTCCGCGCGCACAGCCCATTCAACCGCATCCCACCCAACGCTGCGTCTCCCGCCATGCGTGAAAACTTCCCAACCCGCAATGCCACGCTCATCATCTTTTCCAACCTCGTTATCATCATCAACGCTTTTGCTGCTGCTCGCTCTGCGCCGCGCATCAATGGCGACCACGATGCAC